>Ga0194133_10001636_pt1 | contig 37865 bp, 37 predicted proteins | sample TA2KigOf40mmetaG_FD_155448 | JGI IMG/M metagenome (GOLD analysis project Ga0194133, IMG submission 155448) | Freshwater microbial communities from Lake Tanganyika, Tanzania - TA2015055 Kigoma Offshore 40m | ecosystem: Environmental > Aquatic > Freshwater > Lake | place: Tanzania: Lake...
GGTTGTCGCGATCGGAGAAGCCGAAGCCGGCACTGATCGAGGGAGCCCAGCTGGCCGAGATGGGCGACCAGTAGCCGCTCAGGCCGAGGCTGTTGAAGTCGAAGCCACCGAAGTCGGTGTAGGTGTAAGCGAAGGCGGCACCCCAGTTGCTGCCGGCGTAGCCGAGCTGCACGGTGCCGGTCAGATCTTCGCCAGCGCCGATCAAGGAATCCTCAGCGGCAGCCTCGTTGGAGACGTAGTTGGCGCTGATGCTGAAGCCGTCCTTCTGATACCAGATACCGACACCGGCACCCAGGTTCAGGCTGTAGGTGGCGCGGGCGCCGGCGTAGGTGAACAGGTCGAGGACCGAGTCAGCCGGGTAGGCGCTGGGCCACATGGCCAGCATGTCGTCCTGACGGACCTTGGCACCGACGGTGGCGGTGAAGTTCTCGCCGACGGGGAACTGGTAGAAGAGGCGGTTGATGCCGACGGTGTCAACACCAGGGCGGCCGGTCTGATCTTCCTGGAAAGCGACTTCCAGAGCGGTGTTGCCGTTGTTGAACACCGAGTCAGCGAAGTTGCCGGAGCGCAGGGTGGTGCGCAGCAGGTCCTTGCCGGTGAAGCTGGTGTCGAAGTTCAGGCGAACGTCATAGTTCACCGTCACGTTGTCGCCGAAGCCGGTGTTACCGGCGCCGCCGATCACCATGGTGGCGATGCCCTTCAGCTTGGTGGTGGTGGAGAACTGGTTGGCCTCCAGTTCACCCACCTTGGCCTCGAGGCCATCCACGCGGCCCTTGAGCACGGCGAGTTCCTTCTCGAACTCGGCCATCAGGCGCTTGAGCTCGTCGGTCACTTCGGTGACGCGGTCGAGGCAGGCGTTGAGCAGGGCAGCCGCTTCATAGCGGGTCATGGCCTGACCGCCCTTGAAGGTGCCGTTGGGGTAGCCGGCGACGCAGCCGTAGGTCTCCACCAAGTTGGAGAGAGCCTGGTAGGCCCAGTCGGTGGGGCGAACGTCGGAAAACTGGGAGATGCTGGTGACTTGCTCCTCGCTGGCGTACTGGTTGACGCCAGCCAGGTTCACTTCGGAAGCGGTGGCGGCCACGGGGGCCAGCAGGCCGAGGGCCGCCGGAGCCACCAGCAGTTGCTGGAAAAGTTTCATGGTGGGTTTCCTCACACAAAGGGCGCAAGGCGCCGACCACAGTGTGCGGCCCTATCACCGCGACATCCCGCCGGCCTGTGCCAGAGCGCACAATGGCCCGTGCCGGCGATCGCCCAGCAAAAAGCCCCGGCCAGAGCCGGGGCCAGGAGGGCAGCCGGGCCGCGCAAGCGGCCTGGCCAGTGAGATCAGAAGCGGAAGGTGGTCTTGACCAGGCCGCCGAAGGTGTCGTCCGCGCCGTCGTTCTGCACCCAGAAGAAGGCGGGGGTCACGCTGATGTTGTCGGTGACCTGGAACTTGTACCAGAGTTCGTAGGCCAGGGTTTCTTGGCCGTTGGGCAGCCAGATGCCGCCGGTGCAGTTAGCACCACCGAAGCGGGCGCACTTGCCCTTGTCAGCCGAACCGGCGCTGCCGAGGGCCATGCCCAGGGCATTGCCCTGCATGAAGGCGTCAGCCCACTGCAGGCCCACCATCCAGCTCCAGGCGTCGTCGTTGCCGTTGCGGAAGGGGTTGTCGCGATCGGAGAAGCCGAAGCCGGCACTGATCGAGGGAGCCCAGCTGGCCGAGATGGGCGACCAGTAGCCGCTCAGGCCGAGGCTGTTGAAGTCGAAGCCACCGAAGTCGGTGTAGGTGTAGGCGAAGGCTGCACCCCAGTTGCTGCCGGCGTAGCCCACCTGGGCGGTGGCGGTGTAGTTCTCACCCACGCCCAGCTCCGAATCCTCCGAGGTGGCCTCGTTGGACACGTAATTGGCGCTGAGGCTGAAGCCGTCCTTCTTGTAGGAGAGGCCCAGGCCGGCGCCGAGGTTCTTGCTGTAGGTGGCGCGGGCGCCGGCGAAGGTGAACAGGTTCAGGATCGAATCGGCCGGGTAGGCGCTGGGCCAGATGGCCAGCATGTCGTCCTGACGGACCTTGGCACCCACCACCGCGGTGAAGTTGTCGCCGACGGGGAACTTGTAGAAGAGGCGGTTGATGCCGACGGTGTCCACACCAGGAGCGCCCGTCTGGTCTTCCTGGAAGGCCACCTCGAGGCGGGTGTTGCCGTTGCCGAACACGGAGTCGGCGAAGTTGCCACTACGCAGGGTGGTGCGCAGCAGGTCCTTGCCGGTGAAGCTGGTGTCGAAGATCAGGCGAACGTCATAGTTCACCGTCACGTTGTCGCCGAAGCCGGTGTCACCAGCGCCGCCGAGCACCATGGTGGCGATACCCTTCAGCTTGGTGGTGGTGGAGAACTGGTTGGCCTCCAGCTCGCCCACCTTGGCCTCCAGGCCATCCACGCGGCCCTTGAGCACGGCGAGTTCCTTCTCGAACTCGGCCATCAGGCGCTTGAGCTCGTCGGTGACCTCGGTGACGCGGTCGAGGCAGGCGTTGAGCAGGGCAGCCGCTTCATAGCGGGTCATGGCCTGACCGCCCTTGAAGGTGCCGTTGGGATAGCCGGCGACGCAGCCGTAGGTCTCCACCAAGTTGGAGAGGGCCTGGTAGGCCCAGTCGGTGGGGCGAACGTCGGAAAACTGGGAGATGCTAGTGACTTGCTCTTCAGCGGCGTACTGGTTGACGCCGGCCAGGTTCACATCAGCGGCTTGGGCGGCCACGGGGGCCATCAGGCCGAGGGCCGCGGGGGCCAGCAGCAGCTGTTGGAAGGGTTTCATCGGGTCCTCACACCGATCAGGAAGGCGCAAAAGCGCCGCGCCGAACCTATGGGGTGGTGGCCTGGAGCTGCCAGCTCCTGGAACACAGGTCGATGTGTTCCGGGATACGTCTCAGAAAAACAGGCGGCTGTACCGGCGCTCCGGTTCCGGTCCGGCATCGGGCCGGAAGGGATAGAGCTCGCTGTCGTTCAGGCCCGCCATCTCCTGCAGCTGGCAGCGCAGCCAGTGGCGGAACACCAGCAGGGCGCCCAGGTCGGCCAGGCGTGCATCGGAGAGCAGCCAGATCGGGGTGGGAGCCACAGGGAACAGCGCAGGCAATCAACCTCTCTTCACTAGCCGAGAGGCGTCCGTTTGTCGATTAAAGCGTGGCGCACCGGCAAGACGTGGCGCAACCGGCCCCAGTGGCTGCCCTCGCTGCGCCAGCGCAGCAGGCCGGCCAGACGGCGCCGTCGCTCCCTCCGATTGGTGATCGGGCGGCTGAGGTCTATCCAGCGGTTCCAGCAGTGCTGCCGGTGCTGCTCCAGCAACCAGCCCAGCTGGGGGACCGCGTCGTCCAGCTCGCTGCCGAGCTGATCGTCGATCGCCTTGCGGAGCACGCTGAGATCGTTGAGCTCCCCCAGGAGGCTCTGGCCTTCCTTGAGCTGGCTGATCCACTGGCGCCCGCGGCTGTCGAGGAGCTCCTGGAGGTTCTCCAGCTGATAGCGCACCGTCTTGATCCGTTTGCGCAGATCGTGCAGGGTGTCCACGTTCTCTTCCGGTGAGCGCAGCCACCAGCCGGGGTGCAGCATCAGGCTGGCACAGCCGGGCAGGCACCACTCCGGCAGCCACTGGTGCAGGGGCTGCTCCCCGAGGGGGGAGTAGGTCGGCTGCCGCAGCCAGCCCTGCAGCTCTGCGATCAGTTCGAGGTGGCGGCTGCTCTGCAGGGTCTTCTCCAGGTGTTCCTGGGCCAGCGTCCGCTCCCGGGTCAGCTGCCGCCGCACCGGCTTGAGCCGCTGCCGCTCCTGCTCGGGCAGTTGGGGCAGCAGGCCCTCATCCAGGCGCTCCTGCAGCACGTCGAGGTCGCGGGCCAGGCCCAGCCGCCGCACCGACTTCGCCAGGCGGCTGTCGTCCACGGCCGCCGGCAACCGCAGGCAGGGCCCGAACTGCCCCAGGCAGCTGCGCAGTCGCCGCAGGCTCACTCGCATCTGGTGCAGCGGTTCCGTGCCGTCGTTGGCCAGCACCGGGCCGTGCAGCTCCACCAGCCGCCGGCAGTGCCGTTGCAGCAGGGCATGGGCATAGGCCCCACTGGTGCGCTCGGACGTCATCGGGAGATTCAGCGGGGGGTGGTCCAGTCCTGAAACCAGCCGCGGCGCCACAGCCACCAGGCCTGGAGGGCGGCAACGGCGGCCATCAACAGCAGGGCATATTCGTAGCCGAAACGCCATTTCAGTTCTGGCATGTTCTCGAAGTTCATGCCGTAAATGCCGCCGATGAAGGTGAGCGGCGCAAAGATGCTCGTGAGAATCGTGAGGGTCTTCATCACCTGGTTCATGCGGTTGCCCACGCTGGCGGCATAGGCCTGGGTGATGGCATCGCACTGGTGCCGGAGCAGTTCGCAGTTCTCGAACAAGAGCTCCACCAGCTCGCCCATTTCGCTGAAGCCCGCCCGCGCTTCCGGCCCCAGCAGTTCCTGGCGCTGGCGCAGCAGCACCCGGATCTGGTGGCGCAGGGGCCAGATCTGGCTGCGGATGCGGCGCAGGTTGCTGCGGTGGGTGAAGGTGCGGGCGAGCAGGCGCGGCTTGGGATCCCGCAGGGCCGCCTCCTCCAGATCGTCGAGGCGGTTGGCGATCTGCTCGAGCATCGGGTAGAGCTCGTCCAGCACCTCATCGATCAGGAAGTGGAGGATGTCGTCGAGGTCGCGGTGCTCCACCGCTCCCACCCGGGAGCTGAGCCAGTCACTGAGCTCGGGAAAGGCCTCCCCCGTGGAGGTTTCCTCGAAGCTCACCAGCAGGTTGGGCAATAACAGCAGCCCGAGCTGGCTGCTGATCAGGTGCGAGGGGTCGCGGGCGAAGCTCAACCGGTGCAGCACCACCAGCACCGCCTCCCCCAGGCCATCGACCCGGGGCCGCTGGGGCACCTCCAGCAGGGGTGGCAGCAGCATCTCCGGCACCGCCAGCTCGCTGAGCATGGCCCGGATGCGCGCGGGCTGGGAGAGCCCCATCACCCGCAGCCACACCGGCACCCCCAGCCCGCGCACGGCCGCCAGTTCCTCAGGGTGCTCCAACCGCTGCAGACGGGGGCCGTCCTCCTCGAACACCACCACACTGAAGTGGGAGGGGGAACGCCCACCGCACACATAGAGCTGGGTGGGCAGGTTGGCCGGGCGTTCCTCCAGCAGGTGGGAGGTCAGGGCACCAGGGGTCGGGCGCAGCACGGCAGTTCCGGGGCGATCCAGCGGTGAATCACCTGCCCACTGCCCACGATGCAGGCCTGGAGCAGCAGGCACAGCAGCACATCGGGCAGGAGGGCAGGCGATATGGAGCCATGCTGCTGCCGGCTGGCGCTGCCCGCCACCGATGGCTGGGGATGGGTGGGCTCCGGCATCGGGGCGGAGGAGAGCGTGCAGGAATGCTGTGCAGGCCACGCGGATCTGTCGGTCGCGCTCACCACATCGGTGGGGTAGGCCAGCTGCCTGGGTCTTCATCGGTTCTTAAACCGTGTTGCCTAAATTGCCGGGGTGAGGTCTGGAACCCGACCCGCGCCTGTGAGTGCTCTGCCCCTGCCGGCTGATTCCGATCCGTTCGGCGCTGATGATCCCAGCTCCGGTGATCCTGCGGCGGAGGTTTCCGGCATCCGGGTGCCGATGGAGGCGCACACCCCCTACCGATCCCCCGATTGGTCGCCCCAGCGCCTGATGTTTCACCAGAACCTGGAATCGTTCGCCGAGCGGGTTGGGCTGCTGGTGGGCCTCCAGAGCAATGGCAAGGTGAGTCAGGAGCAGGCCTACGCCGAGATCCGCAAGCTTTGGAAGGAGCTCAAGGACAGCCGTGGTTCCCTGCTCAGCGACTGAGCCGACCTAGGGCCTGGCCTGCCGATGCAAGGGCAGGGACACCTGGCCGAGGTGATGGTGAATGCGCTGCAGGTGCTGGCTGACCCGCTGCAACCAGCGCATCGCTTCCAGCCGCTGGGTGCCGTCCTCCACCTCCAGCTCCCCCCGGGCCACCAGGCTGAGCGTCTCGTGGCGGAAGGGTGAGATCCGCTGCTCCAGCTGCGCGGCAACGCGGTCGGCCAGGGGCTGGGCCTGGGGCCACTGGTGTGACTGGCTGAGGGGCAGGAGGTGCTCGAGGGTGGCGGTCAGCGCCTGCCGCTCACGGGCCAGGGCTGGGCAGGTGGCCACCGTGCGCTGGCGCTCGGGCTCTTCCTCGCAGCGCTCATGCAGACGCTGCAGGTGATCGAGGCCGTGCAGCAGATGCAGCAACGTCCGGCTGGGTTCGCCTGCAGGTCGGCCGAGGTGGATCTGGTCGAGGAACACCTCCAGCCGATCGAGGTCGGCCTGCAGCACGTGCAGCGGCACCAGCGGGCCGGCACCGACCTGGCCGGAGAGCCCCCGGCGCAGGTGTTCCAGCAGGGCAACGAAGGTCTGGAGCAGAGCCTGCTCCGCCTGTTCCAGGGCCACGGCTGGGTCGGCGGGGGGCACATCGGCCAGGGCATCGATGCTGCGATCGCCGTTGCCGCGCACGAGCCGGCGGATCAGGGTGGCGAAGGGGCCGGTGAAAGGCAGCAGGAGTACGAGGCCCGCCAGGTTGAAACCGGTGTGGAAGGCGGTCACGGCAAATTCCGGATCCGCCTGCACCAGGCCTGGCAGCCCGTGCCGGAGCCCGTGCTCGTAGGCCGGCAGCAGGGCGAAGGCCAGGGTCGCCGTGAACAGGTTGAAGACCAGATGGGCGACGGCGGTGCGCCGGGCGCTGAGGTTGGCCCCGAGGGCGGCCACCAGCGCCGTGAGTGTCGAGCCCAGGTCCATGCCGATCACCAGCGCCAGGGCCTGGTACAGGGTGAGGCCACCGGCGGCCAGGGCGGCGAGGGTGGTGGCCACCCCTGCCCCCGAGGAGTGGGTGATCACGGTGGTGAGCAGCCCCAGCAGCAGCAACTGCAGGCGCCCCAGGGGCGTGGCGCCATCAAACCGGCTGGGGTCGAGCAGCATCCCCTGCCCTGCCATCGCCTGCTGCAGGGTGTGGATGCCGGCAAACAGCAGGGCAAAGCCCGCCAGGGCCAGGCCCACCTGGGCCTTCCGGCCGCGTCCCAGCAGGCGCAGGCTCGCGCCCACCAGCAGCAGGGGCAGCATCAGGTTGCCCACGTTCAGCTTGATGCCCAGCAGGGCCACCAGCCAGCCCAGGCCGGTGCTGCCCACATTGGCCCCGAAAATGATGCCCAGGGAGGCCTGGAAGCTGAGCACACCGGCGCTCACAAAGCCCACCGTCGCCACGGTGGTGGCCGTGGACGACTGCAGCAGGGCCGTGGTGATGGCGCCGCTGAGGGCCCCGCTCCAGGGGGTGCGGGTGAAGTGGAGCAAGCCGCGGCGCAGGCTGGGCCCTGCCAGGTTGCGCAGCCCCTCAGTCATCAGCGAGAGGCCCAACAGGAAGAAGCCGAGGCCTCCTGCCGCTGCCAGGATTGCGCTGCCATCCAGGTGCATCAGGCCGCTGCTGGTGTCCGTGGCCCGCCTGGCGAGCCCGTCAGGCCTGGCCCGCGCGGCGCAGTTCCTGGCGCAGACGCCGGATGGCCCGCTTTTCGGCCAGTCGCACGGCCTCCCGGGAGATGCCGAGCTCTTCGCCCACATCCTGGAGGGTGAGGGGCAGGGGCCGCAGGAAGCGCCGTTCCACCACGGCCCGTTCCACAGCCGTGAGGTGCGGCAGCTGGGCGCGCACCTGCTCGAGGGCCCCCAGACGATGCAGGCCCTCGTAGGCGTCGTCGAGGTCGGCGGCCACCAGCTCCCGCAGGCTCGACCCCTCGCCCTCCCCCTGCAGGGGGGCGTCGATTGAGCTCGCCTTGCGGGTGAGCAGCAGGCACTTGCTCACCGCCTCCACATCCAGCTCGGCCTCGAGGGCGATGCGGTTGAGCGACGGGTTGTCGATCCCTGAGCGCTGCAGGGATTCCGCCGCTCGCCGCACCTTGCGCAGCAGCGTGGTGGTGTGGCTCGGAATGCGGATGGTGCGGTCCTTGTCGGCGATCGCGCGGCTGATGGATTGGCGGATCCACCAGGAGGCATAGGTGGAGAACCGGTAGCCGAGGGTGGGATCGAACTTCTCCACAGCCCGCATCAGGCCGATGTTGCCCTCCTGGATCAGGTCCTGCAGCGTGAGGTGATCGGCTCGGTAGGGCTTGGCCAGGGCCACCACCAGCCGAAGGTTCGCGTTCACCATCCGGGTGCGGGCCCGTTCCCCCGCCACCAGGCGCCGTCGCAGGGGCGGCGTGAGCTGGTGGGGCTTCAGCCGCCGCAGCTCGGCCAGGTCGCGCACCTGCTTGGCCAGCAGGATCTCCTGGTCCGCTCCCAGCAACGGGTAGCAAGAAATCGACTGCAGATAGGAGGCCAGGGAATCCTGCACGGTCCCGGTGCGCTGCACTGGAGCCATGCTGGGCGGATTCCCCGGCAGGAGCGGTGTCCCAGAGCACGCCTGGACGAGCGCTCAGGGAACGCTGACGGCGGGCTCGCGCTCGCTTTCGGCGATGGCGGAGGGGGTTTCGCGGCGGAAGCTGGTGAGCTTGTGGTCGCGGGCGCCGAGTTCAGCGGCGACCACCTGGCAGGCGCGCTCCGGCATGGTGTGATCTCCACAGGTGAACACATCCACGGCGGCGTAGCCGGATTCCGGCCAGGTGTGGATGGAGATGTGGGATTCGGCCAGGAGGGCCAGCCCGGTCACCCCCTGGGGCTCGAAGCGGTGGGTGATCAGGTTGAGGAGGGTGGCACCAGCCCGTTTCGCAGCGGAGGTGATGGTGTCCCTGAGGAAAGCTTCGTCGTCGAGCCTGGAGCTGTCGCAGTGATAGAGCTCGAGGATGCAGTGTTTGCCCACCGTGTCGGAGATCTGGTGCGGCAAGGGGGCAGCGGGTGCGCTGGTGACAGCGGAGGCACCGTCCCATCCCGGATTGGGGTGGAGGCAGGGCAGGCTCTGGGTCATCGAGGAGGCCCAAACAGGTCGCCCACACTACGTGCTGGCGTTCACCCCTGCGGTTCCTCCCCACAGATGCGCCCCGCCTGCATCGTGACCACCTGGGAGTGCTCCCGCCATCCCCTGGTGAAGGCGCCCAGGTGAGTGGTGCTCACCAGACATTGATGGCCTTCCCCCACGGCCTCCAGCAGCAGCTGCTGACGATGGGGGTCCAGTTCCGCCAGCACGTCGTCCAGCAGCAGCAGGGGGGGCTGCCCCACCACCTGCTCCACCAGTTGCAGCTCCGCCAGCTTCAAGGCGAGCACCAGGGTGCGTTGCTGGCCGGCTGATCCGTAGCGACGGGCAGGTTCCCCCCCCAGCAGCAGGGCGATCTCGTCACGGTGAGGGCCGACGCTGCACTGACCGAGCCGCATCTCCTCGCGGCGCTGGGCGGCGAGCTGCTGGAGCAGGGCCGCCCGCCACGGCTCCTCCGCTTCCTGCTCCTCCAGAACGGTGCCACTGCGGTAGGCCAGCTGGAGGGTTTCACGCTGGCCGCTGAGGCGGCTGTGCCAGGCGCCCGCCAGGGGGGCGAGCCGCTGCAGCGCCCGATGGCGTCGTCGATGCAGCCGGGTGCCGATCAGGGCCATCTGGATGTCGAAGCTGTCGAGCAGACCATCCAGGTCGGAGCCCCCCAGGCTCCGGCGCAGCAGCTGGCTGCGCTGGCGCAGCAATCGGCCATAGCGGCTGAGCAGATCGGCGTAGAGCGGTTCCAGTTGAAGCACCACCCGATCGAGCCACTGGCGCCGCAGGGCAGGTTCGCCCCGCACCAGCTCCAGATCCAGGGTGCTGAAGCCCACGCAGCGCAGGGACCCCAGGAGGTCGTGCTGACGCTCGAGGGGCTTGGCGTTGCGACTGGCCAGGCGGCCTCCCTGGCGCCGCAATTCCAGTTGCAGGGCGTCGCCTTCAGCGGTTCGAGCCCGCAGCACCGCCCGGCTCTGGCCATGGCGGATCAGGTCCCGGTCGCTGCCGGTGCGATGGGAGCGCAGGCTGCCCAGCAGCTCCACGGCCTCCAGCAGGTTCGACTTTCCCTCACCGTTGCACCCCACCACCAGCACCCGGGGGGCTTCCAGAGTCAGCTCCAGCCGCTCGAGGTTGCGGAACTGCTGCAGGTCGAGGCATTGCAGCCGGATGGGTCTGAGGCAGCGAGCGGTTAAGGTAGATCCATCGGGCTCTGGCTCGATGCCGTGCCATGCCGGCCGGTGGGGCCCCACAGCAGTGGGCATGTAGCTCAGTTGGATAGAGCATCAGATTCCGGTTCTGAGTGTCGGGGGTTCGAGTCCCTCCATGCTCGTTGAGCGGTCCCATCGTCCCGGTGTCCCGGCCTTCCTGTGGCGGTCTGCCCACAGGACCCTTTCCTCCCCTCCCACAACGTCCAGGGTCTGGTGCCGGCTGAACGTGCGGACGGCCCCCTGCGCGGCGTCTGGTCGCCCTGCTGGGGCCGCGTCTGGCTCAGGACCCTGACGCCTGGAGCCGGATGCCCATGGCCCGGATGCCGCCTGGATCGATCACGAAGCCACAGTGCTCGAGGGCATCCTGGGCCGCTGGCGGAGCGGAGAGGGAAATGCTGCAGCCCGGCAGTTCCCGGCGGAGCCGTCCCAGGGCCGCCTGCACCAGCGCCAGCATCAGCTGCCCCTGGGCCGGGTCGCGGTCGTCGGCCCACAGATCCCAGAGGTTGGCGTTCAGGGCCCGGTCGCTGGTGGCCCGCACGAAACCCACCAGTTCCCCATCGGCCCTGTGGATGCGCAGGTGCCAGAGGCTGCAGGCCAGCACCCGCTGCCAGCGTTCCGGGGTGCGGGGTTGCTCCCCCGCCTGGCCCAGCAGGTGGTTGAGCGCATCGGGTTGGGGCACACCTTCGCTCAACAGGGCGTAACCCTGCGGCAGCCGCGGCGGCGGGGTGAGATTGCGGAACGGGAGCAGCAGGGAGCCCAGGGTGACCTCGTGGCGGAAGGGGCCGGTGCGGGGGAATCAGCCGGTGTTGCGCATACCGGCGGCGATGCCGTTGATGGTGAGCAGGGCCCCGCGGAGCAGCTCGCTGCGGCTGTAGGTGCGCCCATCGTGACCCGGTGTGCCGGCGGCCTCGCTCATGGGCGGCTGCCGGTTCTGATCGCGGAGGCGGCGCAGCAGGGCCACCTGCAGGAAGCCCAGGGGCACGATCGTGCGGTTGCGCAGGTCCACTGAAAGCTGCAGGGCTGGATCGCTGTCCAGCAGGCGCTGGTGGCCGGTGATCGCCAGCACCAGGTCGCGGGTGAGGGCGAATTCCGTGGCGATGGTCCCGAAGATGCGCTCGAAGGCCTGCTTGTGATCGCTGCGCCCCAGTGCCTGCACATAGTGGAGGGCCAGATCGATGTCCACTTTCGAAAGGGTCATCTCCACCTTGGAGATCAGCATGCGGAAGAAGGGCCAGCGCTGATAGAGCAACTGCAGCAGCTCCAGCTGCCCGGGATCCCGGTCGAGTTCTTCCTGCAGGGCGGCTCCCACGCCAAACCAGCTGGGCAGCAGGAAACGGCTCTGGGTCCAGCCGAACACCCAGGGAATGGCCCGCAGGCTGGAGAGGTCCTTGGCGCCGCTCTTGCGCCGGGCCGGTCTGCTGGAGATCTGCAGCTTGCTGATCTCCTCGATGGGTGTGCACTGCTGAAAGAACGGCACCAGATCTGGGTTGTCGTGCACGAGGGCCCGGTAGAAGTCGCGGGAGCGGGCGGCCAGCCGGCCCATCAGGGCGTTCCAGCTGGGCGTCTCATCGACCGGGGTGCTCACCAGGCTGTTCTGGATCACCGCCGTGCTCACGGTCTCCAGGTTGTAGAGCGCCAGATCGGGGAGGGAGTACTTGGAGGCCAGCACCTCCCCCTGTTCGGTGATCTTGATGCGGCCCTGCAGGGTGCCGCTGGGCTGGGCCAGGATCGCCTGGTAGGCCGGTCCGCCGCCGCGGCCCACCGAGCCCCCGCGGCCGTGGAAGATGCGCAGGGCCACCCCATGGCGCGTGGCCAGCTGCTGCAGGGCGATCTGGGCCTTGTGGATCTCCCAGTTGCTGGAGAGGAAGCCGGAGTCTTTGTTGCTGTCGGAGTAGCCGAGCATCACCTCCTGCAGGGGCTCGCCGCCGCCGCGGGCGCTGAGCAGCTGGCGGTAGGAGGGCTGGCGGAACAGCTCTTCCATCACCGCCGGTGCTCCCTGCAGGTCTTCGACCGTCTCGAACAGGGGGACCACCAGCAAGGTGGCGTGCTGGGCCACCGGGTCCACCAGCCCGGCCTCCTTGGCCAGCAGCAGCACCTCCAGCAGGTCGGACACCGTGTGACTCATGGAGATCACATAGGTGTGGCAGATGCGGGTGCCGAATTCCTCCTGCAGCCGCTTCACCATGCGCAGCACGGCGAAGGTCTCGGTGGTGGCCTCGCTCCAGCGGGCGGCCGCCGGCGCAAGGGGGCGACGGGTCTGGAGTTCGGCCAGCAGCCAGCCCACCCGCTCGGCCTCCGTCATCTCGCCGTAGGGCACGGGCAGCTGCAGATAGCGGCTCAGTTCATCGAGGGCGTCGCTGTGGCGGGTGCTCTCCTGGCGGATGTCGAGGCTGGCCAGGCAGAAGGCGAAGATCTGCACCTGGCTGATCAGGTGCTGGAGCGCTTCGCAGCTCAGCCCGGTGCTCTCCAGGCTGTTGAGCACCAGTTCCAGATCGGTGCGGAATTCATCCACCGAGCCGTAGTGCAGCTCCTGGCTCGATGGACTGGGGCTGGCACTGAGGTTGCCGCCCGTGAGGGGCACGTTGGCCATGCCGTCACAGGGGGCTTCCCACCCCGCGTCGGCGAGCACCTGGTTGCGGGCCTGGGTCAGCCGCAGGCGCTCCAGCACGTAGCTGAGCTTGAGGCGGTAGGGCTCCAGCCGGTAGCGGGCGGCCCGCTCGTCGTAGATCTCCGGAAAGCGCAGCCGGTCCATCTCGAGCGACTCCAGCAGGGCCGGGCTCACCTGGCTCCACTGCATGGAGATGCTGAGCTGATCGCGGAGATTGCCCACCGAGCGGATGTAGCGCTCGAGCATCAGCTGGCGCTGATAGCAGGCGGTGCGCCAGGTGATCTCCGGCGTCACCGAGGGGTTGCCATCGCGGTCGGACCCCACCCAGGAGCCGAAGGTGCAGAAGGCGTCGCCGGGGGGCTCCACGTCCGGATAGCTCTGGGCCAGGGCGGCGCGAATCCGCTGGCGCAGCAGCGGCATCGCCTCGAACAGCACCTGCTGGAAGTAGTGGAGGGCGTAGTCCACCTCGTCGAGCACGGTGGGCTTGAACTGGTGCAGTTCATCGGTGCGCCACCACAGCCGGATCTCCTCCTCGAGCTGCTGGCGGAGGTTGTGACGCTCCAGCGCATTGAGGCCACTTCCCTGCTCCAGCTTCTGAATCAGGCTGGCGACCCGCCGCTGCTTGTGGCGCACGGTGTGTCGCACGATCTCGGTGGGGTGGGCGGTGAACACCAGCCGCAGGTCGAGGTGGCGCAGCAGGGTCTCGAGCTGGGCCGGCGGCACGTTGAGGCTGCGCAGGCGCTTGAACAACTGACGGAAGGTGGCCGGTTCCGTCTGGCTGGCCAGGGGGGGCAGGAAGGGGTCGGTGGCCTCGGGTTCGCTGTGCTGCTTGAGGCTGTCGAGATAGCTGTCTTCCTCGATGTGTTGCTCGAGGATGTTGACGAGCTGGAAATAGAGGGAAAAGGCGCGGGCGGCGGCAATCGCCTCCACCAGATCCATTTCCCGGATCAACTGCACGATGGCGCTGCTGCTGTCGGCCCCTTCTCCGGTCTCATCGGGCTCGCCGGGCTCACTCAACTGCTTCAGGCGCAGCAGGCGCTGGGCCTGCTCCGGCGGACATTCGCTGCTCAGCACGGCCTGCCACAGCTCCTCGACCAGCTCCAGACGTTCACCCAGCAGCCGGGTGGCCCGGGGGGAGGGTTCGGCGACCGGGGGCACGAACTGCCGCATGGGGAGTGAACTGGCAGCGCGGGATTGGCTGATCATCCCAAAGTGTCTGCGCCCGCGTCTGTGTGGCTGATAGCGGACTGGCCGTCGCCGCTTGCGGCGGCCAGCGCCACCTCCTGCTCGGCCATGCGCTGCGCCTCGGCGCTCACGATGGCGGCAATGGCCTGGCCGCTCTGGTGCAGCTCCAGCCAGCGCATGGCCTGGTTGCCGTGCCGCAGCACCTCGTGCAGGGGGGCCAGCACGGTGGTGAGCCCCCAGCACTCGGCCAGGGGTGCGAGCTCCCTGAGGGCCAGCTCCAGCCATGTGCGGCAGCTCAGGCTGCGGCCGTCGCGCCAGTGCACGAGCTTGGCCTCGAGGCTGTGGCGGGCACAGGCCTGGTCATTGCGGTCCGCCAGGGCCGCCAGCTGCCCGGCCCCCAGCACACTGGCCTGCAGCGGATCCCAGTGATCCGGATCCTGCACCAGCTGGTGCAGACGCAGCTCGGCGAAGGCGGTGATCGCCAGCAGCAGGGCCGGATCGCTCACCAGATCGCAGATGCGGATCTCCAGCCTGTTGAGGTCGTGGGGGCGATCGTCCCCGTTCGGCCGCACCGACGTCCAGAGATGGCGCACGTTCTGCATCGTGCCAGCAGCCAGCTGCTGCTCCATCCAGTCCACATAGTGCGGGTGGCTCTCAAACAGCGGCACCTCGGTGGGGGTGAGGGGGAACTGCAGCCAGCGCTGGGAGTGGGCCCCGCAGACCTGCCCATCGAGGAAGGGGGAGCTGGCGCTCAGGGCCAGCAGCAGGGAGGCTTCGCAGCGCAGCAGCCGCAGGCCTGCGAAGACCATGGCCATGCCCTCGAAACCGCTCCCGGGGGTGAGGCCCAGGTTGATGTGCACGCTCGCGGTGACCACCCGGGTGCCATAAGTGGTTTCGATGTAGCCGTGGTACGGGTTCAGGGGGTCGGAGCGCTCGAAGCGGTGGCTGTCGCCCGTGCTCAGGGTGCTGCCCGGCAACAGGGTGAGACCCCGCTCGGCCAGCCAGGGGCGCAGCCGCTGGCGCGGCTCGAGCAGCAGCTGGAGCTGGCGGTCGTAGGCGGCCGCCGGTGGGGTGACGTATTCCAGGTTGCGGTGGTCGGGCTCGGTGACGAAGCCCGGGAGCGCGGCCGCCACCTCGGCACTGCAACCCACCACCGTGCCGTCGGGCCGGCCGGTGAACAGCTCCACTTCGAAGCCCTTCAGGAGCTGGGGGGGCATGGCGGAACGGCTCACTGCAGGCAGGCCAGGGCCTTGAGCATGCCCCGGGCCTTGTTGAGGGTTTCCTGGTGCTCGGCCTCGGGCACCGAATCGGCCACCACACCCGCACCCGCCTGCACCTGCACCCGCCAGCCGCCCTCGGGGTGGGGCAGCACCACCATCGTGCGGATGGTGATGGCGGTGTTGAGGGCCCCGGCCAGGTCGACCGCTCCATACACCCCCGAGTAGGGCCCGCGGGCATCGGGCTCCAGCTCATGGATCAGCTGCATGGCCCGGATCTTTGGCGCACCGCTCACGGTGCCGGCGGGGAAGGAGGCCATCAGCAGGTCCCAGACGCTGCGGCCTGGCGCCAGCCGGCCCTCCACCTGGCTCACGATGTGCATCACGTGGGAGTAACGCTCGATCACCATCAGGTCGCTCACGGCCACAGTGCCCGGCTGGCACACCCGGCCCAGGTCGTTGCGGCCCAGGTCCACAAGCATCACGTGTTCGGCGCGCTCCTTGGGATCGGCCAGCAGATCGGCCTCCAGCGCCCGATCCTCCGCCTCGTCGGCACCGCGGGGCCGGGTGCCGGCAATCGGCCGCAGGGAGGCCCTGATGGTGCCGTCCGCGAGCGGATCGGCCTTCACCATCACCTCGGGGCTCGAGCCGATCAGATACCAGCCTCCGAAGTTGAAGAAGGCCATGTAGGGGGATGGGTTCACCATCCGCAGGCTGCGGTACAGCTCGAAGGGGTCGCGCTGCACGTGGCTCTCCAGTCGCTGGCTCAGCACCAGCTGGAAGACGTCGCCGGCGGCGATGTGTTCGCGGGCCGTGGCCACCGCTGCCTCGAAGTCGGCCTGGCCTCGGTTGCTCAGTGGCTGCAGCCGCTCCACGATCTCGCTCGTGGGGGCGTCTTGCCATTGCAGGGGGGTGACGCCCGGTGGCAGGGGCGCGTGCATCCGGGCCTCCAGGGCGGCAATGCGCGCCTGGGCCGCGGCATAGGCCGTCTCCGGATCCGCGCCGTTGCTGAGGTCGGCGTAGGCCACCGCCGTGATCTGGCGCTTCACCTGGTCAAACACCAGCAGGCTGTCGGCCAGCAGCCAGCAGCCATCGGGGGGTGCCCCCGCCGGTGCCGCATGCACCGGCACGCTCGGCTCGATCCAGCGGATCAGCTCGTAGCCCCAGAACCCGAACAACTGACCCACCGGCGGCAGGCCCGGCACCGGCGCGCTCCGCAGGGGGGTGAGGCACTCCTGCAGCAGGGCAAAGGGGTTGCCGCTCAGCTCCTCCTGCTGGCCATCGCGCCAGTGGCGCACGCTCTGATCGCCCCGGGTGGTGAGGGTCCAGAGCGGGTCGGCGACGATGAAGCTCCAGCGGCCGATGCGCTCGCCTCCCTCCACCGATTCGAGCAGCACGCCATGGCTGCTCTGCGCTCCCACCTTCAGCCAGGCGGTGAGGGGGGTCTCCAGATCGGCAGGCCAGCGCCTCCAGAGCGGGATGAACGTATGGCCGGCGGCCACCTGGTCGCGGAAGGCCTGATCCTCGAGATGGGGCATCGCGGTCGCGATCACTGCGCAGGTGTGCCTGAACTGGGCCTGGTGGTGCAGGCGGACGGGGGCGATCCGGTCAGAACCTCGGCCTCCGCGGGAGATGGGTGCCGCGGTGGGACAGCTCCATGGGACTGGGCGGCGGAAACCTGCGCCGGTTGGCTGGATCCTAGCGATGGCCTCTCCGGGCTCCCCTAGCCTTCTTCTCCAACGACCACGCGACCGAGCCCGTCGCCCCCGAGGTTCCATGACGGTGTCGCCCGACGGCCTGCCCCGTGTAGTCGCCATCGGTTTCAACAAGTGCGCCACCCGCAGCCTGGCGCGCCTGTTTGCCCGCTCCGGGCATGCGGCCGTGCACCAGAAGCTGCCCGGACGCTGGCGCCGCAGGCGCAAGCTCGGCGGCATCATGCGGGCCAACCAGGTGGCCGGTCGGCCCGTGTTCAGCGGTGTGGAGCAGTTCGTCTTCTATGGCGACCTGATCGACAGCAACCGCCGGGGCACCTTCGACGGCAACAGCCTGTTCCGCGAGATCCTGCGCGACTACCCCGACACGATCCTGCTGCTGAACTGGCGCGACCGGGAAGACTGGATCCGCTCCCGGTTGCGCCATGGTCACGGCGAATTCGCCGCCCGGGAGCAGCGCCTGCGCGGCCTGGCCAGCCAGGGGGCGCTGTGCGAAGAGTGGCGCCAGGAGTGGGATCACCATCTGGCCGCGGTGCGGGCCTTCATGGCCGACCGTCCCAGCCAATTGCTGGAGTTCAACATCGACACCGATCCGATTGCCGGCCTGATCGCGCGGCTGCCCGCCTACCGGCTCGAGGCCGCTCACTTTGAGGACATCGGCCGCAGCCGCGGGCGCCGGCTGCCGGCCTGGATCGAGGCGACCAAGGCCTGGATCGCCCACCACCGCCCTCGCGCCCAGCGCTGATCCGATGATCCTCTCGGAGCGCCATCAGCTGATCGTGCTGCACGCCCGCAAGGCTGCGGGCAGTTCGCTGTGTGTGTCGCTGGCGCGCAGCCTCGGTGCCGAGGATCTGCAGATCAGTGCCCTGCCGGAGACGATGGCCCTGGGCATTCCCCTCACGGATCGGGTGCGCCGGGTGGCCCTGCGCCAGAGCCGCCATCTCCTCCCGCTCTGGCGCCTGCTGGGGCCCGGGGCCTACCGCCGTGCCCTCACCCGGGCCGTCGACCATGCCCACCGGCCCCTGTTGGGTCGCAAGCCCCCCCACGCCCCGGCAGCCCGGGTTGCTGCGGCCTTCCCCGATGCCTGGAGCCGCTTCCGCAAGCTGGTGATCGTGCGCAATCCCTGGGACAAGACCGTCTCGGACTACTTCTGGCGCATTCAGAACTGCCGGCGACCGCCCAGCTTCGCCACCTATCTGCAGGCCCTGGCCGCCGGCGATGCTCTGGGCGGCATCGTGCCCCTGGCCTTCCACGACAACTGGCCGATGTACACGATCGAGGATCGGGTGGTGGCTGACACGGTGGTGCGCTTCGAGCAACTCGAGCCAGGCCTGGGGCAGTTTTTCCGCGAGGCGGGCATCGACTGGGATGGCTGGCTGCCCCGCTCCAAGGGCGGGCATCGCCCGCGGGGCGCCGCCGGCGGCTACCGCAGCTACTACAGCCCGGAGCTGGAGCGGCTGGTGGGCCGGCTCTACGCCCGTGAAATCGACCACTTCGGCTATCGCTTCTGAGCGCCCGGCACTCCGCTAGGCCTGTCCCACCCGTGCCAGGAAGCGCAGGGCGCGCTGATCCTCCTGGGTGGCGGTCTCGATGCGGGCCACCGTGCGCATCACCTTGCGGCGGTAGGCGTCCCGTTTGGCGTCGAGGTTGGGGCCGCGGCCGATCTTCTCTTCCAGTTCTTCACTGGAGCGGGTGTAGTAGTGATTGAGCTGCAGATGCTCGGCGGCGTAGAAGCTGGCCTGGCGGCGCTGCCTCAGGGGCACGGCCTCCCCGCGGTCGTTCCAGGTGAGGGCTGGCCGGCCGGTGTCCATGCTGTGCACCCGCACCGCCCGGAGCCGGCAGGGATCCACCAGGCACTTGAAGTTCACGCCCTGCATCGGGTCGCTCGCCCGCAGCCGGTAGTTGGCCACCACGCCGCCGCTGGGGGGCTGCTGGTGGCCGCAACGGCCGAACATGTGCCAGGGCAGGGACACATTCACCACCTCAGGCCCGAGGTGGGCCAGCGCCGCATCCACCGATGCCGCCTGCACCGGCACCAGGAATTCATCGGCGTCGATGCAGGCCAGCCAGCGGTAGGCCCCCCCGAAGTTGGCGGCGGCATGGGCATAGGCCAGCACCTGGTTGTGGATCGGCCGGCGCAGCTGGCGGTCGCTCAGCCGCTGGCCCCAGGGGATCACCGTGAGGCGTTCGGCAGACAGCTCACGCCGCAGCTCCGCCACCGTGCCATCGCTGCTGGCATCGTCGTAGGCGATCACATGGCGGACTCCTGCGAGCCGGTGAAAGCGGGCCCACTCGCCGATATGCCGCTCCTCGTTGCGCACCACCAGGGCGATGGCCAGGCCGTGGCGATCACACAAAGGCCGGGGGGGCACAAGCCCCACCCGGCCGATCTTGATGCGTTGCAGCAGGGAGTTGATCAGGGTGACTGATCAGGCGTCGAAGGTGTTCTTGCCGGAGAACTTGAGGTTGGCAGGGTTGGGGTTGGCGCCGATCCGGCGGGGGTTGTGGCCCACCATCGCGCGGCCTTCGTTCACCTTTTCAGGGAACACGCCATCTTTGGGGTGCAGGAACTCGGTATCACCCCCGGGGAAGATCCGGTAGATCTTGTAGTCCTCGATGCGGGGCTTGAACTTGGTGCGCAGCTGGGTGCCGAGGGCCAGGCACTGCTCCTTGCGGGCGAAATACATGATGTTTTCGCCTTCGTTCATCTCGGCAGCGCCGCCGGTGGGCAGTTCAAAGGCCTGGGCCTTGCTGCTGGTCCAGGTGATGGCGTATTTCTCTTCGGTTTCGGCGGCATTCAGCAGGCCGCCCGTGCTGCCGATGTACTTGGGGAGTTGACCGCTCAGCGCCGTTGCTGTCATGGCTAATTCAGGAGTCGGCAGACTGGTTCAGCGGGAAGCTAGCACCGTGTTTTTCGCGCTTTCGTGGGCGGCGTGGGAGTCTTCACACCCGTCAACAAAGCCGCCTTTCGGGATGCCCCTCCCCCCGGGGTCGTGATTCCGGCTGTCGCGTTCAGCAGGTGGGGAAAAACACGGTGAGGTCGCTCCCGCCCCGCTCGGTGAGACGGCCACCCAGTCGCCGGAACAGCTGTTGGGTGGCCTGGCGGCTGAGGTGCAGGCTGCCGGTGGTGGGATTCCAGCTGAGCACGGGCCCCACGGCCCGCCGGGTGGGTCTCTCGCCACTGGCCTGAGCCTCCGTGGATGGACGGCTGGGGGTCTCGGCTTGCCCCCGGTCGCCGTTGCTCAGACGCAGTTTCAGTCGGGAGCCGGCCGGCTGCAGGGCCAGGGTCACGGTGCTGCCGGCGGCCAGTCCGCGACTGAAGCGATCCATCAGCCCGCCCAGCATCGTTTCCAGACGCGCGGGGTCGCTCAGCACGGGGGGCAGGCCAGGGGCAATCACGAGCTCCAGGTTCAGGCCACGCCGTGCCAGCTGCCGCTGCCACAGGCCCGCCAGCTCCTGCAGCAGCACGCTGAGGTCGGTGCGGGCCAGCTCGGTTCCTCCGCCCCCGTTGCCGCCCCCCTCGTTTCCCCCTTCACCACCGGCAGGCTGCCGCTGCAGTTCGGCAGCCAGGAAGATCAGGCCGAAGCGGTCGATCTGTTCACTGCATTCACCATCGATCTGTTCCAGGCGCTGGCGCACCACCGCGGGCAGGTCCTGGCGCCGCAGCAGAGAGCGGATCAGGATGCGGATGGTGGCCAGGGGCGTGCGCACCTCATGGGTGAGGGCCTCGAGCAGCGCCAGTTCGCCGCTGACCGCGCTGGAGGTGCTTTCCCCGGGACGCTGTGGCTGGGGCTGCAGCGTCACGCTCGGGGCGATGGCTGCCAGCCGATCCGCCAGCAGCGGCCAGAAGCGCTGCCCCAGCTGGGGGTCACTCTGAAGGCTGCCGAGGTGCTGGAGCTCCTGCCGCAGGCGTTCGGCCTGCAGGGGCGCCTCCTCAGCCAGGCGCTGGTGGATCAGTCCCAGGGCCTGGCTGAGGACGGTCGGCTCGAAGCGCACCACCAGGCGGCGCCCGGCGGCTGGACCATCGAGACACAGCCCGACCTGCACAGCAGAGGTGATCACCAGCAGCAGGGGATCGCTGCCGTCCTGTTCCCTCAGGCTGAGGCGTTCGAAGGGTGCACCCGGACCGGGGAGCTGGCCGGCCATGGCCGGCAGCAAGGGGGAGGGGCGGCCCAGCAGATGCTCCACCGATTCAGGTGCCCAGACCCAGCCCTGCAGGTGGTTCAGCAGAGCTGGGGCGTACAGGGCGGGCAGCGGGGACGCCAGCCAGATGCCCCGTTCGCTGCCCGGCCCCACCAACAGCTCCTCCTGCAGCACCGACAGGGCGGCCCACCACTGGCGGCGCACAGTGTCATCGTCGCTGCGGCCTGCCGGGACATCCGCCGTCAGGCAGGCGCGAACCTTGCTGAGATCCGTGGGGCGGGTCACCGGCGGCCGCCGGGTCCGATGCCACCGACGTGACCGCGGCGGGCCACCGACGCGCACAGCCCGAGGGCCATGAAGTTCATCAGCATGGCGGAACGGCCGTAGCTCAGGAACGGCAGCGGGATGCCGGTGATCGGTCCCAGTCCGATCGTCATGTTGATGTTCACCACCACCTGGAACATCAGCATGGCGCCGATGCCCACCACCACCAGGGATTCGAAATCGGTCCGCGCCCGGCCCGCGATCTGGAGCAGCCGCCAGATCAGGAGCACGAAGCCCACCACCACCAGCACCGAGCCGATGAAGCCGGTCTCCTCGCCGAGGGCACTGAAGATGAAATCGGTGTGTTGCTCCGGGATGAAGCGGAGCTTGGTGAGGGCTCCGCGCATCAGCCCGGTGCCCCAGATCTGGCCACTGCCGATCCCCACCGTGCTCTGCAGCAGGTGGTACCCCCCGCCGAGGGGGTCCTGGCTGGGATCGAGAAACAGGGTGAGCCGGGCCCGCTGGTGGGGGCGAAGGCCGTGTTCCCAGAGCCAGGGCGTCGCCACGGCGAAGAGGGTCTGGATGCCCACGGCCAGGGCCAGCCCCATCCGTTTCCAGGGCAGGCTGCTCCAGGCCAGCCAGCCCATCAGCGGGATCCAGCCGATCAGCAGCCAGGGCCAGGTGCCGGCCGCGATCGCGGCGACCAGCGGCGAGAGCAGGAGCACCACCCACTGGCCGGGCATGCCCGCCCAGTAGAGCATCACCAGGAGCACCGCTCCGAAGACCAGGGAGCTGCCCAGATCAGGCTCGATGAAGACCAGCAACCAGGGCAGGCCGATCAGGGCCGCGGGGCGCACCAGGTCGACCGGTCGCTCCACCGGGTGTCGGTCGAGGACGCCTGCCAGCAGAAGGATGACGCCAAGCTTGGCGAACTCCGAGGGTTGCAGGTAGAAGCCACCGATGTTGATCCAGCTCTGGGCGCCCAGGGCACTGGTGCCCACCACCCGCACCGCCAGCAGACCGGCCACGATCAGCCCGTAGATCGGCCAGCGCAGGCTCTGCAGGCGTTGCAGGGGCATGCGGGCCACCGCCAGAGCGATGCCCAGGCCCACCAGCCCCGTGATCCACTGCTGGTACCAGTCGGCGTAGTCGGCCTGGCGCTGGGTGCTGGCGATCAGCACCCCGGAGATGGCCACCATCGCCATGGGGATCCCCCACAGCGCCCAGTCCACGTCGGCAAGCGGGCTGCGCCGGGAGCGGGCTTTCCCGGCAAACATCGATCGACCGCGGCCGGGCAGGGTGAGCATTGGCTCAGGCTGGAACCGGGCTGGGGCTGGCGATCCGCTCAGCGAGGCTGGCGAAGGCCTGGGCGGTGGCCGAGCCCGGAGCGGAGAGGACCACGGGTGTGCCACTGTCGCCGCCTTCCCGTACGGGCAATTCCAGGGGCAGCTGGGCCAGCAGGGGTACGCCCCCCTCCTCGGCGAGCAGGGCGCCGCCACCGCTGCCGAAGATCGGGTAGCGCTTCTCGGGCGCATCGGGGGGGATGAAGGCGCTCATGTTCTCCACCACCCCCAGCACCGGCACGCCCATCTGCAGGAACATCGCCAGGCCCCGGCGGGCGTCAGCCAGCGAAACCAGCTGAGGCGTGGTGACGATCACCACGCCGGCCATGGGCACGGCCTGGGCGAGGGTGAGCTGGGCATCGCCGGTGCCGGGGGGCAGGTCCACCACCAGCACGTCGCGTTCCCCCCAGTCCACCTGGTAAAGGAACTGGCGGATGATGCCGTTGAGCATCGGGCCGCGCCAGACCACCGGTTGATTGGCATCGATCAGCAGGCCCATCGACACCATGGCGATGCCGCAGCTCTCGATCGGGGTGAGCACCTGACTGGCCCCCTCCCCCCGCACCTGGGGGGTGCGGTCGGCCACCCCGAGCATGGTGGGGGCATTGGGGCCGTAGATGTCGGCGTCGAGCAGGCCCACCCGCAGGCCGCGGCGGGCCAGGGCACAGGCCAGGTTCACGGCCACGGTGCTCTTGCCGACGCCCCCTTTGCCGCTGCTCACGGCGATCACCTGCTTCACACCCAGGATCGGTTGGCGTGGCGGCAGCTGGCCACCGGGGCCAGGGGCAGGACCATGGCCCGCCGCCCCGATCGGAGCTCCCTGGTGGGCAGGGGCTTGGCCCACCTCGATCTGCACATCACGGATCCCCTCGAGCGCCAACGCGGCCTCCCGGGCCTCCGCGGCAATCCGCCCTTGCTGGCTCTGGGCGAAGGAGGGAAGGCTGAGACGGAAGATCAGGCGGTCGTCCTGCAACCGCGGCTGCTCGATCCAGCCCAGGTCCAGCAGGCTGCGGCCGCTGCCGGCGTCACGGAGGGCACCCAGGGCTGCGGTGGCCTGCTCCAGCGTTGCCATCAGGTCGGTCCAAGGGCCTTCGATCCTAGGGATGGTGATTCAAGGCAAGTCGGCATGACAGAGCCTCTCGATCGCTTGTGCACGGGCCCGCCGCCCTGAAAAGGTGAGTGGGTTTCGGGCGTCCTGAGGGCGCAGTCGTTGATGCTCATGGCTCTGGAGGCCCCGCCCACCGACTCCCGCCAGCGGGCCAAGGCCCTGCTCATGGGGCTGCAGGACTCCATCTGCGCCGGTCTGGAGCAGCTCGACGGTGAGGGCCGCTTCGCCGAGGAGAGCTGGGAGCGGCCTGAGGGAGGCGGCGGTCGCTCGCGGGTGATGAAGGCCGGCCGGGTGTTCGAGCAGGGCGGCGTGAACTTCTCCGAGGTGGAGGGCAGTGAACTGCCTCCCTCCATCCTCAATCAGCGCCCCGAGGCCAAGGGGCATCGCTGGTTCGCCACCGGCACCTCGATGGTGCTCCACCCCCGCAACCCCTATATCCCCACCGTTCACCTCAACTACCGCTACTTCGAGGCGGGCCCGGTGTGGTGGTTCGGCGGCGGGGCCGACCTCACCCCGTACTACCCCTTCCTGGAGGACGCCCAGCACTTCCACCGCACCCTCAAGGGAGCCTGCGACAGCGTCAATCCCGCTTACTACCAGGTGTTCAAGCCCTGGTGCGACGAATACTTCTTCCTCAAGCACCGCGGCGAGACCCGCGGCGTGGGCGGCATCTTCTACGACTACCAGGATCCTGGTGGCGTGCTCTACAAGGGCCAGGATCCCCAGGGGCCGGCGGCTGCCGAGAGCCAGCGCATCGGCCCAGTCCAGCAGAGCTGGGAGCAGCTGTTCGCCCTCGCCAGTGCCTGCGGCAACGCCTTCCTGCCCAGCTATGTGCCGATCGCCGAGAAGCGCCAGCCCACCCCCTATGGCGAGCGGGAGCGGGAGTTCCAGCTCTACCGCCGCGGCCGCTACGTGGAGTTCAACCTGGTGTTCGACCGGGGCACGATCTTCGGGCTGCAGACCAACGGCCGCACCGAGTCAATCCTGATGTCGCTGCCGCCCCTGGTGCGCTGGGAGTATGGCTACAAGGCCGAGGCCGGCAGCCGTGAGGCTCTCCTCACCGACGTGTTCACCCGCCCGCAGGCCTGGCTCACCGACACCACGCTCAGCGAGCGCTGCGCTCCCCATCAGGCGGTGGGCTGAGCGGCGCCTGGGCCGCGGCTGCCACTGGCGCCGAACGTCGCTCCCGGTCCAGACCCCGCTCCAGGGCCTCCACCACCCGCAGGGCGATGGCCTCGATCGTGGGCTGGCGGCGCTGCGGGTCCCGTAGGGCCGATTCCAGGGACCCTTCGAGCTTGCCGATCTCAAGGATGGCGATCCCCCGCCGGGGAGCGCCCAGGCCGCCGCGGAAGTTCAGGGGATAGTCGCCGAAGGCGGCCGCGAGGCTTTCATCCAGCTGGCTGGGAGGGCGGTGCAGCGGGGGGATCAGACCGGAGCCCACGCCGTCGGGGCCGTAGGCGTCGTAGTGGATCTCCAGGGCGTATCCCCCACGACCAGCGTGGGCCTTGCCCACGCTCCAGTTGGTGCGTGGATCATCGGCGTCGGCGATCGTGCGGACCGGCGGGTCGTAGAAGCGGATCGCCAGCCCCCGCCGCCGGCCCAGGGCCACCACGGCCTGGGCGGTGAGCAGATTCCAGTGGAGTTCGTCGCGGATGCCGGCCTGCATCGGCGCTGCGCCGCGCAGGTCGACCGCTTCGCCGGCCGTGCCGGCCCCGGCGATCCCCTGGGAATCGGCATGGCCGGCCATCACCAGGATCTCGGTGTTGGCCGGCAGCGGCCCCTGCCCCACCCAGTCGCGTTCCAGGCGGCTGCGGGGGCCGGTGAGGGGATCGACGCGTGACAGTTCCGGGCTGCGGGCCGGTACGGCCGGCGCCAGGGAGAGGGCTCCAGCCAGGGTGGCCGCGGCGATCAGCAGCAGGTGGCGGCGTTGCGCCATGGCTCAGATCGGCGAGGAGAGGAGGTTGGCGTCACTGAACAGCCCGAGCCTGGGTCCCAGTTCCAGCTCCAGGGCAATCAGTTCATCGCGGTGGGCGCGCAGGCGCAGGGCACTGCCGGTGGCGCTGTCGTGGCTGATCAGGCGCAACTCCACCGCCTCTTCCCGCTGCGCCCGCCGCCGATAGAGCAGTCCCGCCAGCGGCCCGAGCAGGGCCAGGAGCAGGGGCCACCAGCCCAGCTGGGGCCAGAGTTGCCGCAGCACCAGCCCCAGGCAGGCAGCGCCCACACCGCCCAGCAGGGAGAGCAGCACCGCCAGCACCGGGCTGGAGGCCACGGCGGCGCGGAAGACCAGGTGGCGGCGCTCCGGATCCCCGCCGGCGGCCTGCCAGCCCCGCGCCTCGAGCCAGCCCGTGAGGGCGGGGAGCACCTCCAGGGGCGGTTTGGAACTGCGCACCTCCACCGTGGTGGTGCGGTCCTTGCTGGCGGCGCGCAGGAAGAACACCAGTCCCACCGCCAGCAGCAGGGTGAGCAGCAGGGTGGAACCGGACTGGGCCATGGCTTGATTCTGACCTCTGCCCGGATGCAGCTGCGGGCCGGCTTGTCACGATGGGAGTTCCCCCGGCCTGCACCGCTGCGATGACCGCTGCCCCCACCAGCAATCTGCCCGCCCCCGCCCGCTTCGCGGTCTTCGACGGTGACCTCGATGCCGAATGGGCGGCGCTCTATGCCGGGGCCCGTGCCCTGGCGGTGGACACCGAGGCCATGGGGCTCATCCATGGCCGTGATCGCCTCTGTCTGGTGCAGATCTGCGACGACCACGACAACGTGTGCTGCATCCGCCTGGCCCGGGGGCAGAGCGCGGCGCCGCGGCTCCAGGCCCTGATGGAGAACATCGCCATCGAGAAGGTGTTCCATTTCGCCCGTTTCGACGTGGCGGCCCTGGCCGAGAACCTCGGCATCACCGTGGTGCCGATCTTCTGCACCAAGGTGGCCAGCCGGCTGGGCCGGACCTACAGCCCCCGCCACGGCCTCAAGGAGGTGGTGCAGGAGCTGGTGGGCGTGGAGCTCGACAAGCAGGCCCAGAGTTCCGACTGGGGCCGGGTGGAGGATCTCTCCGACGCCCAGCTGGCCTATGCGGCCGGGGATGTGCGCTACCTGCTGCCGGCGCGGGATCGCCTGGAGGTGATGCTCAAGCGCGAGGACCGCTGGGAGCTGGCCCAGCGCTGTTTCAGCTGCCTGCCCGTGATGGCGGAACTCGATCGCCAGCGCTTTCACCTGCTGTTCGAACACTCCAGCGGCGGAAACCGCTGAGCATCGCCGGGCTCAGTCCTCCACCATGAAGTTCTCGTCGCTGCCCACGGCCTCCAGCAGCGACGAGAACAGGGCCTGGTTGTCGTGGCCGCTTGCGATGGTCTCGGCCAGGATGGATTCCGCAAGGGCCAGCTTGCCAGCGGGGTCGCGAATGCCTTCCGCCGCGGCCCGGATCTCCACCCGGCGCCGGGCCGAGGCCAGGCTCACCCCGAGCTGGCTTGCCAGTCGGCCGCACACCGCATTGAACGCCCGATCGGAGATGCCTGCCATGGCCGGAGTTCAGCAGCGGATCTGGGCATCATCCCAGTGACGCCGCCTGGGTCACTGCGGGCGCCTGCGGTGGCTGAAGCAGATGCTCCTCCAGCAGGGCGGCCAGGCGGGCGCTCCCTCCAGGTCGGCCCATCCGCTGCCGGCCCCGCTGGCCCAGCCACCGGCGCTGCTCCGGCTGGCGCAGCAGCGCCGACAGCCGCCTGGCCAGCTCCGCGGGGCTCCTGCAGGGCAGCACGGCGCCGCCGAGCAGCCGACTCTGGCGGCAGGCGAAGCCGGCCTTGAACTGGGGGCCAGGCCCTGGCAGGGAGAGGGCCGGGATGCCCAGCCCCACCAGTTGCTCAGTGGCCGTTCCCGCCGTGGCCAGGCCCACCTCCCCCCAGGCGGCCCAGCGGCTGAACTGCCCGGGGCCGAGCAGCACACGGCAGCAGCCCTGCCGCCAGCTGCCCACCGCCCCGATCGCGGCTGCCTCCCCGTCCAGCCCGTCTGGATGCCAGCCCTGGTGTTCGAGCAGGTCGGCCCACGCCGCCAGCCCCGGCTCCCGCCCACAGGCGAGCAACACGGTGATCGTGGTGCCGCTGTGATGGGGGTCGGTGCCGAGCAGGGGGATCGCGGCCAGCAGGCGCCGGGCATTGCCGAGGGCCTCGGGAACGCGGCTGCCCGGCAGCAGCAGGAGTGGCCTCTGGCCCGCCAGCCAGATAGGCGGGGGCGGGAGGGCAAAGCCGTCAAGCATTGGGTTGCCCGGGGCCAGTGCCCGCAGCCCATGGCGGCGCAGGCCCCGGGCGGTGAGGCCATCGCGCACGGCGACCAACCGGCAGCTGCGACTGGCCATGAGGCCCCATTCCCAGGGGTCCCATTCGCTGCCCTTGCAGCGGTGATAGGCATCGGCCGGATTCCAGCCCGATCGCCAGCCCTCGGGCGGCGGCGTGCGCCAGGTGTAGTCGCTTTTGGGGGTGCCGATGAAGGCGAACGGGCTGCCGCTGCTCCAGGCGAAGGCCAGGGGCAGCAGATCCCCCACGGCGAGGATGGGGGCGCCGGTCGCTCCCCAGCGCCGCACCCACCGCCATTGCCGCAGGCTCAGCCCCATGAGGCCTGCTGCCAGGTCCCGCCCCAGTCCCCGCAGGCTCTGGTTGCTGAAGCCGCCGCTCGGCAGCGCTTGGCGGGGGCCCACCCGCACCAGCTGCCCGCGCGCTTCGGCGCTGGCATAGGCCTGGCCCTCTCCCACCAGGGGCAGGATCCCCACGTGAAGCTGAGGCTGACGCACCAGCAGGGCCTCCACCACCCGCAGGGCGATCTGATCCTCCCCGTGGCCGTTGCTGAGCACCAGCAGCTCCGGCACCTGACCGGCGCAGGGCGGCAGACCATGGCTGATACGATCCGCTCCTGGGATGTTCATCCCGGGCCGGCGGCATGGCCAAGTGGTAAGGCAGAGGATTGCAAATCCTTTACCCCCAGTTCGAATCTGGGTGCCGCCTCTCTCCCCTCTTCCCTCCGGGACTCTCGGCTGTGGCGCAGGCGCGCTTCGCCGTGCATGGCTCCGCTCACAACTCGGCTTCGGCCAACCATTGTTCGCCGCTGCGGTTGGAAGCCTCACAGCGCACACTGCGCCGGCTCAGGGCACAACGGCCCCGCGCCAGGTGGGTGCGGGGGAGCCCCCGGGCCAGCCCGCGATCATCGAAGCGGACGTCAGCCACGCTCGCGACGACCAGGCTGGTGGGCCATTGCGGTTCGCACCGCCCGTCCTGGCGGCAGCGCATGGCCGGTTGGTCGGGATCGAGCACCCCGGCAAAGAGCAGGTGCTCGCGGGCGATCAGGTCGCCCTGGCCGGCGGCGATGAAGCGCACGCTCAGCAGCCCCTCGAGGTTCTGCTCCAGTCTCAGCTCGCTGCAGGGCTGGGTCAGCCGCGAGGGGGGACGCCGCAGCTCACAGGTCTGGGTTTCCATCTGCCAGCGGCCGTAGCCCTCAGCCCGCGCAGCCAGGGCGACCATCCCGATCCCGATCCCGAGGCCCCCCAGGGTCAGTAGCCGGAGTCGGCCACGCAGTAGCCCTCGCAGCTGATGCCATTGCTGGCGGTGCGGCCGCAGTGCTGGCAGAGCACCGGCTCCGGTGGCGCGGGGGGACGTGGGCAAGGGCTGGCGCTGGGAACAGACGGGGAAGGGAATGGGGCCGGGGGCTGGGATGGCTGGGGAAGCTCGCCCATATTGACTGCGCTGCTGCTGGCGTTCCAGCTCACGATGGCTGATCTCCCCACCTCCCTGCTGCCTGCCAGGGGCCCGGATCCCGGCATCGGCGTGGGCACCTGGGCCTGGGGCAATCAGTTCCTCTGGGGGTACGACCCCGCCCAGGACGCTGGGTTGCAGGCCACCTTCCGACGGGCCGTCCAGCTGGGGCTGTGCTTCTTCGACACGGCCGATTCCTATGGGACAGGCCGCTGGAACGGCCGCAGCGAGACCCTGCTGGGGGAATGGGCTGCGGGCCTGTCGCCGGAGCAGCGCGGCTCTCTCACCGTGGCGACCAAGCTGGCTCCCTTCCCCTGGCGCCTGGGCCGGCGAGGGTTCGCACGGGCTTTCCAGACCTCCCGCAATCGCCTGCAGGGGCAATTGCAGCGGGTGCAGCTGCACTGGAGCACCGCCCGGTATGCGCCTTGGCAGGAGGGTCCCCTGCTGGATGGGCTGGCTGATCTGGTGCTGGCCGGCGAGGTGGCGGAGCTGGGCCTCTCCAACGTGGGGCCCCGGCGACTGCGCGCTCTCCACCGGCGTCTGGCTGCCAGGGGGGTGCCGATCACCAGCCTGCAGGTGCAGTTTTCTCTGCTCGCACCGCAGCCGCTTGAACCAGGAGGGGTGCTGGAGGTCTGCCGTGAACTGGGGATTGCCCTGCTGGCCTACAGCCCCCTGGCGCTTGGACTGCTCGGCCGGTCGCCCCAGCAGTCCAGCGCCTCCATGCCTCCGGGGCCGAGGGGAGTGCTGTTCCGTCGGCTGGAGCCTGGGCTGGTCCCCTTGCGTGAGGCCCTGGCCAGGATCGGGGCTCCCCATGGAGCTCCCCCGGCGGCGGTGGCCCTCAACTGGTGCCGTGCCCATGGGGCCATGCCCATCCCCGGACTGCGCACCACCCGCCAGGCCGAGGTGGCTGCCGGGGCCTTGGCCTGGGGGCTCAGCGAGGAGGAGCGGGCTGAGCTGGATCGCCTGGCGCTGGCGCTGCCCCGCCGGATGCCGGCCAACCCCTTTCAGAGTGATTGAGCTGGTTCAGGACGCTGCCGCTTCCGGGGCCGGGGTGAGCACCACGGGGAGGGCCGCTGGTCGCTCCGGCGTTGCCCCCGTCTGTTCCGCTTCCTGCCCCTCGCCCGCTTCCTCGCCGATCCGCATGGGTGGGCTGGCATGGCCGGGGCCGCAGGCCGCAAGGGCTTCCTGCAGCAGGGAGTCGAAGGTGGCGCCCGGCAGCCGGTGGCGGGCCAGTTCCAGGAAGGCCCGGGCCACCGATTCGCCCGCCGCCGCCCGCAACATCGGGTTGTTGCGGCGCAGATCCTGTTCTTCCTCGATGGCGCGGATGAAGCGCTCGGTCACATCGCGCTTGGTGGCGGCCCGGATGCGTGTGTCCTGCTCCATCGGATTGAGCTGGAGCTGGCCGTCGAGCTCGCCCAGCCGCCGGCTCAGGCTCTCCAGCACCTCCCGTGCCTCCTTGGCGACATGGGCCAGCTGGCCATCCGACAGGCGGGGAAGATCGGCCACGTACACCTTGCCGTGATCCCTCAGGGTGAGGAAGGTGGGCCGCACGGGGCGATTGATCAGGTCCCGGGGCCGCTGGGGCCGCACCGGGGCAACCGGGCCCGCCGAGCTACGGCGGCGCGTGACCCGTTGGCCGCTGGTGAAAGTGTTTTCAACACGGGTATTGAGCATGCGGTCAGACCTCATCGAAGACGAACAGATATGGAGATGGATAAGATTGACTGGCGATTACTATGCGAATCAGGTGGGATTCGCGATCGGCTCTCAATCATCCAACTGCGGGTGGCTTGGCCGTGAATGAGCGGCTCACGTGCAGACAAAACGTGTCACGACCAACCCGCTCAAACCTCACGCTGCATGGAAGCTCCCGATCGACACGCCCCGGGTGCACCCTTCTCACCCTAGGCAGAGCGTGGCGACTCCTCAGGAGGGAAGACCGGCCAGGGGCGCGCCGTCCGGGGCGGCTCCGGCCGCCACCTGGCCCAGCCGCCAGGCCCGGTAGCCGGCCTCCTGGCAGGTGTGCAGGGCCTGGGACTCCGCGCCTGGGGGCACGACCAGGCAGAAGCCGATGCCGAGATTGAAGGTGTTCCAGAGGTCGGTCTCCGGCACCTGGCCGGCCTCCTGAAGCCAGCGGAAGAGGGGGGGGCGATCCCAGCTGCGCGGATCGATCACGGCATGGAGATCGGCGGGCAGGCAGCGCGGAAGGTTTTCGGGCAGGCCGCCGCCGGTGATGTGGGCCATGCCCCGCACCGGCACCTGGCCCTGTTGCAAGGCCTTCACCAGCGCGCCGTAGAGGCGGGTGGGGGTGAGCAGGGCATCGAGCAGGGGCCGATCGCTGCCGGGCAGGGGCGTGTTGGCGTCGGCGCCGGCCATGTCCAGGATGCGGCGCACCAGGCTGAAGCCATTGCTGTGGACCCCGCTGCTGGCCACGGCCAGGATGGGATCTCCCGGCTGGATCTGGCGGCCATCCACCACCGCGTCGGCTTCCACCACAGCCACGCAGAACCCAGCCAGGTCGTAGGTGCCCGGGCCGTAGAAGCCCGGCATCTCTGCGGTCTCGCCCCCCAGAAGAGCGCAGCCGCTCTGGCGGCAACCATCGGCGATCCCCTCCACCACCTCGGCCATGGCCTCGGGGCTGAGCTTGCCGGTGGCGATGTAGTCGAGGAAGAACAGGGGCTCAGCGCCACTGGTGATCACGTCGTTGACGCACATCGCCACGAGGTCGATGCCCACGTCGTGATGGCGGCCGTGGGTCTGGGCCAGCTCGAGCTTGGTGCCGACCCCATCGGTGCCGGCCACCAGCAGGGGCTGTCGCATGCCGGCGGGCAGCCGGCAGAAACCGCCGAAGCCCCCCAGCCCGCCCACGACTTCCGGCCGTCGGGTGGCGTCAACGCTGCTGCGGATCCGCTCCACAAAGGCCCGGCCTGCCATCACGTCCACTCCCGCTGTGCGGTAGTCCATTGCTGCGTCCTCGAGCTGCACGTTGTTCTCAGCCCCGATCCTCCGATGGCGTCGCCATCTCAGGGTGTGCGCCCGCTCGATTGGCACACGTGGCGATCAGCTGCGCTTATCCGCGTGATTTGACTCGCTCATCAATAGGTCTGGCTCTGCTCTTCTTCCGGCCTGTGGGCAAGAGGGCTGGCGGATGAGATCAAGAATCCTGATCAATTTGGTGCGGTTTGGAGTGGCTCGGGTGCCTTGTTCATTGCCGTTAACTTTGCGGCGTTGTTATTTCCCGTCAGGAACTCAACTGGCGTCGTCCTCTCTGGATGTGCCCCACCCATCTGTGCCATCCCCGCCCCTCGCCCCGGAGTTCCTCCGTGCCGAGGGTCAGGTCACCGGCAAACGGAAGGCGATCTGATCGTCCTCCCCACGGTTTTCCGTCAGCTGACGTGGGCCATCCCCAGTTCCGATCCAAGCCCCTCCTCCCCTGGAGGCCGCCGATCAGACCTTTCCGAGCGGAATGAACGACCGGGAATCCCTGCCAGCGCTCCCCATGCGGGTCGTCTGGATGGGCCACCGAGTTCCGTCTGTCATGCGTCGCTCACTCTTCCTCGGGGCTTCCGCCCTCACCCTCTCCGCCACCTCCCTGGTTCCGGCCCTGTCGGAACCCGTGTCGGTGCAGGGACCACTGCTCGCCTCGGCCTCCTCTGCTCCCATTCAGGTGGCCGTTCGCGAGCTGGACGCCGCTCCAGCCGCGGAGCCCCTCTCCCAGCCGGTGGCCCCACCTGTCAGGCTCGCTCCGGTTCCAGCACCAGCCCCCCGCATCGCTTCGGTGAGCCAGGGCACAGCCAGCTGGTACGGACCTGGGTTCTTTGGCAACCGCACCGCCAACGGAGAGGTCTTCCGTCCGGGCACCCTCACGGCCGCCCACCGCACCCTTCCCTTCGGCACCCGCGTCCGGGTGACCAACCTCAACAACGGTCGCAGCACCATCGTGCGCATCAACGACCGGGGCCCCTTCCATGGCAGCCGGGTGATCGACCTGGCCCACGGCGCGGCCCACGCCCTGGGTGTGGCCTCCAGTGGCCTCGCTCCCGTGCGTCTGGAAGTGCTGCGTTGAAGCTGCGCTGCTGATTCCCCCCTCTCCCTGGGATGGGGAATCTGCACCAACCCATCCGCCAACCTGGCGGGTGGGTTTTTTCTTGCCGGTTCCCCATGCAGGTGTTTCACAGCCGCTCGGAGCTGGCGCTCTGGCGGCGCTGCTTTCCGCAGCAGCCGCTGCACTTTGTCCCCACCATGGGGGCTCTGCATGCCGGCCATCAGGAGCTGATCCGCCGTGCCGCCGCCCCCAGGGGAGGGCTGGAGCCCCAGGTTCTGGTCAGCGTGTACGTGAACCCTCTTCAATTCGGGCCCGCCGAAGACTTCGCGCGCTACCCCCGGGATCTGGAGGCGGATGCGGCCCTGGCGGCCACGGCCGGTGCCCATGCGCTCTTCGCACCCTCGCAGGAGGAGATGCAGCCGGGTGGTCCGGAGGCAATCACCCGGGTGCAGCCGCCGGCGGCCCTGCAGCGGAGTCTTTGTGGCCCAGGACGGCCCGGACATTTCGACGGTGTGGCCACCGTGGTGGTGCGCCTGCTGGAACTGGTGCGGCCGGATCGCCTGCTCCTCGGCGAGAAGGACTGGCAGCAACTGGTGATCCTGCGGCGGGTGCTGGCCGATCTGGGGCTGCAGGTGGCGGTGGAAAGCTGTGCCACGGTGCGTGAGACCGATGGGCTGGCCTGCAGTTCCCGCAATCGCTACCTCTCCCCCGGGGAGCGGGCCCAGGCCCGGGCCCTGCCCCAGGCGTTGACTGCGGCCGCCCGGCGCTGGGGCGAGGGCGCGCCGCAGGCTGCCGCCGACCTGCTGCCGCTCCTCCACCACGACCTCGCCGCGGCGGGGTTTGTGGTGGAGTATGCCCAGTTGGTGGCCGCCCATACCCTGGAGCCGCTGGCCCGCCCCCAGGGGCTCTGCCTGCTGGCCGCGGCGGTGCGCTGTGGATCCACCCGCCTGATCGATCACACCTTTCTGATGAGCCGCTCGCCGATCGTTGCCATTGATGGACCGGCGGGAGCCGGCAAGAGCACCGTGACGCGGGCCTTTGCCCGGCGCCTGGGTCTGCTCTACCTCGATACCGGTGCGATGTATCGGGCGGTCACCTGGTGGCTGCAGCACCGGGGCGTTGACCCGAGCGACGCGGCGGCCGTGGCGGCGGCCCTGGAGCCCCTCGATCTGCAGCTGAGCACCGCCGCCAATGGCGCTCAGCGCGTGCAGATCAATGGTCACGACGTGACCGAGGCGATCCGCAGTCCAGGGGTCACCGCCCAGGTGTCGGTGGTGGCGGCCCATGCCTGCGTGCGCGAGGCGCTCACCCGGCAGCAGCAGGCGATGGGGCAGCGCGGCGGGCTGGTGGCCGAGGGCCGGGACATCGGCACCGCCGTGTTCCCTGACGCCGATCTCAAGGTCTTTCTCACCGCCACGCCGGCGGAGCGGGCCCGTCGCCGGGCCCGCGACCTGGAGTCGCAGGGCTTTGCCGTGCCCCCGCTGGCGGAGCTGGAGCAGCAGATCGTCGCGCGCGACCAGGCCGACGCCACCAGGGAGGTGGCTCCGCTGTGCATGGCAGACGACGCCCTGGAGCTGGTCACCGATGGCATGGACATCGAGGCGGTGATCCAGGCGCTGGTCGATCTCTTCCGCCAGAGGATCCCCGAGGAGGCCTGGGCCGGCTCACCGCCCTAGCGGCGATTCAGCAGCGCGTCCTGCAGGCCCGCACAGGCGTCTTCCAGCAGGTCGAACACGTGCTCAAAGCCCTGCTCGCCGCCGTAGTAAGGGTCCGGCACCTCCGAGGCCTGGTGGCGGCGGCAGTAGCGCACCAGCGGTTCCACCTGGGCGTGCGGCTGGGCGCCGGCGTTTTCGAGACGCCGGGCCATGGCCTGGACGGCCGCGAGGTTGTCAGCATCCATGGTGAGGATGTGATCAAAGCGGCTGAGGTCGGCCATCTCCAGCTGACGCGCCCGGCTGGTGAGCTCCATCCCCCGCCGGGCCGCCGCGGCGCGCATGCGCGCGTCAGCTGGCTTGCCCACGTGCCAGCCACCCGTGCCGGCTGAATCCACCACGAAGCGATCCGTGAGGGCCGCCTGCTCCAGGCCGTGCAGAAAGACGCCCTCGGCGGCCGGGGAGCGACAGATGTTGCCGAGGCACACAAACAGCACCCGGGTGACGGCGCTCATGGGGGATCAAGGCGGCTGAGGGCCACCTTCGCCCGCAGACAGACCACGGGAGGGTTGTCGTCGGCCGCTTCGCAGAGCGCAACCAGCCCGTGGCGCAGCTGCTCCATGGCCCTGTCCTGCGGCCTCAGCCCGCGGGCCAACCCTTCCAGGCCCACGGCCACGGCATAGCGCACCACCCATTCGCCATCGCTGGTAGCTGCCAGCAGTGCCTCGAGGCAACGTTCCTGCACGCTCGTCTGCTCGGCGGGATCCAGGCGGCCCAGCGCCAGGTTTCCAAGCCCCCGGGCCGCGGCTCGGCGCACACTGGCCGCCACGTCGGTGCCCAGGGCCTCGACCAGGAGCTCCAGGCCGCGCACATCGCCGATCCCCGCCAGGGCCCGCACGGCCCAGGCCCGGGCCCCATAGTTCTGGGGGTCGAGCTCCAGCAGGGCGGGAACGGCCGCGGTGCCCAGCCGGATTAGCCCATCCACGGCGGTCACGGCCGCTCCAGGGTTGTTGTATCCGAGCACCTCAACCAACACGGGGGCCGTAGCCGCGATGGGCGCTTGCGCCAGGGCCGCCGTTGCAGCCAACAGGCCTTCGGCGGTGGTTGCGTTGCGCAGGTTCTCCACCAGCGCTTCATGGGAAGTGGGCACCATCGGGGTCACAGCAGCTCGTCCATGCAGGCCAGCAGAGCGAGTTCACCAGGATCGCCGTTCCCCCGCTCCACCAGCCCTCGCAGCGCAATCAGCTTCAGGCTGTTTTCGGCCAGTGTTTGCCTGATCGGCTCGAGGGCCGGCCGCCAGCCGGCGGCCCCGAGATCCATCAGCGCCGCGCGCCGCACCCGCAGGTGACCGTGGTTGAGCAAGTCCACCAGCAGCTCGCCCCAACAGGCCTCGCCACTGAGTTGGAGCAGAGTGCGCGCCGCGGCACTGCGAATCAGGGGCCGCTCGTGCCGGACGAACGGTTCCACCACCGCCAGCACCTCGGGGTCGACGTAGCCGATGTCCCCTAAGGCCTCCAGCAGAGCTTCACAGGGTTCCATCAGGCGAGGAGTGCCTGGTTGCAGGGCTCCAGCCCCATCGGGGCCGCTGGCCAGGCGCCTGCAGATCGGCTGCACAGCTTCCTTGGCTTTGAGTTCGCCCAGGGCTCGGGCCGCGGCCTCCCGCAGGCCATCGTCCGGGTCATCGAGCACCTCCAGCAGATCGGCGACAGCGGCCAGGGCTGCTGGCGCCAGCTTGCCGAGGGCACGGGCGGCATTGCGCGCCACCGCGTTCTCCTCCACACCATCGCCTGGATCGCGCGGGCGGCGCTGGCGCAGGGCCTGTTGCAGTAGGGGTACCGCTTCCGGGTGCTGGCTGCGCATCCGCCCTAGCCACCAGGCCCCGTAGTACTGCTGTGATCGGTCCTCGCTCTGACGGAGGCGATCCAGCGCCTCCTCCTCAGTGATCGGACCCGTCTGTGAATCCGGGGGCGGACTGGTCATCCTCACCTCGCCAGTGAATTGCGCCAAACCTGCTGCAGATCGGCCTGCGTGGATGATCGCAGGTTGGCTTCCTGCCTTCTGACTGAGACCCAGGTCAGAGCGCATAAAAAAGCCCCCCTTGAAAGGGGGGCATGGAGGCCGCAAGGGCAGCAATCACTGAGGGGATCAGACGAGAGCGGCGATGGCGTAGTCGATGTAGTTGTTGGCGATGACGCCGGGGTCGCCAGCGATGCCGTGGTTGGCCTTGATGTCGTTCAGGGCCTCGACATACCAGGAGGGGGAGAGTTCGAAGGCGCGGTTGATCTCGTCGAGACCGGCGACCAGGTACTCATCCATGGGGCCGGTGCCACCGGCCACGAGGCAGTCGGTGAGCATGCGGAGCTGGTCACCGATGTCGCGGGCGCACTTGGCCTTGCCGCGGGCGTTGGCCTGGGCGATCACCTTGGCAAATCCGTCGCACTCTGCGGAGAGCGTTCTTGTGGTGGAAGCCGTGAACATCAAGAGCGCTGGTCGCGCTGTGAAGTCAGGCAATCCTTTGCAAAGAAAGAGGCCCGTACTTGTTGCGCCCATTAAGTTGACGACGTGCTTTACCGGCACGACTGACCTCCTGATCGCCAACCATGGCCATTGCCCTTGCCTCCCAGCTGCGTGAAGGCACCAAGAAGTCGCACACGATGGCCGAGAACACCGGTTTCGTGAGCTGCTTCCTCAAGGGCGTGGTCGACAAGGTCAGCTACCGCACCCTGG
>Ga0194133_10001638_pt1 | contig 37853 bp, 38 predicted proteins | sample TA2KigOf40mmetaG_FD_155448 | JGI IMG/M metagenome (GOLD analysis project Ga0194133, IMG submission 155448) | Freshwater microbial communities from Lake Tanganyika, Tanzania - TA2015055 Kigoma Offshore 40m | ecosystem: Environmental > Aquatic > Freshwater > Lake | place: Tanzania: Lake...
GGTGGTGCGGTCATGGGCTGGGGAAGAGGGCTGACGACCACCGCCAGAGTTGTGCTTGCCAAGCGGCAGCCCCGCCGCGGACGATGGGCCGGATCCGAACCTTCTGTTTCCATGGCTGCTGAACGCACTTTTGTTGCCATCAAGCCCGATGGCGTGCAGCGCGGCCTGGTGGGGGAGATCCTCGGCCGCTTCGAGCGCAAGGGCTTCAAGCTGGTGGGCCTCAAGCAGCTCACCCCCAGCCGTGAGCTGGCCGAGAGCCACTACGGCGTGCACCGCGAGCGCCCCTTCTTCGCCGGTCTGGTGGAGTTCATCACCTCCGGCCCCGTGGTGGCGATGGTGTGGGAAGGCGACGGCGTGATCGCCAGCGCCCGCAAGCTGATCGGCGCCACCAAGCCCCTCGAGGCTGAACCCGGCACCATCCGCGGCGACCTGGCCGTGAACATCGGCCGCAACGTGATCCACGGCTCCGACGCTCCCGAAACTGCCGCGTTCGAGATCGGCCTCTGGTTCCAGCCCTCCGAGCTGAGCGACTGGACCCCCGCTGATCAGGTGTGGCGCGTCGAGGGCTGAGTCAGCAGCCTGGGGAAAGCTTCGGCTTTCCCCGTGTCGTCTCGCCAGCACCGTTTCAGGCCGCTCAGGGTCATGGTGCTGGCCGTGGCTCTCGCGGGCTGCGCTCCGTCAGCCCCTCCTGCTGGCCAGGGGAGCCTGCCCCGGATCGTGGACGTCCCCACCCGACCGGCCTTTGTGCGTCTTCCCGGTCGCACTGAGACCGACGCCCGAATCGGCCAGAACCTCCTGCCCGACACGGTCCTGCGCACCCAGAAGCCCGGCCGTCTCCAGGTCGAGCTCGCCGACGGCCGCCGTTTCAGGCTGGGCGGCGATGCCCTGCTCCGATTGGCTTCGTCAGGGCTGGATCTGCAGCGGGGCCAGATCATCGCCTGGGTGAATCCCGGCTCCGGTGGTGGGGCGCCCCTGCGGGTCAAGACCCGTGTCGGCACCGCGTCGATCGTTGGCACCACGGTGTTCCTGGAGGTCAGCGCGGCGGCGGTGAAGGTGTTCAGCTGGGAAGGGGAGGTGCAGGTGCGCACCGAGACCGGTGAGCGCTTCGTGTTGCGGAGTGGGGAACAGCTCACCTGGGCGGCGTCGGCCGGCTCGCAGGGGCCCCAGGCCTGGCAGGGGCCGCGACGCCTGGGTCAGGCCGAGCTCCGCACACGCCGGGCCCAGAGCATCCTGCTCAATGGCTTCACCGCACCGATGGAGACCCTGCCGGTGCTGGAACGGGAGCTGGGACTGCAGCGCTGATGACCAGCCCCCAGCAGAGTCCTGGCACCCTGGTGGGGCAGGAGGGCAGGCGGGGCCCGCCGCTGCTGCGTTGGGGTTGGCCGGCCGTGCTGCTGGCCACGCTGGTGGCCAGTCCAGCGATGGAGAGGCTCGATGCCGGTTGGCGGGCTCTGGCCTTTCGCCTGCGCGGCCCGCGCCGTCCGCCGCCGGAGCTGGTGATCCTGGAGATCGATGAGGCCTCCCTGACCCTGGGCGAGCGGTTGTCGAAGCAGGAGGTCGAGCGTTCTGCCCTGTGGCGGCGCATGGGGACTCCCTGGCCCTGGCCCAGGGGCCTGCAGGCGGAGCTGGCGGCTCTCCTGCTGGAGCAGGGAGCGCAACGGGTGGTGTTCACGCTGCTCTATCCCCACCCCAGCAGCTTTGGCCCCGCCGACGATCGGGCCTTCCGGAGTCGCCTGCAGCCCTGGCGGCAGCGCCTGGTGCTGCCAGCCGGCTATGGCGTGGAGCCCGATCCGGTCTCCGGACTCGAGCTGTTGCAGCTGCGCCGGCCCGTCAATTCCTTGGGTGCGGTTGGTCTGGATGCCCTGCTGGAGGGCCCGGATGGGGTCATTGAGGCCATCCCCGGCCAGCGCTGGCAGAGCCAGGCGCTCGCTGGCTTCCCCCTCCCCCATCCCCCGGCCCTGGCCTGGGTGGCGGCCGGTCGCCAGCCGCCGCCAGCCAGCCTGGGCATTGACTTCCCCGGGCCCAGCGGCACCGTGCCCGTGGTGCCGGCCTGGCAGGTGCTGCAGCAACCACCCGGCTTCTGGCGCAACCGGATCGTGCTGCTGGGGCATACCCCCTCCCGGCTTGCCGACCGGCGCCCCTCACCCTTCGGTCCCCTGAGCAGCGTGGAGCTGCAGGCGGCGGCGCTGGCCACGGTGCTCGAGGGGCGCGGTTTCCGGACTCCGCAGCCGGCCTTCAGTGCGGGGCTGCTTCTGGCCTGGGGGCTCGTGGCCCTGGCGGGGCTGGCCCGGCCGGGCACCGCGGCCGGCACCGCAACCACGGCCCTCGCCCTGGCGGCAGGAGGGCTGGGTGGGGTGGCCCTGGCCTGGCTGGCGGGCTGGTGGCTGCCGGTGACGGCCCTGGTCGCCGCTCCCCTGCTGGGTGGTGGCACGCGCGCCGGTGGGCAGTGGCTGGTGGAAAGCCGGGAGCGGGCCTACCTCCATCAGGTGCTGGCCCGGCGTGTGTCGCCCGCCCTGCTGGCCGACATCCTGCGGGAGCCCGGCCCCCTCGGGACCCAGCTCGGGGGAACCCGCACCCGCTGTGTGGTGCTGTTCGCCGACCTGGTGGGCTTCACGGTGCTCAGCGGCCAGTTGGAACCCCAGGCGCTGTTCGCCCTCCTGAACCGCTACTTCGAGGCGATCGCGGCGGCCGTGATGGCGGAGAACGGCTTGCTCGACAAGTTCATCGGCGACGCCCTGATGGCGGAGTTCGGGGTGCCCCGCAGTCGCGGTGATGCGTTGGAAGCCCTGGCGGCGGTGCGAGCCGCCCTGGCGATGCAGGCGTCGCTGCAGCGGCTCAACGCCGAGCTGCTCGCCCGGGGGGAGCCCACCCTCCGTCAGGGCATCGGCATCCACCTGGGGGATGTGATCGCCGGCAACCTGGGCTCCAGCGAGCGGCTGGAGTTCACGGTGGTGGGGGCCGCCGTGAACCTGGCCAGTCGGCTGGAGGGGCTCACCCGCCAGTTTCCCGACTATCCGGTGTTGATCAGCGCCGATGTGCATGCCCTGCTGGCGGATCAGCTCGACGCAGATCCCCTGGGGGAGCACCGTCTCAAGGGCTGGGCCGAGCCCATGGCGGTCTACGGACTGCGCGGCCTGCGCCGCCCACTGCAGAAGTGTGAGCAGTGAACAGTTCCGTCCGGACACTTTGCCTAGTGGGCGTCTGCCCCGCTGTGTCGTGGCCGCTTCTCCTTCGATGCGTGCTTCGTGAACGACGTGCCGGGGTGGTCGGCGGGGTTATCTGGCTGGTCTCCTGCTGGCCGCGTCCTGCGGAGCACTTCCACCGCTTGCGGCTGTGGCGGGGCCCCGGCCCGATGCCCGCGTGCAGGAGATCCTTGACGGCAATGAGCTGTTCATTGATCGCAAACAGGCCCGGGTGAATCAGCTGGCCTTCCGGCCCGAAGTGATCACCACCGGCAACAGCCGGGGCAGCCTTGCCCTGAGCAACGGCGCCCAGGCCCGTATCAGCAAGAACTCCCAGCTGCGTCTCGGCGCCGACTGTGGTCGTCTGCAGAATGGGCAGATGCTGGTCTCGGGCAGGCAGGACACCTGTGTCGGCAGCATCCGGATGAGCGTGCGGGGCACCCATTACGTCGTGGAAGTGCTCGACGACCAGACCACCCAGGTGGCCGTGCTCGACGGCATGATGACCTTCTCACCCAGCCTGGGCGAAAGCGGCAAGCCCTCGGTGGTTCCCCTGGCCGCCAACCGGGAGGTGCTTCGTTTCGCGGCCGATGGCCAGCTGGAGAGTCGGCGCTGTCTCGTGTCCTCGGATTACCGGCGCTATTTCGCCAGTGACCTGCTGCAGGGCTTTTTCTTCCCCTTGCCCAAGGTGCAGGCTCTCACCTCCATGCTGCTCGGGTCCGTCCCCGGAGCTGTCTGCTGCTGGGGCTGCTGCGCACCGGTGGCAACCGCGGGCTGGTGCCCCTGCCGCTGCTCCCCTTCTAGGGGTGCCCTGGCTCCGTTGCCCCCTGAGCCGTCCCGCCCGGCTCCGTCTGTGTTCGGCCTTGATCCTGGCCGCCACGGCCCTGCTGGTGGCCCGCCCCCCCCTGGTCTGGCGGAGCTGGGAGCGGATCGTTGAGGCCGAGTTCCTGCGCCTGCGCGGACCCGCACCCGTGCCGCCGGGGGTGGTGGTGGTGGCCATCGACGACGCCAGCCTGCAGCAGGGGCATTGGTTCGCCGATGAGCCGAACCCTCCGGCCTGGGCGGCGGGCACCAGCACCCTGCCCTGGCCCAGGGCCCGCTATGCCGACCTGGTCGAGCGGTTGCGCGGGGCCGGTGCCCGGGCGGTGGCGCTCAATGTCGTCTTCGAGGGCGCCAGTGCCCGGGGGCCGGCCGATGACGCCGCCCTGCTGGGAGCTCTGGGCCGCCACCGCGGCCACATCGCCCTGGCGGCCGAGTTCATGGAACCGGACGATGCCCAGTTCGGCACGGGTCTTGTTCTGGTGCTCCCCGAGCGCTTCAGCGGGACCCTCGCCCAGGCAGCCCCCCCCGGCGACCGCCCCGGGCTCGGACTGTCGAACATCCTTTCCCCGGGCCGCGGCGAAGCGATCCGCCATCCGGAATTCTTCGGCGCGGAACTCCTTCCCTCCAGGGACCTGCCGCCGTTCCCGGCCCTGAGCACCACGGTGCTCCGCCAGGCTGGCCTGCCCAGCCGGCAGCCCGACCGCCAGCGGGAGCTCAAGGTCTATGGACCAGAACCCCAGTTCCCCCGACTCTCGGCCTGGGAGGTGCTCGACCCCGCCCGCTGGCGGGACCATCCCCTGCGGGGCTCCATCGCCGGCGCCGTGGTGCTGGTGGGCCCCGTGGTGGACCAGGGGGGCGTGGGCCTGCCGACGCCCTTTGGCCCGATCTCCGGCCTGGAGACCCTGGCCACCGCCACGGCCAATTCCCTGGCCGGGGATGGGCTGGCCCCCTGGCCAGGAGGGCTGTGGTCCCGGGCCTTGCTGGCCCTGGCCCCGGTGCTGCTGGCCGTCCTGGGGATGCAGCGCCTGGCAACGCCGCTGGGGCTGCGGCTGGGGCTGCTCGCCGGGCTGCTGACCCTGATCCTGCTGGCTGGCTATGGCGCCCTGCGCTGGGGGCATCGCTGGCTGCCCCTGCTGGCGCCGGCCACGGCCCTGGCGGCGCTGGCGCTGGTCTATGGCGTGGACGCCTATCTCGTGGAGGGCCGGGAGCGCCGCCGACTGCGCCGCACCTTCGAGCGCTATGTCGCTCCCAGCGTTGTGTCGGAAATCCTGGCCACTCCCGAGGAGGCCGACACCATCCTGCGCGGCAAGTCGCTGCCGGTCACGGTTCTGTTCTGCGACCTCCAGGGCTTCACCGCGCTCACCCGGCGGCGCGCGGAGGCGGGACAGACGGCTGCCCTGGTATCCCAGCTCAATGCCTATCTCGCCGAGATGGTCGAGGTGGTCACCGCCCATGGCGGCACCATCGACAAGTTCATCGGCGACTGCGTGGTGGCGGTGTTCGGCTCGCCTGTGAGCCGCGGTGAGCAGGAGGAGGCGATGGCCGCCGTGCGGGCCGCCGTGGCGATGGGAGAGGCGCTCCACCGCCTCAATGCGCGTTGGCAGGCCGACGGCGAGGAGCCCCTGGCCAATGGGATCGGGTTGGCCAGCGGCACGGTGGTGGCAGGCCAGATCGGCAGCCCCCGGCGGATGGAGTTCACCGTGATCGGTGAAACGGTGAACCTGGCGGCCCGGCTGGAGAGCCTCACCCGCCAGCTCCCGGAGGCCGCCGTGCTCTGCGACAGGGCCACCGCTGCGCTGGTGGAGGCCTCCCTTCCCTTGCAGTTCATGGGGGACTGGCCCTTGAAAGGGGTGGGGGAGGTTCCTGTCTATGGCCTGCCCAAGGACAGTCGCAGCAGCGCCTGAGCGCGCCTTCAACCCGCCGGGCTAGCGGCGGCCTCCGGCTGCGGGAACCGATCCCAGCGGAAGGCGTCCAGCCAGCGCGTGCCCAGCCCTGGTCGCCCCGTGCCCAGGGCATCGGCCACCAGCTCGGCGGTGATCGCTGCCAGCAGCACGCCGTTGCGGTGGTGGCCCGTGGCCAGCCACAACCCGGGAATCGGACCGGCCCCCAGCAGGGGGCCTTCGTCGGGTGTGCAGGGGCGAAAGCCCCACCAGCGCTCCATCGGAGGCCAGTTGCTGGCCTCGGGCAGCAGGCTGGCGATGCCCGCATGCAGCCAGCGCTGTCCATCCGGGGTGAGGCCGGGGTCGAAACCGGCTTCCGGCTCGCTCGTGGCGCCCACCACCAGAAGCCCGTCGGCCCGCGGCACGAGATAGGTGCCTGGGCCGAAGATCACCCGCTGCAGGGCCTGGCGCGGTCCCTGCAGCGACAGCATCTGCCCCTTCACCGGAAACACGGGCAGCTGCGGCAGCAGGCGGGCGCTCCAGGCGCCGCAGGCCAGCACCGCCTGGTGGGCCGGCAGCCGCTGCGGCTCCCCTTCCACCGTGCGCAGGTGGACGGCCACCAAGGCCCCGCTGCCATCGCGCTCCAGCGTCTCCACCTCGCTCCCTTCCTGGAAGCACACCCCGAGGCCGGCACAGGCCCGCTCCAGGGCCCGCATCAGCCGACGGCGGTTGTCGATCTGGCCGTCCTGGGCAAACAGCAGTCCGGCCTGCCAGCGCGGGCCGATTCCCGGCACTTCCCGTTCCAGGGCTGCCCGCTCCAGCGGCTCCCCCCAGGCGGCGGTGGGATAGAGGTCCCGTTCGGCAGCCGACGCGAAGGGCACGACGATGCCGCAGGGGCGCAGGCCGCAGGTGAGACCGCTGTCGGCTTCCACCTGGGCCACCCAGTCGGGGAGGCGCTCCAGGCTGGCCTGGCCCAGGGCCAGCAGGTCGCCGCTGAGTCCCTCGGCATGGGGGGCCAGCATGCCGGCGGCCACGAAGCCGGCCGCCTCACGGCGTCGGCGGCTCACCACGGTCACGGCCAGGCCGCGGCGGGCCAGCTGGTGGGCAATGGCCAGGCCCATCAGTCCGCCACCGAGGATCAGCACGGCTGGCGGGGCAGCGGCAGGCATGGATGGGTCGGTTTCGGGCAGCACTCCAGTGTTTCAGCTGCCAGGCCGCCGGCCCCCAGCAGGATGGGGGTTGCAGCACTGCGGCCCATGCCTCCCCGGCCGATCCATCTGGACCTGGCGATCGTCTACCGCGAGGGCGATGGCAGCTGCCGTGAGCGTCGGATCACGGTCAAGCAGTTCCAGCTCGATGGCGAGGGTGGCGCAGCCCTGCTGTCGGCCCATTGCAGCCTCAGCGGTGCGTACCTGGCCTTCGAGGCGGAGCGCATCGAGAGCTGCATTGATCTCGTGAGCGGCGCGACGGTGCACGATCTGCCGGCGCTGCTGCTGGAGCGCTACGCCCACAGTCGGGCGGGGCGGCTGGAGGCGCTGGAGCGGGAGTTCGCCGCCGAGTTGGCCGTGCTGCTGCACCTGGGCCGTGCCGACGGCCTGTTCCAGCAACGGGAGAAGGAGATGATCGCCACCTATCTGTGTCGACGCCTCTCGGAGCTGGAGGCTGGGCCTGCGTTCAGCGTGGTCGAACTCACCAGCCAGTTGCGCTGGCTGCAGGCCCCGACCCCGGAGCAGTTCGCTGCTGCCGTGGAGCTGCTGGCCCTGAACGGCGATCCGGATGAGCTGCGGTGCCTCTACGGGCTCTGTGAGGCGTTGGCGGAGGTGAAGCCCGGCCGCGACGGGGAGGAGCAGCCTGCCCTCGACCGGCTGCAGGCCTGTTGGTTTCCGGTCCGCAGCAGTCAGCCGGCTTCCTGAGTGGCTGGCCTCCCTTCCATAGGATCGGCCCAGATCGGTCAGGAACAGCACCATGGCGGCAGGGCAGCAGGATGCGGCGGCGTCCCCCGCATGGGAGGCCGTGATCGGCCTGGAGACCCACGTGCAGCTGGGTACCGCCAGCAAGATCTTCACCTGTGCCTCCACCACCTTCGGCGACGATCCCAACACCCACATCGATCCGGTGGTGTGCGGCCTGCCCGGCACCCTGCCGGTGCTCAATCAGAAGGTGCTCGAGTATGCGGTGAAGGCGGCGATGGCCCTCAACCTCAACATCGCTGAGCACAGCAAGTTCGATCGCAAGCAATATTTCTATCCCGATCTACCGAAGAACTACCAGATTTCCCAGTTTGATGAGCCGATCGCCGAAGACGGCTGGATCGAGGTGGAGGTCGCTGAGAAGGGCAAGCAAACGTATACCAAAACGATTGGTATCGAGCGCCTGCACATGGAGGAGGACGCCGGCAAGTTGGTGCACGCCGGCAGCGATCGCCTGGCCGGCTCCACCCACTCCCTGGTGGATTACAACCGCGCCGGCGTGGCCCTCGCCGAGATCGTGAGCAAGCCCGATCTGCGCACCGGCCGGGAGGCGGCGGAATACGCCTCGGAGGTCCGCCGGATCATGCGTTATCTCGGGGTGAGCGATGGAAACATGCAGGAGGGCTCCCTGCGCTGCGACGTGAACATCTCCGTGCGCCGCGGCCCCGATGCCCCCTTCGGCACGAAGGTGGAGATCAAGAACATGAACTCCTTCTCGGCCATCCAGAAGGCGTGCGAGTACGAAATCCAGCGCCAGATCAAGGCCTATGAGGCCGGCGAGCCCGTGGTGCAGGAAACGCGCCTCTGGGACGAGGGCAAGCAGCTCACCAAGAGCATGCGCTCCAAGGAGGGCAGCAGCGACTACCGCTACTTCCCCGATCCCGACCTCGGGCCGATTGAGGTGGGCGCTGAGCTGCGCGAGAGCTGGCGGGCTGAGTTGCCGGAGCTGCCCGCGGCCAAGCGGCATCGCTACGCCGAGCAGCTCGGGTTGTCGCAGTACGACGCCAGGGTGCTCACCGATGAACGGCCCATGGCCGACTACTTCGAAGCCGTGGTGGCCGCCGGCGCCGACGCCAAGGCAGCGGCCAACTGGATCAGCGGTGACATCGCCGCCCATGTGAATGCCAACCGGCTCTCCTATGCCGAGCTGCCCTTCCGTCCGGAGCAGCTGGCGGAGATGGTGCAGCTGATCGAGGCCGGCGTGATCAGCGGCAAGATCGCCAAGGAGATCCTGCCCGAGCTGCTGGAGCAGGGCGGCTCGCCCAAGGCGATCGTGGAGGAACGCGGCCTGGGCATGATCAGCGACCCCGCCGCGATCACGGCGATCGTGGAGGAGCTGCTGGCGGCCCATCCCGAAGAGGTGGAGGCCTTCCGCGGCGGCAAGACCAAGTTGCAGGGCTTCTTCGTGGGCCAGCTGATGAAGCAGACCGGTGGCAAGGCCGACCCCAAGCTCGCCAACCAGATCCTCAGCGCCAGGCTCAAGGGCTGAGCGCAGCTGCCACCTGCGCGTTCAGCTGCTCGGGTGTGCCGCGGTTGTCGAGCACCACATCCACCAGAGGCCGTTTGCGCGCCAGCGGCCACTGGGCCGCGACGCGCGCCTGGGCTTCGGCTGCGCTGAGGCCGTTGCGCGTCATCAGGCGCTGCAGCTGCTGGTCCTGGTCGCAGTCCACCAGCCAGATCGTGCTGCAGAGCTCCTCCAGGCCGGCCTCAAACAGCAGGGGAATCATCAGCACCACCACCGGCGCCGCCGCCAGCCGCTCCAGTTCGGCGCTGAACCGCCCCCGCACCAGCGGGTGCACCAGCTGCTCCAGCCACTGCCGCTCGCCCGCATCGCCAAACACGATCCGTCCCAAGGCGGCGCGATCGATCGCGGCCTCAGCGCCCGCTGTGCCGGGGAGCTGCACCCGCTCGCCATAGCGCGCCAGCACGGCCCGGGCGCCGGCGCTCCCTGCCGCCAGGGCATCCCGGGCAAAGCCATCGGCATCGAGCACCGGCACCCCCCGTTCCGCCAGCAGCCGCCCCACCGTGCTCTTGCCGCTGGCGATGCCGCCGGTGAGGCCGATGCGCCGTTGGCGGCCATGCCAGCGCGGACTGTTCAGTCGCTCCAGCAGAGGCGGCGGCCCCAGCTGCTCGAGCTGGAAGCTGGCGCCGTAGCTGGGGGTGGGCCGTTCGGAGTAGAAGCGGCTGCGGTGGGGCGGTCGTAACCGCTGCCAGCCGTTCACCAGCCGGCTGCGGACCCGCAGGCCCAGGCCCAGCCCCCGCTGCAGCCAGGTGGGGGCCGGCGACCAGCCCAGGCTTGTGCTCACCCCTGCTGGCAGCGACCCCCGCAGCAGGGCCGCCAGGGGCGGACGCAGGGGAGGGGGCCAGCCCGCCAGCAGCATCGCCAGGGTGGCGTCCGCCACGCGCCGGTTGCTGGCGGCGGAGGCGAACAGCTGTGTTTCCACCTGGGTGTTGAGGGCCAGGAACTGCTCCAGGGTGGTGGGCAGATCGGCGATGCCCATGCGGGCCCCCACGTGTCGCCAGAAGCGGAACAGGGCCTGCTGTTCGTCGCCGCTGAGCGGCCGCCAGCCGTAGCGCTCCAGCCAGCGGATCGGCTCGGCCACGAAGCCGGAGAGCACGTAGAGGAAATCGGCGTTGGCGATGGCGTAGTGGCCATGGATGCGGTTCAGCCGCTGGATCACCGCGGATCCCGCCCCACTGTCGGGCCCATGGCGCAGCAGCTCCGCCACCATCAGTCCGGTGTCGTCGTAGCGCTTGCGGGGCCGCTGCTCGAATTCGCCGGTGCGGCTGAGCAGGGCCGAGATCGAGGGCAGACAGAAGGTCTTGAGCAGGGCCAGCTCCAGGGCGCGGGTGAGGTCCCAGGGGAACAGCAGCCCGGCCAGCCGCTGGCACGTGGTCACTGCTGCGGCATCCAGCGGTGGTGGGGTGTCCATGGCGGGCCTGCCGCAGCACCGGGTTGGTGCCATCCTCCCTGGCTGAAAGGCCTGCGTTTTTGCGCTGGTGCCGCCTCCATGCGCTGCCTAGCCTGGGCCTCTCTGCGGAACCGCCTGCCCCTGTGCTGGCCTTCCACGCCTGGAGTGAACGCCAGGCCCACGTCGTGCGCTGGCTGCTGCTGGCGGCCTGGCTGCTGCTGATCGGCTCCCTGTTCCTGCCCAATCCGGCGGTTGCCACCACCGCCCTCGGGCTGTTCTGGCAGGTCGGTGTGCCCCTGGTGCTGCTGGTGCTCGTCGTCCTCAGCCATGAGGCCTGGCGCCGTCTCTGTCCGCTTGCCTTCGTCTCCCAGCTGGCCCGTGCGATCGGCTGGCAGCGCAGCGTGCCCGACGTCCGGGGCCGCCCCAGCGTGGCCCGGGTCGCACCGGCCGGCTGGCTGGCCCGCCATCACGTGCGCCTGCAGTGGGGGCTGTTTTTGGCGGGTCTCAGCTTGCGCCTGGTGCTGCTCAACCACAGCCCCCGCTGGCTGGCGGTCTTCCTGCTGGCCACCCTGGCGGCGGCCCTGGTGGTGGGCTGGGCCTGGGCCGGCAAGGCCTGGTGTCAGTACATCTGCCCGATGGCCCCGGTGCAGTCGATCCTGGTGGGTCCCCGCAGCCTGCTGGGCAGCGCCGCCCACCTGGCCGGTTCCGGCCAGATCACCCAGTCCACCTGTCGGAGCATCGGGCCCAGCGGCCAGGTGCAGCGGGCCTGTGTGGGCTGCCAGAAAGATTGCATCGACATCGACGCCGAGCTCAGTTTCTGGGAGGGACTGCGCGGCAAACCCGGCTTGGCCTGGGCCTGGTTCTCCTATCCCGGCCTGGTGGTCGGCTTTCTGCTTCTCCAGCGCCTGCCGGCCACCCAGCGGCCCTGGGCACCCCTGCTGCTGCTGGCCGTGGCGGGCTTGTCCGTGCTGCTGGGCCGGGCCTTCCGCGCCGCCCAGCTGCGGCGGCTGCGCCCGAGGCTGGGCGCTGCTGCCGGCCAGCGCGCCGATCAGATCACCCGCCTGCTGGCCTCCTTCGTGGCGGTGAACGCCTTCTTCGGCCTGAGTGAGCCCCACCTGGTGCCCGCGGCTGCCGCCGCCATGCCGCCGGTGCGCATGCTGGTGCTCGCGGTGAGCGCCGTGTGGCTCTACCGCGGACTGCGGCGCGATCAGGGGCATTACGCCCGGGAGCGCATCAGCACCAGCCTGCGCCTGCAGCTGCAGAAGCTGGTGCCCGATCTGGCCCACCATCTCGACGGGCGCAAGCCGGAGGATCTGAGCGCCGACGAGGTGGTCACCCTGGCCAAGGTGCTGCCGGCCCAGATGGGGGCTTCCCGGCTCGCCGTCTATCGGGGGGTGGTGGCGGATCTGCTGCGCAGCGGTCGCCTCACCCGGGCGGCGGCCCTGTTGCAGCTCACGGAGGTGCGTCGCTCCCTGCAGCTCTCCGATGACGACCACCACACCGTGCTGCGGGAGCTGGCCATCACCGAGCGGCGCCTGCTGGAGCTCGATGATCGCGAGGAAGACCTCAGGGAGCTGCGCCGGGCGGTGGCCCTGGAGGCGGTGCAGGACCTGCTCGCCCTCGATCCCGATGAACCCCCTGCCCAGGTGCTTGCCCGCCCCAGCCTGCAGAGCACCCTGGAGCGCATCCGCCGCGAGCAGGGCTTCGACGACGACGCCTGGCAGGAGCTGCTGGAGCGGTTCACGGCCGGCTCGGGTGTCCATCGCCGCTGGCTGGTCGAGGCGGCCGTGCAGCTGCAGGGTCGCCTTGAGGGTCTCGAGAGTCTGCGCAGCGCCGCCGCGGTGGATCCCCTGCTGGCGCCGCTCGTGCCGGTGCAGGAACGCACCCTGGCCAGCCTGCTCACCACCCTCCTCCCCCCCCTTCAGGCCCTGCCGGCGGAGGATCCCCTCCCCCGGCAGGTGGCCGGCCTGCTGCCCGCCTTGCCCCCGCGCCTGCAGCGCCAGCTGGCCGGTCGCCTGCCCGGGCTGTTCCCATCCCCATCCCCATCCCCATCCCCGCCTGCCTCTGAGGCGTCCAGTGTCCCCTTGCCGGCCCCTGCTGCCGTGGTCGACAGCCTCTGGCTGGATCCCGATCCGGACACGGCCCTATGGGTCCTGTGGGTGCAGGACCAGCGCGACCCCCTGCGGGCGGCGGCCCTGCGCCAGCAGGCCCGCCCGGGCCGTCCCAGCCATCCCGAGCTGCAGGCCTTGCTGGCCGGTCAACCCCTGGAGCCGGAGCAGCGCCTGCTGCAGTTGCTGCAGGTGCCGCTGCTGGCTGGCCTGCCGCCGGCCTCCCTGCTGGCCATGGCGCGCTGCGGCTCCGAGCGCCGGCTCGGGCCCGGGGATCCCCTGTTTCAGGTGGGGGACCCTGCCGACGGGGTGGCGATCCTCGTGCAGGGCCGCTGCCAGGTGCCCCGGGCCCTCGGCAATGGCGTGTTCACCGCGGTGGCGGAGCTGGAGCCGGGGGAGACGATCGGTGAGCTGGCGTTCTTCAGCAGCAGCCCCCGCCGCTCCGAGGTGCGTGCCGCCGCCGGCGGGGCCACCCTGCTCTGCTTCGAGGGCCATGAGTTCGAGATGCTGCTGCTGATGGCACCGGAGTTCAGCCGTGAGCTGCTGGCCCAGCTGGCCCTGCGCCTTGAGGCCCTCTACACCCGCCTGGGGCCGGCGGATCACCGGGCCTCCACGGCAGGGCTCCCCGCCGAGGCTCCGCTCTGAGGGTCCGGGAGCCGGGTCTCAGACCAGCCGTCGGGCCAGCTTCACCAGCAGCGTCATCAGATCCGCCCCTCCGGACTGCGATCCGCGGTGCCGCTGCAGCATCTCTTCCTGCTCCCAGCGGGCCTCCAGCCCCGCCAGGTCCTGGCGTTCGGCCTCCTCCTGCGCGGCCCGCTCCCGGGCCTCCTGCTCGCGCCACTCCTGATCAAGCAGGGCGCCCCCGGCCCGCGCCCACTCCAGCAGCTGGCGCAGTTCGCCGGCATCGAGCCAGAGCCCGTGGTCGCGGCAGCGGTCCACCACCACGCCGCTGCGTTTGCCGTGCAGGCTGCGGTTCATCAGGTCACCGCAGCTGGGGCAGGGGCGGTAGCGCACCGGCCCGCTGTCAGCGCGGGGCCGCTCCGCCAGGCTGTGGAGCAGCTGGCGGTCCACGCTCCATACCGGGGCCACGGCCTGATCCAGCAGCTGCTCGAGGCTGCCGAGCGGCAGGAACAGGCCCAGGCAGGTGGGGCAGCGGCCGAGTTCGATCGTGCTGTCGACGCCGGGCAGCTCGAGGGTTTCGAGGGCGCCGTGGCCGTCCGGACAGTGCAGCTGGTCGCTGAGGCCGCTGGGCTGGAGGTGACTCCAGCCGTGCAGGTCCACGTCCACACGACTGCCGCAGTAGGCGCACACCACCCCCTGGGCCGGCAGGGGCGCCGAACAGCTGGCGCAGCTGATCACCGCTGCCCCTCCCCGCTGGCGCCGTCGTCGCTGGCGGGATCCGCCGGTGGAGCCGAAGCCGGAGCCGGTGGGGGCGGAAGCGGTGGTGGTGGCGGTGGGGGAGCGAGCCGTTCACCGAGTCCGAAGCCCATCGCCAGGCCAGCCCCGGCGGCTGCCCCCCCGGCCGGGTTCTCGGCGGCCTTCTCCAGGGCGATGCCCTCCTGGTAGGTGCGGAAGGCGGCCAGGTCGCCGGTGAGGCCGATGGCGGCGCGCCGGTCGATGGCGGCCTCCACCTCGGCGGGCAGGTTGAGGTTCTCGATCAGCAACTGGCTGAGGGTCAGGCCGTAGCCGGCCCACTCCTGGGCCAGCCGTTCCTGCAGTGTTCCGGCCAGCTCGTCGTACTGGCCGGCCAGATCCAGCACGGGGTGCTCACTCTCGCCCAGCAGGTCGGCCAGGCGGCTCACGATCAGGTTGCGCAGCTGCTCGCTGATCGCCTCCACGCTGAAGCGGGCGTTGCTGCCGCTCAGCTCCCGGATCAGTCGCACCGGATCGCTGGCGCGCAGGCAGTAGCTGCCGAAGCCGCGCAGTCGCACCGGGCCGAGCTCCGGGTCGCGCAGGATCAGGGGGTGGCGGGTGCCCCACTTGCGATCGGTGAACTGGCGCGTGGCCACGAACAGCACCTCCGCCTTGAACGGACTCTCGAGGGCCGTCGGCAGGGCCAGCAGGCTGGTGAGGATCGGCAGGTTGCGGGTCTCCAGCCGGTGGCGGCCGGGTGCGAAGCAGTCGGCCACACGCCCCTCGTTCACCAGCACCGCCTGCTGGCCCTCCCGCACGATCAGCTGCGCCCCCCACTTGATGGCGTTGCCCTGGCGGGGGAAGCGCCACACCAGGGTCTCGCTGCCGTCCTCGCTCCAGTCGATGACGTCAACGAATTCACCCCGGGCCTGCTGCCAGAGGTCCATGGCGTGCTCCTGGGGAGAACGGGAATGCGCTTCCCAGAATGGCGCCGCCGGCCGTCGTTGTCCGAAGCTCAGGAAACCGTCCCGCCCTCGCCAGCGCCTGCCCGTGCCCCATCCCTGGACTCCGATCTCCGGCGGCCTCACCGCCCCGGCTGGCTTCCTGGCCGCCGGCACCACCGCCGGCCTCAAGGCCTCGGGCAAGCCCGATCTGGCGCTGCTGCTGGCGCCGGAGGGGGCCGTGTGCGCCGGCACCTTCACCACCTCCCTGGTGCGGGCGGCCTGCGTGGACCTCTGCGCCCAGCGCCTGGCGGCCAGCGGCGGCCATGCCCGGGCCGTGCTCACCAACTCCGGCCAGGCCAACGCCTGCACCGGTGCGCGGGGCCTGGCCGACAGCCTCACCGTCACGGCCGCGGTGGCCGAGCGCCTGAACCTGGCGCCCGAGGAGGTGCTGATCTGCTCCACCGGCGTGATCGGCGTGCCGATCCCGATGCACACCCTGGTGGCGGGCCTTGATCCCCTGGTGGCGGCCCTCAGCCCCGAGGGTGGCGCCGCGGCGGCCCAGGCCATCCTCACGACTGATCTGATCGACAAGCAGATCGCCCTTGAGGCCAACCTCGGCGGCCGCACGGTGCGCATCGGCGGCATGGCCAAGGGTTCGGGGATGATCCACCCGGCCATGGCCACGATGCTGGGCACGCTCACCTGTGATGCCGGTGTGCCGGCCGACGTCTGGCAGGCGATGGTGAGCCGCGCGGTGGATCGCTCCTTCAACGCGATCACGGTGGACGGCGACACCAGCACGAACGACACGTTCCTGGCGTTTGCCGCCGGCGAGCTCCTGGGCCCCGAGCACTTCGACGCGCTGGAGGCCGGCCTGACGGCGGTGTCGCAGCACCTGGCCAAGGCGATCGCCCGCGACGGCGAGGGCGCCACCTGCCTGCTCGAGGTGCAGGTGGAGGGGGCCGCCGATGAGGCCGGCGCCCGCGCCATCGCCCGCACCGTCTGCGGCTCGTCGCTGGTGAAGTGCGCCGTCCACGGCCGCGACCCCAACTGGGGCCGCATCGTGGCGGCCGCCGGCCGCGCCGGCGTGCTCTTCGATCCGAATGCTGTCGCCCTCTGGCTCGGCGACCACCAGCTGATGGCCGCCGGCCAGCCCCTGGCCTTCGATCGCGCTGCCGCCAGCGCTTACCTGCGCGAACGGGCCGCCGGTGCCTACCTCCAGGACGACACGGTGCAGATCCGCCTGCAGATGGGCGCCGGCCCCGCCACTGGGGTGGCCTGGGGCTGCGACCTCTCAGATCAATATGTGCGCATCAACGCCGATTACACGACGTAGCGGCAAAGCCCATGTTCCACGAGAGGTTTGGGTCGATGAGGGCTCCTGAAGTTTGCCCGTCCTGTCATTCGGTTGAAGTAGAGCCGCTTGGATTGAGCTGGCCTGGCCGTTGACTCGGTCCGTGACTCCGATCAGTGACTCTGAACCAAGGCAATCGCCCTGGACAGGGTGAGTCCCATGATGTCGTAGATCAGAAAACCGTGGACCAGGATCAGAACCCTCGCCCGCACGGAATTCCCCTTGATGCCGCTGATGGTTGCTGAAAAGACCGAGGAGAAGGAGGCAACGAAGTAGTCGATGGGTCGCGGCTGGCTGCCTTCGCAGTCCAGGCGAAAAAACAGGCGACTCTTGGAGCGGGCGATCACGTCCAGTCGCCAGTAGATCCAGCCCCATATCGAGAGAGAATATGGCAAAAAGAACAACAGTTGTGTGATCAGTAGGAATTTCGGCGTCACCGAGTCAAAAGCTAGAATATTCAGTCCGATCAGCTGGATGGCCATCCTCAGGATCAAATACCAGCCCAGAATGTCGAGATAGCGCCTGCGCCAGGCAGGCTGCCTGCCGCAAGCCAGGAGGAAGGCAAGCGGGAAGAAAATCGCCGGCGCGCATATGTAGGCAAGGCGATTGGCTACGAATGCCTCAAAGTCTGCGAAGAGAGCAATCGCTCCATGGAGATCCGAGAGGGAGTCGATGTCAGCGTTGAAGAGGTAAACCTGGAGGCTGAGGAGCGCGAAGGCTGTCAGGAAAAAGTAGATTTCCCAGTGGCGCGAGAGGTGGCGCCGCGTGCTCTCCGTCGCGGTGCCCACAGCTCTGGAGGGCAGGTTGGCTCTACCGGGTTCACGCTTGGGGGCCACGATCCGCTCCCGGCGATCTCCCGTCCATCCTCAATCGCGTCGTCAGGCCTGATCCCACGGCTCCGGTCATCGCTCCTCGGGCGGCTGCTGCGGGGACCAGTGGTCACAGCCCTTGGTGAAGTGTTCCCCCTGGGCGATCAGCTCCGGTTGAATCGGGCAGGTGAGCAGCGTCACGCCGTTGCGGCGCCACGGCACGGCTGGGCTGGGCAAGGGAGGGCGACAGGGGCCGACCCCCACCGTTGTAGTCACGCCTTCGGGCAGGGTCAAGAGCCCGTTTGGCTGGGCCAGAGCCGCTTGAGATTGAAGTTTTGCGATCGGAGGACGGAGGCGACTGGAGCCGCGGCTACGACACGGCCAGCTGGTCCACCGCCGTGAACCCCCTCCACGCCGCCCTTGCCGTGACAGCGTTCCTGCTGGCCGCTGGGGCCCTGTCCTCCCAGGCGCAGCTCTCTCCCAATTGCGAGCGCAACGGCCGGAGGGATTACTGCGCCATCACGCCGGTGGCAGGGGCGACCAATGAGAAGCAGGTGTTCGACATGATCACCTTCGCGGATCACACGGTGTATGAGGTGATGCGCAATCTCAGCTCCTGCAAGGCCATTTCCGACAAGGTGAAAACCTGCGACGCCAAGATCATCACGCCACCGGGCAATCCCAGGGCTGTGCCCGCTTTCTACCGCCGCACGTTCTATGAGGGCGGGGTGAAGCAGGAATATGTGGGTGGCGGACTTCACCTCAACTACTTCTACCTGGATTGAATCACCGGAATGCGATGAGCAACGCAGGCCGGGCATGCAGCGCATTCCCCTGCCAGGCCGAGGCGACCCTGGCCCGTCTGCCGGGGATGGTCCTGGCAGCCAGGCTTAACCTGCGCCCATGACCCGTGCTGCCGCCCCAGCCTCGCCGCCCGTTCCCCGCCTGCACTGGCGGGTGCCGCTGGTGGCCGGTGTCTGCTTCGCTCTGGGCTATGGCGTGGTGCAGCGGCTGATGGACCTTGAGCTCTCCACCTGGGTGCAGCTCGGTCAGCCCTTTGACGTGCGGGAATTTCCAGGCACCACGCTGGAGAGCCTGCGCCTCAAGCTTGGGGCCCCTGTGCAATCGATCCGCGGCGACCTGGGGCTGCTGGAGCTGGAAGAGCAGCAGCGCCAGGCTGACCAGGAGCGCAAGCGGCAGGACCAGCGTCAGGCCGAGGAGGACGCTGCCCAGAGCCCGGAGACCTCCGAGACTTCCCCGAGCCCGGCCCCGGACCCGGCGCTCGAGAGCCCGGCTGCCCCCGCCCTGCCCGAGCCGGCCTTGCCGGCTGAGCCCCCCCTGCTTTCGGAGCCGCCGGAGCCCACCACGCCCTAACGCTGCGATCTGCCACAGTTCGCATCTGCGCCGTGCGCCGCCCGATGCCTGCTCCCCAGACCGTGATCCAGGCGGCCGTCTCGCGGCTTGGTGCCCGCCTCGGCAGTGGTCTGCTCGATGCCGCGGCGCAGGCAGCCGTGGTGCTGCAGGACGCCCCTGAGCGCCTGCGTCAGGAACTCAGCCTGTTCTGGGACGAGGTGGAGCAGGAAGCCGCCCGGCTGGAGCGGGGCGCCACCACCGCGACTGCCGCCGCTTCCCCGTCCGCGCCGCCGCCGGGCGCTCCGTCCGCGCCGCCGCCGGGCGCTCCGTCCGCGCCGCCGCCGGGCGCTCCGTCTGGGTCGAGCCTTGATCCCCAGGACCAGATCGATGCCCTGCGCGCCCGGGTGGCTGCCTTCAGCCGGCGCCTGGACGAGCGGCCGTGATGCGCAGGCCCCTGATCTGGCGCCCCCTGCGGATCTGGTGGCTGGCTTTCGGGCTGGCGCTGGGTCTCTGGTGGGATGGCCAGCCCTGGTCCTATCCCGGTGGCGTCACCCCTGAACTGCGGGCCCGTCGGGCCCGCAGCCGGGCCCGCTGGCTCACCGAGCAGTTCCTGCAGCTGGGATCGGCGTTCATCAAGCTGGGCCAGCTGCTCTCGGCCCGCCCTGACGTGCTCCCTGCCGAGCTGGTGGAGGAGCTGGCCCAGCTCCAGGACCGGGTGCCCGCCTTCTCCTTCGAGGTGGTGCAGGCCCTGCTGGAGCAGGAGCTTGGAGAGCGTTGTGCCGAGATCATCGATCTCGAACCGGTTCCCCTCGGCTCCGCCAGCCTGGCCCAGGTGCATCGCGCCAGCCTGCGCAGTGGCCGTCAGGTGGTGCTCAAGGTGCAGCGGCCCGGATTGGAGCGGCTGTTCCGCCTCGACCTGGAGGTGCTGCAGCAGGTGGCGGCGGTGGTGCAGCGCCATCCCCGCTGGGGCCAGGGCCGCGACTGGGTGGGCATCGCCAAGGAGTGCCGGCGGGTGTTGCTGCGGGAACTCGACTTCCGCCTGGAGGCCGAGCACGCCGCCCGTTTCCGCCAGCAGTTCCTCGACGATCCCGGCATCCGCATTCCGGCCGTGGTGTGGGAGCTGAGCGCCCGGCGGGTGCTCTGCCTCGACTACGTGCCCGGCATCAAGATCACCGACCGCCAGGCCTTGCTGGATGCCGGCATCGAGCCGGCGGCGGTGGCGGAGAAGGGGGCCGCCAGCTACCTGCAGCAGCTGGTGCGCTTCGGCTTCTTCCATGCCGATCCCCATCCCGGGAACCTGGCCGTGGGCAGCGATGGCGCCCTCATCTACTACGACTTCGGCATGATGGGGCAGCTCTCCGGTCGCCTGCGCTCTCGCCTGGGCCGGATGGTGCGGGCCGCGGCCGGCCGCGATGCGGCCCTGCTGGTGCAGGAGCTTCAGGGGGCCGGTGTGATTGCCGCCGGCATCGATTTGGGGCCCGTGCGTCGCCTGGTGCGGGTGATGCTCAACGAGGCGCTCACACCGCCCTTCTCCGCCAATGTGATCAACAAGCTCTCCGGCGATCTCTACGCCCTGGTGTACGGCCAGCCGTTCCGGCTGCCGCCGGAGCTGATCTTTGTGATGCGGGCCCTCTCCACCTTCGAAGGGGTGGGCCGCACCCTCGATCCCGGCTTTAGCCTGGTGGCGATCGCCCGTCCCTACCTGCTTCCGCTGATGACTGCCAGTGGCGGCGGACCCGCCGGCTCCGGTCCCAATGCCGGAGCCAATGAGCTCTTCAACGAAATCACCCGCCAGGCGGCCGAGGTGGGCAGCCGCGCCCTCGGCATTCCCCGGCGCCTGGATGAAAGCCTGGCGCGGATCGAGCAGGGCGATCTGCAGGTGCAGATCCGGGCTGGTGAAACCGACCGCCTGCTGCGTCGCCTGGCGCTGGCCCAGCAGAGTGCCGGCCAGTCGATGCTGCTGGCCGGGCTGGCCGTGGCGGCGGCCCTGCTGGCCGCCAGCAGCCGCCCGGCCCTTGTGGCCATCCCCGTGGTGGCGGGTTTGCCCATCAGCTGGGGCTGGCTGAAACTGCAGGCCCGGCTCCGCCGCGACAGCCGCATCGACCAGCTCCCCGGCGTGGGCTGATGGCGCCCCTTGCCGGATGGCTGAGACGAGCCGGCCGGCCGATGCGATGGCTGCCGGTGCTGGCAGTGGTTTTCGCCGCTGCTGGGGCGCCGGCGCCCTTGGCCGCCCAGGAGGGGGCGGGCGGAACGACCAGTCCGGCCGACGCGCTGATGCAGCCGCTGCTGGAGGTGGTGCAGCAGATGCAGCGGTGCCTGAGCGGCCTGGATGCGGCTGCCCAGCAGCGCCTGCAGCAGCGGGTGGAGCAGAGCGAAGAGCAGATCAAGGCGCTGTGCCAGGCGGGGCAAACCGCCGCCGCCGAGGCGCGGGCGCGCTCCTTGGCCGCGGAGCTGGCGGCAGACCCCGCCATCGAGACGATGCTGGCCTGCATGGCGCGACTGCCCGAGATGCTGGGGGTGGAGGTGGAGTCCCCCCTGGGGCCCCTCCTCAAACCCTCCAGCCCCGATCCGGGGCAGGCCGCCCAGCCGGTGTGTGAGCGCCTGCGCTGAGCCCGGCGCTCACTGCAACGCCAGCACCACCAGGGCGGCCACGATCAGCAGGCCGAAGAACACCAGGATCGGGCACATCCGCACCACGCCCAGCACGCCGATCGTCTCTGGCAGCCCCAGGGCGCGCTTGAGGCGATTCATGGCGTTCATGAGGCTGTTCATCGGGATTCGGAGGAGGAATCGCGGCTGTGTTCGCCGCAGGAGGGGGGTGGTGCGGCCGGATCGGTCCTCACCTGGCCACTCTTGCAGTCGTACATGGCGCCGTCGGCTTCGGCCCAGGTCTGCTCCAGGGTGGAACCCTCCCGGTTGAGGGCGGCCCCGATCGAGGCCTTGATGCCGGCTGCCGTCAGGGCCTCGCCGAGGCGTTCCGTGAGGCCGTGCAGCCCCTCGGCCGTGGGGTTGATGCTGAGCACGGCGAATTCATCACCGCCCACCCGGGCCAGCAGGTCGGTCTCCCGCAGCACGGCGGCCATGCGGGCCGCCGCGGTCTGGAGCACCTGATCGCCCATCGAGTGCCCCTGCGCATCGTTGATCTGCTTGAAGCCGTCGAGATCCACCACCACCAGCCCGTAGCGGTGGCCGTGGCGTTGTCGCCGGCCTTCCTCCCGCAGGAGGGTTTCATCCCAGGCGCGGCGATTCGCCAGGCGGGTGAGGCCATCGGTGCGACTCTCCTGCAGCAGGGCGAGGTTGAGCCGCCGCAATTTCAGCTCGGTGCGGCGGCTGATCACCACCACGCTCGATGTCGCCAGCAGCCCCATCAGAAACACGAAGGCCGCGCTGCGCCGTGCCCCCCGGTCGAGTTCGCGATGGTTCACCCCCAGCTCGGTGCGCAGCAGCTGGTTGGCGAAGGGAATGATGCGCAGGGCCAGCAGTTTGTGGTCCTCGGCATCGAGGCTGGGCATCGCCCGATGCAGGGTGAGCTGGTCGCTCAGCACCGAGGCCGGGCTCAGCTCGATCGTCATGGCCAGCTGGCCACTGCCGCCATGAAACAGGCCTTCAAGGCCATGCCCGTGGCGGTCATGGCCACTCGCCCCTAGCGCGATGGCCTGGAGATCCACCAGGGCGAAGGCGGTCTTCTGCTGGCCGTTCTGATCCCAGGGTCCGTAGAGCAGGGCAAACCATGGCCCGCCGCTCGACCCAGGGGTGGCCTCGCCCCCTGGCTGGGGAATGGAGACAATGCGCACGGCTTCCGGGGCAAGCCCGTAGCCGGCGCTGCAGCCATACGGGCGCAGCTCCTGGCGCAGGGCCGGGGAGGCCTGATCCAGGGCGGTCTGGATGGGACTGCTCGTCAGTGGCGCCAGGTTGTGCTGGGGCAGGCTGCGCAGACTGGTGATGGCCTGCGCAGCGCTCACGCCGGCGGCATGGAAATCCTCGAGCGTCCAAGTGCCGGTGTTCACCACGCCCACCGCCTCCGTCCATTCCGGTTCGGTGCGCTCCCGCTCCGGCTCGCCGTTGAGCACATCGCTCTTGGTGACGGCCAGGGCAGCCAGGGTGCTGTTGATCGCCGTGCAGGTGGAGGAGGCGATGTGATCCACCACCGCCGCCCCCACCGATTCCTGCTGCTCATGCAGCAGGGAGTAGGTGAACAGCCCGGCGCTGGTGCTCAGGGCCAGCCCGATTCCCGCCAGCACATAACAGAGTTTCGAGCAGCCGATTTGCCCTGACCCGGCCTCACCCACACGGAGCCTGGGGGCGGGGATCGATGGTTGGCCTGGTGCTCCCCTTGTCGGCGCTGGTTCAGGGCGGAGAGCCGGTGGATCCATCTGGGGTGGGGAGGCCTCAGTTGCGGGCGTCCAGATCGCCCTGGGCCATCCACTCCGTGGGGGTTGATACGGCATGCGCGAGAACCATCACTCTTCGCCTCTCGCTTCGCTCTGGATCCAATCCTTGCACTGTGGCCTGGGATGCCATCGGCCACAAGCTCAGAACTGCTGACTGTTGGCTGAGATTCGCCTGAAGTCAGTCAGCAGTCGTACTGAGCCTGCCCTTGTGCTCAGGAGGCGGCGTCCTCGAGGGTCCCGGCAGGGGTGAGTTCGTCCACCGCCTTGGGCAGCAGCTGGGCGAGAACCGAGCGGGCTTTCTCAGGGTCGAGGCCGAGCTTGCCGGCGAGCTGCTGGACCATCTCGTGGTCGAAGACGGCGTCGAGCTGCTCGGGCTTGATAGCGATGTTCTCGCCGATGGCCACCCAGCTGTTGAACACCTCGGCCATGCCGGTGGTGTTGAACCGTTTGGCCAGGCCCTGGAGGCCGCCGGCCTGGTTGATCACCCCCTGCAGGAGGGTCTGGGTCTGTTCGGAGCCGAGGCTGGAGCTGATCCGGGAGAGAACGGCATCGAGGAGGGCCATGGGCGCGCGGAAGTCAACAGGCTCACCATGGGTCTCATCGCGCCTGCCCAGGGGTGCTGACCGAATCTCTTTGGTTTTGCCGCGGCCAGACCCCTGTTGGGCTGCGCAATCTGGCAAGAGCTGCGCCGGCAGGGGGCAGCTCTTGCCCGTCTCAGGCGGCCTTGCCGCGGGGCCCGCGATCCACGGCGCCGGCATACACCGCCTGGCTGCCGAGCTCGTCTTCGATGCGCAGCAGCTGGTTGTACTTGGCCACGCGCTCGCTGCGGCTGAGGGAGCCGGTCTTGATCTGGCCGGCGCGGGTGGCCACCGAGAGATCGGCGATGGTGGTGTCTTCGGTTTCGCCGGAGCGGTGGCTGATCACGCTGGTGTAGCCGGCCCGGCCCGCCAGGTCGATCGCCTGCAGGGTTTCGGTGAGCGAGCCGATCTGGTTCACCTTGATCAGGATCGAGTTGGCCACCCCCAGATCAATGCCGCGTTGCAGGCGGCTGGTGTTGGTCACGAACAGGTCGTCGCCCACCAGCTGCACGGTCTTGCCGAGCTTCTCGGTGAGCAGGGCCCAGCCGTCCCAGTCGTCTTCAGCCACGCCGTCCTCGATCGAGATGATCGGGAAGCGGTTCACCAGCGCCGCCAGCTGGTCCACCATCTCGGCGCTGGTGTAGCTGCCGCCGTCGAAGGCATAGCGGCCATCCTTGAAGAACTCGGTGCTGGCCACGTCCAGGGCCAGGGAGATCTGGTCGCCGGGGCGGTAGCCGGCCATCTCGATCGCCTGCACCAACAGCTCGCCGGCCTCGGTGTTGCCCAGATCCGGGGCAAAGCCGCCCTCATCGCCCACGGCGGTGCTCAGGCCCTTGTCCTTCAGCAGGCCCTTGAGCACGTGGAATACCTCGGTGCCCATGCGCAGGGCCTCCTTGAAGGTGGGGGCGCCGTGGGGCACCAGCATGAACTCCTGGAAGTCCAGGCTGTTGGCGGCGTGGGCGCCGCCGTTGATCACGTTCATCAACGGCACCGGCAGCAGGCTGGCCATCGGCCCGCCCAGGTAGCGGTAGAGGGGCAGCCCCACGCCGTTGGCGGCGGCCCGGGCGCTCGCCATGCTCACCGCCAGTATGGCGTTGGCCCCCAGGGCACTCTTGTTGTCGGAGCCATCGAGCTCGATCATCGCCGCGTCCACGGCCGCCTGATCGAGGGCGCTCAGGCCGCAGAGCGCCGGGGCGATCTTCTCCTCGATGTTGTCGACAGCCTGCTGCACCCCCTTGCCCATGTAGCGGCTGCCGCCGTCGCGCAGTTCGTGGGCCTCATGGGCACCGGTGCTGGCGCCACTGGGCACGATGGCGCGGCCCATGGCACCGCCCTCCAGCATCACCTCCGCCTCCACCGTGGGGGTGCCGCGGGAGTCGAGCACCTCCCGGGCCACCACGGTGTCGATCACGAGGTCGAGGGAGTCGATCACTGGCCGGCCGTCAAGCTGTCTGGGGGGATCTTATGGGGCACCCCTGCCGACACTTTTGTGGCGATGGGCACCGCCTCCGCCCGCGACGGGGTTGCCCACAATGGCTTCAGCCGCTTCCCGGGCCCGGGAAGCGGCGGATCTGTTCCCGTTGTGATTCCGCCGATGCGCCTCCTGCACACCATGCTCCGGGTGGGTGATCTGGAGCGGTCGCTCGCCTTCTACACCGAGGTGCTGGGCATGCGGCTCCTGCGCCGCAAGGACTATCCCTCCGGCCGCTTCACCCTGGCCTTCGTGGGCTATGGGGATGAGCGCGACCACACGGTGCTCGAGCTCACCCACAACTGGGACACGACCCATTACGACCTCGGCAGTGGCTATGGCCACATCGCCCTGGGCGTGGATGACATTCAGGCGGTGTGCGCGGCCATCCGGGCCAAGGGCGGCACGGTGGTGCGGGAACCCGGTCCGATGAAGCACGGCAGCACCGTGATCGCCTTCGTGGAGGATCCCGACGGCTACAAGGTGGAACTGATCGAGCTCAGCTCCCGCGCCGACTCGGCGGCCTGAGGCCTCCGCAGCCGCTCTCTGCCTCCCCTCCCATGGTTGCCTCCTCCGCCTCGATGCCGCCGTCCATGCCCTCCCTCACCGGCGAGCCCGAGCGCTTCAGTGACGATGCCTGGGAGTTGCTGCTGGCCTGCCAGGACACCGCCCGGCGCTGGCGCCATGGCGCCATGGATGTGGAGCACCTGCTGCAGGCCCTCCTGCTGGAGCGTCGCTTCGCGGCCTGGGTGGAGCCGCTGCCCCTCGATCCCGACCGGGTGCTCGATGCGGTGGAGGCCTTCTGTCTGGCCCAGCCCGCTGCCAGCGGCGGCGAGCTCTACATCGGCGATGCCCTGGAGGATCTGCTGGAGCAGGCCGACCGGGCCCGGGCCGCCTGGGGGGCGCGGCTGATCGACCTGCCCCACCTGCTCCAGGCCCTGCTGGACGAGCCCCGGATCGGGGTTGCCGCCCTGGAGGCAGAGGGCTTGTCGGAGGAGCTGTTGCGCCGCCTCTGGCGCCCCGGGGTGCCGGAGGCGGGTGACGCCCCTGCCCCGGTTGCCCCGCGGACCGAGGGGCGTGGGGCGGCGGCGAGCGCGGATCTCTGGATCGACGCCCCTGCCGCGCCGGCATCGGCTTCGGCCCCAGCCCCGGTGGCGGCCATGGCCCCCTCCGCCCCGCGACCGGCATCCCGCGATCCCGGCCTGAGCCTGGAACCCCTGGGCCCGGATGGGGAGCCCCTGGAGCGTTCCGCCCTCGAGCGCTATGGCCGAGACCTCACCGCCGCCGCCCGGGCCGGGGAGCTGGATCCGGTGATCGGCCGCGACGCGGAGATCCGTCGGCTGATCCAGGTGCTCTCCCGCCGCGGCAAGAACAATCCGGTGCTGATCGGCGAGCCTGGCGTTGGCAAGACCGCGGTGGCGGAGCTGCTGGCTCAGCGCATCGTGGCCGGCGAAGTGCCCGATGCCCTGCGCGGCCAGCGGCTGGTGGCCCTCGACCTCGGCGCCCTGATCGCCGGCGCCAAGTTCCGTGGCCAGTTCGAGGAGCGCCTGCGCAGCGTGCTGGCCGAGGTGCGCGAGGGCGAGGGGCGCGGTGAGGCCGGGGTGATCCTGTTCATCGATGAGCTGCACACGGTGGTGAGCAGCGAGCGCTCCAGCGCCGACGCCGGCAGCATCCTCAAGCCGGCCCTGGCCCAGGGGGAACTGCGCTGCATCGGCGCCACCACCCCGGATGAGTACCGCCGCAGCATCGCCCGCGATCCGGCCCTCGACCGCCGCTTCCAGCAGGTGCTGATCAAGGAGCCGGGGCTCGAGACCTGCCTGGAGATCCTGCGGGGTCTCAAGGAGCGCTACGAGCTGCACCACGGCGTCACCATCAGTGATGGGGCTCTGGTGGCGGCGGCCCGGCTGGCGGATCGCTACATCAGCGACCGCTGCCTGCCCGATTCGGCGATTGATCTGGTGGACGAGGCCGCCGCTGAACTGCGCATGGATGTGACCTCCAAGCCCCAGGAGGTGGAGGCGGCCGAGGCGGAGCTGCGCCGCGTGGAGCTGGCCCTGCTCTCGGCGGAGGCCGCTCCCGAGGCCGAGCGGGTGGCCCTGCAGGCCCAGCGCCAGAGCGCCACGGAGGCTCTCCAGCAGCTGCAGCGCCGCTGGCAGGCCGAGCGCCAGCGGATGGCGGAGCTGCGCACCCTGCTCCAGCAGGACGAGGACCTGCGCCATGCCATTGCCGAGGCCGAGCGGGATGGCGACCAGGAGGAGGCCGCCCGGCTGCAGTACGACCAGCTCCACAGCGTGCAGCTGCGGCGGGAGGCCCTAGAGGCCGAGATGCAGGCCGACACCATGCTGCGCGAGCAGGTGGAGCCCGGCGATATCGCCGATGTGGTGGCGCGCTCCACCGGCATTCCGGTGCAGCAGTTGCTGGCCAGTGAGCGCCAGAAACTGCTGGAGCTCGAGGAGCGTCTCGGCGCGCGGGTGATCGGCCAGAACGAGGCGGTGGCGGCGGCCGCCGCGGCGATCCGCCGCGCCCGGGCCGGCATGCAGGCCCCCACCCGGCCCGTGGGCTCCTTCCTGTTCCTCGGCCCCACCGGCGTGGGCAAGACCGAGCTGGCCAAGGCCCTGGCCGCTGCCCTCTTCGATGAGGACGAGGCGCTGGTGCGCCTCGACATGAGTGAGTTCATGGAGCGCAACGCCGTGGCCAGGCTGGTGGGGGCGCCTCCGGGCTACGTGGGCTACGAGGAGGGTGGCCAGCTCACCGAGGCGGTGCGCCGCCGCCCCTACGCCGTGCTGCTGCTCGATGAGGTGGAGAAGGCCCACCCGGAGGTGTTCAACCTGCTGCTGCAGGTGCTCGACGACGGACGCCTCACCGATTCCCAGGGGCGCACCGTCGATTTCCGCCACACCGTGGTGATCATGACCAGCAACCTGGCCAGCCGCGCCATCCTCGAGGCCGCCCGCGGCGCCCTGGCACCCGAGGCCCTCGACGAGCAGGTCGAACGCGCCCTGGCCAGCCAGTTCCGCCCCGAATTCCTCAACCGCATCGATGAGCTGATCCGCTTCCGCCCCCTGGCCCTGCCGGATCTGCAGCGCATCGTGCGCCTGCAGCTGGCGGAGCTGGCGGCCCTCCTGGCTGAGCAGCACCTGGAGCTGGTGGTGGAGGAGTCCGTGGTGGCGGCCCTGGCCGAGCAGGGCCACGAGCCCGAGTACGGGGCGCGGCCCCTGCGGCGGGTGATCCGTCGCAGGCTGGAGAACCCCCTGGCCACCGCCTTGCTGGCGGAGCGATTCGCCGGGGCCACGGGGGTGCGCGTGCAGCCCGACCCCGCCGGCCCCGATGGGCTGGCCTTCGTGCCGCTCGGAGCTTCAGCGGAAGGGGGGCACGACATCCGGTAGGGTGTTTGTTTGCCGTGCTGCCTCCGCGTCCTGCTGCGTCAGCCCCGGCCGAGCCCGCCACTGGAGCCCTTCGTTGGAGCCCGACTCGCCCCAGCCCAGCCCCGCCAGCGCGGGTGACGCAGCAACCCCCGCGCCGGCCGCTGAAGCCGACGCCGGCTTTGTGGCGGCCACCATGGGTGAGCTGCGCCGGGTCGTCTGGCCCAGCCGGCAGCAGCTCTTCAGCGAGTCGGTGGCGGTGATCCTCATGGTGAGCCTCTCGGCTGCGGCGATCGCCGCCATCGATCGCCTCTACGGCTGGGCCGCCACCCAGGTCTTCCGTTGAGCCCCTCGCCGACGTTCTCCCCTTCCCTGAGCCCCGTGTCCGAGACCCTGTCCGACAGCTACGCCGAGCACAACCCCGAGGCCGCCACCGATGCGGTGGTTCTCGAGGGTCTCGACACAGTGGCCACGGTGGTGGACCCTGCGGAAAAGCGCCAGGTGGCGCGCTGGTATGCCGTGCAGGTGGCTTCCAGCTGCGAGAAGAAGGTGAAGGCCACCCTGGAGCAGCGCGCCGTCACCCTGGGCGTGGACAACCGCATCCTCGAGATCGAGATCCCCCAGACCCCCGGGGTGAAGATCAAGAAAGACGGCAACCGCACCAGCACCGAGGAGAAGGTGTTCCCGGGCTATGTGCTGGTGCGCATGGTGCTCGACGAAGACACGATGATGGCCGTGCGCAGCACCCCCAACGTGATCAATTTCGTGGGGGCGGAGGAGCGCCGCGCCACGGCTCGCGCCCGCGGCCACATCAAGCCCCGGCCCCTCTCCCGCCAGGAGGTGGACCGCATCTTCAAGCGGGCGGCCGAGAAGAAGCCGGTGGTGAAGGTCGACCTGGCCGAGGGCGATCAGATCCTCGTTACCGCCGGTCCGTTCAAGGACTTCCAGGGCGAGGTGATCGAGGTGAGCGGCGAGCGCAACAAGCTCAAGGCCCTGCTCTCGATCTTCGGCCGGGAAACCCCGGTGGAACTCGAGTTCTCCCAGATCAGCAAGCAGAGCTGAGGCCCAGGCCTTGGCTCAGCGGCCGTCTCCCTGCGGAGGGCGGCCGTTTTCGCCACACCCCCGGCGATGGGGGTGATCCGCAGAGTTGCCCCGTAGCCCCAGACGATGGCCAAGAAAGTCGTAGCCGTGATCAAGCTGGCCCTCCAGGCCGGCAAAGCCAACCCGGCGCCGCCCGTGGGCCCTGCCCTCGGTCAGCACGGCGTCAACATCATGGCGTTTTGCAAGGAGTACAACGCCCGCACCCAGGACAAGGCCGGCTATGTGATTCCGGTGGAGATCTCGGTCTTCGAAGACCGCAGCTTCACCTTCATCACCAAGACCCCGCCCGCCTCGGTGCTGATTTCCAAGGCCGCCGGCATTGAGAAGGGTGCCGCCACCTCCGCCAAGGGGTCGGTGGGTGCCATCTCCCGTGCCCAGCTGGAGGAGATCGCCAAGACCAAGCTGCCCGACCTCAACTGCACCAGCGTGGAGTCGGCCATGCGCATCATCGAAGGCACCGCCCGCAACATGGGCGTCGCCGTCAACGACTGAACCCTCGGTTCAGCCCGTCCATCCATTCCATTCACCGGGGGAGATCCAGGTTGATTGGCCAGGCCCGTTGAGCAGCATCCCTGCCCTGCGTTGCTGTCGTTGATCGCCGGTTCGCCCGCACCCCATTCCCGCCATGCCCAAAGTTTCCAAGCGCTATTCCGACCTGGCCGCCAAGGTCGAAGACAAGGCCTACGCCCCGATCGAGGCCATTGAGCTGGTGAAGGCCAACGCCACCGCCAAGTTCGACGAGACGATCGAGGCCCATGTGCGCCTGGGGATCGACCCCAAGTACACCGACCAGCAACTGCGCACCACCGTGGCCCTGCCCCATGGCACGGGTCAGTCCATCCGCATCGCCGTGATCGCCCGCGGTGAAGCGGTCGCCGCCGCCAAGGCCGCTGGGGCCGACCTGGCTGGCGACGACGAGCTGGTCGACACCATCGCCAAGGGCGAGATGGAGTTCGACCTGCTGATCGCCACCCCGGACATGATGCCCAAGGTGGCCAAGCTGGGCCGGGTGCTCGGTCCCCGCGGCCTGATGCCCAACCCCAAGGCCGGCACCGTCACCACCGACCTGGCCGGCGCCATCGCCGAGTTCAAGGCCGGCAAACTCGAGTTCCGCGCGGATCGCACCGGCATCGTGCACGTGCGCTTCGGCAAGGCCAGCTTCGACGTGGCCAAGCTGCTGGAGAACCTCAAGGCCCTGCAGGAGACCATCGACCGCAACAAGCCCAGCGGTGCCAAGGGTCGCTACTGGCGCTCCCTCTACGTCACCTCCACCATGGGCCCCTCGGTGCAGGTTGACTTCTCGGCCCTGCAGGACCTCAAGCAGGAGGCCTGATTCCAGCCCCCCGGCTCGCCAGCCCGGCTCCCCACCCCGCCCCTGGCGGGGTTTTTTGATGGGAGTTGGGGGCAGATGTTATGGTCATGAGCTGGCTTAGGCCAGAGGGCACGCGCCCGACCCCAGACAGCAGGCATCCCCTTAAGTCCTGCCGAGGTGAACGCGACAGGTTTCAGTCTCCCTCCAGTGTCTGCCCGGTGATCGGGTGGGCTGCTGATCGGGCCCGGAACGTGCAGCGGCCTCGAGCCCTGGTGATCCACCGCTCAGCCGGTTGGGCCAGCAGGCGTCCAGGGCCGCGTACCCGGCTTGTTCCCCCGATCCGTTCCGTAACCCATGGGCCGCACGCTGGAGAACAAGCAACAGATCGTCGAAGAGCTCAAGGGGCTCCTCGGCGAGGCCGAAATGGCGCTCGTCCTGGATTACCAGGGCCTGTCCATCAAGGAGATGACCGACCTGCGGACCCGTCTGCAGGCGGCCAACGGCGTGTGCAAGGTGACCAAAAACACCTTGATGCGCCGGGCCATTGATGGCAACAGCGCCTGGTCGGAACTCGAATCCCTGCTCACCGGCACCAACGCCTTCGTGCTCGTCAAGGGCGACGTGGGTGGTGCGGTGAAGGCCGTGCAGTCCTTCCAGAAGGACAGCAAGAAGTCGGAGGTGAAGGGCGGTCTTTTCGAAGGCAAGCTCCTCTCCCAATCCGACATCAAGGCCATCGGGGATCTGCCCTCCAAGGAGGTGCTCATGGCCCAGATCGCCGGTGCGATCAACGCCGTGGCCACCAAGGTGGCCGTGGGCATCAACGAAGTTCCTTCCGGTCTCGCCCGGGCGCTCAAGCAGCACGCCGATGGCGAGGGCACGGCCTCCTGAGGCCTGCTCTGCTGAGCTCTCCGATCCGACTGTTTTCACAGATCTGTTGCTGATTCCCAACCATGTCTGCTACTACCGACCAAATTCTCGAACAGCTCAAGACCCTCTCCCTGCTGGAAGCTTCCGAGCTCGTCAAGCAGATTGAAGAGGCCTTCGGTGTGTCCGCCGCCGCTTCCGCCGGCGTGGTGATGGCCGCCGCTCCTGCCGCCGCCGCTGAGGCTGCTGAGGAGAAGACCGAATTCGACGTGATCCTCGACGGTTTCGACGATTCGGCCAAGATCAAGGTGCTGAAGGCCGTGCGCGAAGCCACCGGCCTCGGCCTGGGCGAAGCCAAGGCCCTCGTGGAAGCGGCTCCCAAGGCCGTGAAGGAAGGCATCGCCAAGGCCGATGCCGAGGCCCTCAAGAAGGCCATCGAAGAGGCCGGCGGCAAGGTCACCATCAAGTGATCGCCACCTGCAGCTGAGCCCTTCAGGGCTCAGGGATCAGCCGGCCCCTCGGGGCCGGTTTTTTGATGGCGCCCGCATTCAGACAAAAAAAAGCCCCGCCGAAGGCAGGGCTGAAGTTTGGAACGGTTTCTGGGAGTCTGTCCTCGTTTCGACCCCGGAAGTGACGTTCCGCACTCCTCACACAAGTTCAAATTAAACGCTGGGCGAGGGCGGATCCAGGCTGGGAGGACAGTGCGTCAACTGGGCTGTCAAGGCCGGTACGGCACCACCTGCAGGGCGATCACGCCGTTGCCGCCCTCGTCGTCGCTCCCAGGGCGGACGCTGCTGTTGGCGCGTCCGCCAAACCGCAGGTTCTCGAGCCGGGCCAGCCGTGAGCTGCTGGTGCTGCGCAGACCCTGACCGGGTTGCGAGCTGTCAGGGTTCGGGGGCGGCGGCGGCAGCGGCATCGCCAGCAGGCCGCCGCCGCTGCGGGCCTGGGCCAGCAGCAGTGGCAGGGGATTGCCATTGGCTACATAGAGGTGACGGAGGGACTGCCCTTCGTAGGTGCGGCGCTCGAAGCTCCAGCCCTCCTGCAGCTGAAGCTCAACCGCTGGACCGCTGGCACCTGCGCTGAGCGGCGCGGTGCTGCTGCCCACGACCAGGGGCTGCGGCTGCTGGCTGCCGATGGCCAGTAGCTGCAGCTGGCCGTTGCGGCGCTCCACCCGCAGGCGCCAGGGGTGGCGCAGGTCTTCGCCGCCGATCCGCAGCGAGGTGGCGCTGCTGGAGAGGTAGGTGGTGCAGGTGGTCTCCGGGAGGTTGCGCTCGAACGTGGACACCGAGCCATCGGCATGGCGGCGCCAACAGGGCGGTGCCGGTTCGCGCTGCTCCACCACCAGCAGCGTCCAGCGGTCGCCCCCCGCCGGCTGGGCCAGGGCGATCACGCGATCCGCGGCCAGCGGATCACTGCCGAAGGGTGAGCCTGCCTGGGCCAGGGCCAGGGGCTGGGCCAACACGGCAGAGATGGCCAGGGCGCCCGTGCCGGCCAGAGGGGCAAGGGCCAGGTAGCGTCGTGGCCGCAGCCGGCCCCAGGCCGACTGAAGACCCGGGGATACCAGGGGGGAGGTGCCCATGGATGCGCTCCTGCCCTGCGGGCACTTGACGAGATCAGAAGGGTTCTTTAGCGGAAAAGAGGGAGTTGTCCAGTGGGGGTTGAGCCGGTGAAGGTGGTGGCTGCGGCCTGCGACGGAGCCTGCAGCGGCAATCCCGGGCCTGGCGGTTGGGGGGCGCTGCTGCGTTTTGCCGATGGCAGCGTTCGCGAGCTGGGGGGCGCCGATCCAGCCACCACCAACAACCGCATGGAGCTCACGGCGGCCCTCGCCTTGCTGCGGGAGCTCAGGGAGCTCTCGCGCCATCCCGACCTGGTGATCCGCACCGACAGTCGCTACCTGATCGATGGTCTGGAGCGCTGGATCCATGGCTGGAAGCGCAAGGGCTGGCGCACGGCGTCCGGCGGCGCGGTGCTCAACCGCGACCTCTGGGAAGAGCTCGATGCCGCCCGCCTGAGCGACGTCCCCCTTCGTCATGTGAAGGGGCACAGCGGTGATCCCGACAACGACCGCTGTGATGCCATTGCCGTGGCGTTCTCCCGGGGCGACCGGCCGGCGCTGCGCGCCGGTGCGGAGAGCCCTGCCGAGCAAACCCTCTCCGGGCAACCCGTGGCCGCTGCTGCGGATCCGGCGCCCCCGGCCCTGGTGCAGTTGCTCGGCAGGCTGGAGCTGGCGGATCGGCTGGCGGCCGGCGGCCACGGGCTGAGCCTTGTGGAGCTGGCCCAGCTGGTGCAGCAGCCGCTCCGCAGCCTGGAGCAGCGCAGCACTCCCTTCCCCTGGCGCGATTGGATGGTGGAGCCGCTGGCCGATGGCCGCTGGCGCCTGCGCCGTGAGACGTCAGGATTGGCGGACCGGCAGGTGGGGGGTTGATGGGGCAGATGGGCACAACGGGGGCCACCACCGCCACAGCCGCCCTCTACCAGCGCTTTGTGGGTCCCCTGCTCAGTCAGGACGAGGGGGCCGATGCGGAGCAGCTGAGCCAGATCACCCTCACAGCCCTGGAGCAGGCCTCCCTCCGGCGCCAGTGGCCCCTGGTGCAGGGAGCCCTGGCGGGTCTGGCGGCTGAGCTCAGCCGTCCCGATCCCCGGCTGGAGCAGAGCCTCTTCGGCTGCCGGTTCGCCAATCCGGTGGGCTTGGCCGCCGGCTTTGACAAGAACGGGGTGGCTGCGGCGATCTGGCATCTGTTCGGCTTCGGGTTCGCCGAGCTGGGCACGATCACCTGGCACGCCCAGCCCGGGAATCCCCGCCCCCGCCTGTTCCGGCTGGCGGCAGAGCGGGCCGCGCTCAACCGCATGGGCTTCAACAACCAGGGGGCCCAGGCCTGCCGGCGGCTGCTGGAGCGGCAGCGGCTGCCACCTCCGGGCCAGCGACCGGCGGTGCTGGGCATCAACCTGGGCAAGTCGAAGATCACGCCTCTGGAGCAGGCGCCCGACGACTACGCCGCCTCCCTGGAGCTGCTCGCGCCCCTGGCCGACTACGCCGTGATCAACGTGAGTTCGCCCAACACGCCCGGGCTGCGGGAGCTGCAGGACGAGGCCCTGTTGCGGCGCCTGGTGGAGCGGTTGCGTCGCCTCCCCGGTTGCCCGCCCCTGCTGGTGAAGATCGCCCCCGACCTGGAGGACGACGCCATCGATGCGATTGCCCGGCTCGCCTATCAGGAAGGATTGGCCGGGGTGATCGCCGTGAACACGAGTCTGGATCGGCTCGGCCTCGGGGAGCGGCGTCTTGCCCAGACCGGTCGCGCCCTGGCCGAGGAGGCTGGTGGGCTGAGCGGTGCGCCGCTGCGGCACCGGGCCCTGGAGGTGCTGCGGCGGCTGCGGGCTACGGCAGGACCTGCCTTGCCCCTGATCGGCGTGGGGGGCATTGATTCGGCGGAAGTCGCCTGGGAGCGGATCAGCGCCGGAGCATCCCTGGTGCAGCTCTACACCGGCTGGATCTACGGAGGTCCCAGCCTCGTGCCGCAGATTCTCGATGGCCTGGCCAGCCAACTGGATCGCCATGGCCTGGGCCACATCGGTGAAGCGGTCGGTTCTGGTCTGGCCTGGCGCTGAAAGTTCGGTAGCTTCTTGCTAATCGAGAGGTCGAACGTTGGTGCTGGCGGGACTCCAGGAGGGCCTCCAGGGGCAATGGCGCTCCTTGCGGGCTGACCTGTTTCCAAAGGTCGTGTTGCTCGACCTGAGCGATCCCCAGGTGCTGATCGGGCAGGCCCTCAAGGCAGGCAAGCCGGTGGAGCCCGTCTGGACGGTACCAGTGCCTGCCCGCACCTGCCGGGAGGGGGTGCCGGTGGCCATCGAAGCACTGGGAGACCTGATCGGCGACCTGTTACTGGAACACTCTTCGTTGAATCCAGGGCTAGTGGTGGCACTGCCGCGCGAGCTGGGCCTGTGGCGCCTGCTCAGCTGGCCGGAGGGTGCCCAGCCCGCCATGGCTGTGGAGGAGCTGCGGGAACGCCAGATCAATCTCAAGTGGCCGGTTAATCTGGAAGCGGCAGTGCTTGATGTGCAGCCAATGGAGCAGCAGCCAGGGGAGTCTCTGGTTGTCGGCACGTCCCAGGAGGCCCTTGAGAGTTGGATAGAAGTATTCGCCTTCGCCGGTGGCAGCCTGCGCCATCTGATTCCAGCTCAGGCCTGTCTGCATGTGGCCCTGGAAGCGGAGCTCGCCGAGGCCCCGGCCGGACAGCTGGTCGGCCTGCTCCAGCCGTCCAGCCATGACTGCCAGCTGCTGGTGTGGCGGGATGGCGTGCCCGAGTTCGAGCGCACCCTCCCCCTGGCTCCTGACCAGCTTGTACCGGCCCTGGCTCGGTGTCTTGGCTTCTGCCGCAGCCGCCTAGGCCCTGGGCCGATCCGCCTGTTCCAAGGAGAGTCGCTGGAGGCGGCCACGGCGATTGCGGAACAGCTCGGCCTCCCCGTAGAAATGGCGGATCGAGGAGAGTACGGTTCGCTGCACTTGGCGGGCCTTGGACGCCTGGCTTTGGCGCGATGACCATTACACCCTTCGATCTCCTGAGGGAGAAACGCCAGGCACTCGGCTTGCCCGAGCCCTCCCAGGCCTCCAGTCTCAGCCGCCGCAATCTCGTCAAGGGCACCATCATCGGCTCGGTGTTGGTGGGCATTGCCCTTGGCGTGGGGTCCCTTGCATCCTTGCGCTCGGTGTTAGATGCCACCCAGATTGAGCAACTGGCTACGGTGGAAGCGGAGGTGGAGCAATACGAGACTCGCCTGGGCAGCGAGAAGGCCGCCCTCAGCCAGGCCGATGCGGTGAACAAGTCGCTGGTGGATGGCCTGCTGAGTGTGCGCTCCGGCTCGGCCCTGCTGCGGGATCTGCAGCTGCGGGTGCCCGATGGCGTTCAGTTCACCGAGGCCCGCCAGCCCGCCGATGGCAAACAGCTCACCCTCAAGGGCCAGGCCCGGGATCCCAAGCCTTTTGAGTCCATCAACGCCCTGCAGCTGCAGCTGAAGCGCTCGCCGCTCGTGGATCCGGCCTCGGTGAGCTTGAAAAAGGCGGCGCGCGAGCAGCCCCAGGGCCAGCAGGCGCAACCGGGGGGTGGCGGTCGGCCGGTGACCTTTGAACTGGCCCTGGCCTTCCGGCCGGCCATTGCTCCATTGGCCGAGAAACAGATCCTGGAGCAACTGGGCTCCGAGGGCCTGGTCCGGCGTCTCACCCTCCTGCAGAAGGAGGGTCTGCTGCGATGACCAATCTTCAGGAAGCGGCCAATCCCCAGCGCCAGCTGCTGCAGCAGCGTCTGTTGCTCGGCTTGCCGATCGCCCTCGGTGGCCTGGTGGCCGTGGCCATCACCGGCGCCCTCACCATCCCCCAGTGGCTGCGGCTGCAGGAGAACAGCGCCAAAATCCAGCAACTGCAGGAACTCCAGCAGCGCATTCCCCTGCTGCGCGCCCAGCTCGATCGCACCCGCACCGACCAGCAGCAGGCGGAGCGCAAGACAGCCCAGGTGCTGCAGCTGATCGAGGGCAGTGGCGAGTTCATCACCTTTCTCGCCCAGCTGGATCGCGAGGCCAGCCGCAATGGTCTGCAGCTGGAGCTTTTTGAACCGGTGGTGGCGGCGCCCCCGCCGGCCGAGCCTCCCAAGGGCGGCAACCAGAACAAGGAGGCTCCGCCGCCGCCTCCGGAGACTCCCCTTGAACAGGCCGGGCTTTCGGCGGAGAGGGTGCTGCTCACGGCCAGGGGGCGTTACCCGAATCTGCTGGCATTCATGCGCTCCATGGAACAACTGAGTTTGCTGGTTGTTCCCAGTGATTTTTCGCTGGAATTGGTGGAGGTCGGGGCGGCTCCCGGCGGGGCGGGCCCCGACGCCGCCAAGCCCACGATTCCCGAAATGAAACTGGCGCTCACGTACTACAAGGCTCCGGCCGGAGGCCTGAAGCCCCCTGCCCAGGCGAAGCCAGCAAACCCGCCCAAAACGAATCCCGCCAGTTAGTCAAACCGGCCAAGAGTGCTGCTGACAGCTGGATCTCGCCGGTAAGATCCCGCCAGGATTGGATGACGCTGTTGGCCCGGGTTCTGCGTGCATCGCT
>Ga0194133_10001641_pt1 | contig 37805 bp, 16 predicted proteins | sample TA2KigOf40mmetaG_FD_155448 | JGI IMG/M metagenome (GOLD analysis project Ga0194133, IMG submission 155448) | Freshwater microbial communities from Lake Tanganyika, Tanzania - TA2015055 Kigoma Offshore 40m | ecosystem: Environmental > Aquatic > Freshwater > Lake | place: Tanzania: Lake...
AGCGAGGTTCACTTACTCTTCGGTACATTTTGATTGCCCAAAGCAAGCCAAATTTAAATAAAATAGACTTACTGTAATTATGTACTTTCCAATAATAATTGTTGGTCAAAATCATTTCATTTTTTTGTTTTTCAGTTCAGAGGCAATAAAATCACGAAAAATATTCTTAAACGAAAGTCTCAAAGAATTTTAATTAAAAAAAGGTTGAACTAGAATAATTTCCTTTAAAAAATAATCATAGTTTGTTTTTGTGAATCACATTATTATTCAACAAATGCAATTCAATGAATAACTAAATATTTCAATGCATAACTTTGATGGGAATTTTTAACAACTAGTTGGATTCAAAATCAAATGGATACATCTTTCTATGAAAAAGTTGCAAAACTAAATTGCTTCACAAATGTTCATATACTTTAGCTCTGAACATTATAAGGGTCTAAAAATGAGCAATTTTTTCCAAACCTTTTCAATGGCTGATCATTGCCTGAAAGAAAGGTAAGTTTGGCATCATCAATACTATTTGACTTCAGGCGTCGCTCTGAATCATCATCCAGTCGGTCGGTCGTTTGATTAAACTTCATGATTTTTTTCATTAAGAAACGGTCTCGAGAAACATCAGGATCTCCAACGGATTCTAAATTATTTACAGTGAAATTTTCCTCCATAATTTCATCTCAAAGCAATTTTGTCTCTATATTTTACGTGTTACTTCAAGCAATGGCCCATCTTGCAGATAATTATCTGGCAGTAACTTGGAGGTGTGAATCCAGCATGCTGGGCAACTGCCCCAAATGACACCCCTCCTGATTCTACACACGCAATAATAAATGGAGTTAAACCCAACAACAAAAGTTATGCTTTTGGCTGTTCAAATGTATTTTATTTTTGACCTAAATCAACACTAAACTAGTGATATTCATGAGACAAGTTTTTAGAAATCCAAATTTGTGCTTCAGTTTGCATCTTCGTTGTTCACAGAGCAAAACTTATTTTTGTACAATATCTAAAACAAACTAGAAACTTTTTGCAATTAAGAAAAAGTCTTTCCCCAAGTTTATTGTTGCAGTTTTCAATTGGAATAGGTTGCTTTTAAATAACTTTTCGATACTATTTTAACGAAAAAGTAAAATTATTATTACAGTGAAAATTATTGACGTGGCTTTAATTAATACTCTAGACGGTGAATTTTGTTGATTGGATCAAAAAGTTGACTTGAGGGTTCAAAAATATCAAATTTTTAACACAATACCGTAGATTATCAATGAAAAAAAATTACATTTTGATCGATTTCCATTTAAAATTCACAACCATGGAATAGTTTACAATTATTATTCACTTTTATTTTTTATGAGGCTTTTTCTAAATTGTAATTTGATTCTATCATGTAGGTTTTATTTTACATTGTAATCAAAAATGGTTTATCTTAAAATTATTTACTCAAAGTCACAAGTAAATTTTGCTTAGCAAAAAAAACTACCACATTTTTCACATGGTAGTCAAGATGTTAAATTTAATTTCATCATGTTTACAAAGTTGGGTTTCATTCATATATCTTCAAACATAGACTTTAATTTAATTTTTATTATTAAAAAAAAATAGAAAAACACGTCAGAATGTTCTAAAATAACCCAGAAATTAAATTTTTTTTCAGATTAGTTTTTTAATCCATGAATGAAGTTGGAGATTGCAATTTAGGTTTAGTTCCTTAATACTACCTGAGCAAAATAAAACAACATCTCTGGATCATTTTGAACACAAACCTTTTCGCTCAACTGACATTTTCTCTTATCAGTTTTTGTCTGCCTGTTAAATTCCCCCAATTATCTGAAAAACTGTGGCATTTTTTACGGCATCCCTTAAAAGCAGACACAAAAAAATTACAGCAAAACATCAAACTGTTGAGGGCGTGATCAGTCACTCCATCGTGTGCCTAAAAATGCATGACAGAAAATTTTGAATCAACCAGTAGAGAAATTTAAAAATCTTTACAAACATAAGTTTATTAAAGATTTTTCTACCTTTAAAGGGTTCTATTTTTCAGATATGTTTTACACTAGCAAGCTTCTCAAATTTGAACTTCTTAGAGCTTGAAATTTCTTTTATGTTGAATGTTTGCTTCTAGAAATTTTCAAGTGGCAACGGGGATGAGAAATCTATCCACAAGTAGTTCCAAAGATGGAGATTTGAACAGAAAATTCAGCTGGTAGCATACCAAAAAAAGATATTTTTTCTAACAACACGCCGAAATGACTTAATTTGAATTACAAATCGGATGAAGCAGAACAAGTTTCAAAACAAAATAGATGAGCTCAGATATAGTTTCTGTTTGTTTAGGGTAAGTGTTACTATTTTACAATGAATCAAAAAGACTATTTTACTTTTGATGGATTTTCACCAAAACGTTAGAACTGCTGATCCAAACTTCACCAAATTTTTGCTCAAACCTTTCCACTATATAACTTAACAAGTTAATGATTTATAAAAATTTCACAAACACTCTTAGTAATTTAAGACACAACTAATTGGCAGAACTGAAGTGAGATGCAGCCTTTCATGCCTATTCAAATATGAAGATCTTTATCTTATTCAATTTAATTTTTATACCCATAATTTCAATTCTTTTTAGTTAAATTTCATCAGATGGATGATCTTTATTAAGCAATATACCATAAACGTTTTTAACAACAACCGATTAGTGAATGAATTAAGGGGTCTTGATTTCATTTATGAATATCCATTGCTGGAAAAAATAAAATGTAAATTTGCTTGATCCAAAAGAAAAGCTAAAAATACTTTTATTTGTAGTTATCCAGACATTTCTTAGAAAATATTTAACTGAAAGTCAGTTTCTTGAAGCAGTCTCTACTCATTTTCATAGCACAGTCTTTAATGCCTGAGTGATCTCTTATGATAATATCATATCATCGTATACAAACAAAGCTTCTTCATTACAGATTACTATTAAGGACAACCTGCCTGGACTCAGAGATGGGCCCTGACCCAACCCGAGCATACTTTTGACCAGCAGTAAATAAGAGGCTGACCCGCCTTTGACCCAGGTACTTTTAGACCCAACCCGACCCGAAGAGATTTTTTTTGACCCGAAGGAAAAATTTGATGTTTTTAGGGGAAATTTTCCAAATCCAAACCAACCCAAGACTTTCACAAAATCCAGTTTTTCCATATCCATATAATTTGCCAGCACAGAACTCGTCAGTCGTCCTCTTTGCCATTCAATATGTCTTTTAAACAGAAATAATTACAATCTTGTGCAGTATAGACTCATCAGGTGTAAATGGGCGATCAACACCTTTGTAAGAGTCCCGCAATAGAAGTCTATGGTCACTGCAGATTACTATTACCATGAGGGTGCCTAGTTTATTTTTTTGAAATTCAGGGATGACAAATTGCTGGCATGGGCTGCTGGGGATTGAGCTCACAACCTTTAGATCTTTGTTCTCAGTCAGGTGCAAATGACCTCTTAGCCACGGCGCCCCTCGCATACACAAGCAAAGGGCAAAAAAATCTAAATCAATCAATAAAGCTACTCTGGTTGAAAAATGCTTCCTTTTATGGATTTGTTGCTTATTTTGCAATGAAACTCAGCCTGACAAATTCAATTCATATTCATAACTTTTTAAACCCTTTTGTCTTAACAAGCTTTAGTCTAAGTTGATTTTTTTAAGGTGAGTAATATATTTTCATTTCAAATTGGTCTGACAAAAAAGGACGACAAAAAAATATTTTTCCATCTCTTTGTGAGTGCATTGAAAATAAATTCCCCTTAAAATGATTACCTTGTTTTCAACTGTAGAGTAAAAGAAGACCTTAAGACAAAACAGAATAATAATTTGTGGTGAAATTTTGAGTTTGAAATGAGTTGGCCACTTTCACACTTGAACATTTCACCTAAGGACATTTTGCTACTTGAATGTTAGAGAAAAACATCATTTTGTGTCAACATAACTCACAAACATGATGAAAACTTACAATTAGCACCTCTTTTAAAGATTGCAAAAGTTACTTTAAAATCTAAAATTGAATTTTAGGTCCGAAGCTTTAGGATTCTATCATTTTAAAATTGTTAATAAGTCTTTACCAAGGAAGTTTTGATGAATATTTTAAGATGCTGAATATCAAAAATATGTACCTCTCTTTGCCAAAAGTCTTGCAAAACATTGTGTGAAAAAAATAATTATAGACTAAAATCTTTTTGAGATTGACAAAAATAAACATTATACGAATTGCAAAATAAGTGACAATCAAGGTATCTCTGATGTTTGAAATGTGGAAAAAAAGAAATTCACATCAAAATTAATGATTGAAAATTTTTCTTGATCTTTGATTGGTTTCAATCTTCAAAAATAATAAGTTTTATTTAGTTGAAAAATTCACAGAAATCGAAAAGATTTTTTTGAAGATTACAGTGTGATTTTTCAAGAATACTTAACCTTTCAAAATACTATTTACTAGGAATTTAAAGCTGTAATAAAGCCAAATAAATTCATTTCAAAATAAGAAAATATGTGTTAAACTCTTTCTTCAATTGTAATAGCCTTTTTTAAACTGAAATAGTTCACTTTCTATTAATGGCTGGTTATAACATGATAAGTACCTTGAGGTCTCTGTAATCCATCAATGTAGAAGGTGTAGCTTTATTGCAATCCTTGATACTGTGGGCGAGGTCTTTCACGCATCATTCTACTCAAGACTTTAAAGTGGAATAAAAAAAAGTGATGCAATTTTTGTAAGAATTTTCTGGCATCTCTTATCCTTTTATCCAAAGCAAGCAAAACTTTCCGGGCACTGTAAAATTCAAAATAGTGCAAAGTTTTGCGAAAAAAACTCAGAAAATGTTTGCTTGTTCGGATGATGCTAAAATTTTGGCAATCATCCATATGTAATTGTTTTGGAGCACATTAAACCATTCAAGATGGTTCGTTAAAAAAACATCAGGTAGAATAAAAAATATCTATTTTCATTTCAGAAATTCAACATTTTTTGAAAACGCAAAACTGTCACCTTGGCTGAGAAGTCCGATTGAAAAGCTTCAAAAATGACACAAGATTATTTTTCACAATATTGATTTCCATTGTTTGGAATGATGAAAAAATAAGATTTCTCAATTTGAAATTATCCAAGCGAGAATCGTGTCAACTTTTTTTCATCCAAAAAAGTGAGATTTTGGATTGAGGGATTTAAAAATACTTAAAGGGCTTCTTTGAGGAGGGTCAGATGATGGCATCAATTTATGGCAGAACTTGAAATCAATTTTTTTTAAAGTTTTTGATGGTTTAGACTTTAGCGTATTGTAAGAAGACTTTATGGTCTTTTCACAATACATCTATCATAAGAGTTCTTTAAATCAACTCATTTGATGATTTCAACATTTTAATTTGAGGAAGATAATTTCTTATAGTGATGGGTTCAGGTAAAAATTTTTTTACGTGGGTTGGGTAGGGTAAATTTTTGTAGCTTGGGTCAGGTCTGCCATCTTTGTTTTGGGTTTGGAAAATTTCCCCTAAAAATCCCAAATTTTTCCATATTGCCATTAGGGTCATAAAATTATCACCTGGTCTGGTCAAAAAGTACCCGGGTCAAATACAAGTCAGCCTCTTATTTACTGCGGGATCAAAAGTATGCTCAGGTCGGGTCGGGTCAGGGCCCATCTCTCATGTAATCCTTTACATGACTTGAACAATCTAAACTTTATGAACCATGAACATTTAAAGTATTGACCCTTGATCAAAAAAAAAGAATTGCAAAATGACAATGTGACACATCAAAAACAGCAAGTTTCTTCATGATGAAGCGTTAAATAATTATGGTTTAATTGATTATTTTTCTGCATTAGAAACTGTTCAGCTTTTCATGTGGAAATATGTACTTAGAGAATCCCATCTTTTCATCAAATTAAATCTCAATCAAAAATCTGTCTAGTCATAGATTTTGAGGTGTGGTGAAAAGAGGAAAGATCTTGTAGAGGTCATAGATTATTTAGAGGCCTTTTAAAAAAATCTCTTTAGAGGAGAATAATTTTGACAATTCCTTTTTTAGTTTATGGTGCAAGAGATTGTTGTCTTTTTGTTATCTAAAGTTACTATTTTATTTTGTCTGCATGTTTCTTGAAATGCCAGTTGAAAAAAGTAGGTCAAGCCAATTCGTTTTTCATTAACAAATTGAGTAGGTGTAAAAAATAAAAGGCAGTCTTTGTGAAAAAAGTATGTGATGAAAATATTAAGGCCAATCTTCGATCTTTTCAAAATCTGAGTGGTGATTTAATCTTTTCCCATCTGTTGATGAAACTAAATAATCTTTAGCTTTTTTTACAGACTAAAAAAATTCGAGAGGGTCAGGTATAAGAAAACATCCAAAAATAAAACAATTTCATTTAAAAGTTGTTTTTTATTTACTGAAAGATTGGAACATTCCCATTTTAAGTGAACTTAGTATAATTCCCTCATTGATTGGTTGAACAGCTTTTAGTTGGTTGAGGAACTTATTCTTCTAATATACAGAAGTATTATACTTTGTGTCTTACAATCGCATGAACTATCCCTGGTTAAATTTTGGGAATATGGTAATTTCTGATGTAATTATTTTATGTTTTTTAATAATTAAATCATGTTTTTTTGCTCATGTGATCTGCACCACCGCCAATTCTGACTGTGGTAACCATCATGTTAGATGATTATTTTAAGACAAATCCTGGGGTCAAAGATCTGTCCTGACCAGGGATTGAACCCTTGTCTCCCAGTCTACAGCCAGTTGTCTCAGCCACCCCAATTAGTATAAAAAGAATCTTAAATCAGGAGGATCATTTTTAAGTTTTTCTCCACCAACTTAAAATCTTAGTAATAATGTATTCTTTAGATTTGGTCAGCAAAAAAGAGTGTCGTGTCCAACGAAAAAAATAATTGATTTCGTTTTGTCTTGTCTTATTTTAAATTTGCTGTTTTTCAGTCACTTCTTTTTTTTAGTTCTGTTTGTTCTAGCAGTCTGTTTGAAAGGCGGCTGAAAGAACGTGACGCTCAGATTTTGGTTGAAGTGCGTCAGTTAAGGTAGCAACGAAGACATCAAGGCATGGTCCGGATCCAAGAGCCAGTCTAGGAATCACAAAAATACTTTGGCGAAAAAAATACTTCTGACAGTTCAGTCAGCGTGAAACATCGTGGCCATTTTGACGCTTGTCTTGAAAGTTATTCAACATCTGAAATCAATTTCAGTTCGAACATTTTTTCTTCAAAGCTAACATGAAAACTGTAGTCATTTGATTGAAGGTAAGATTAACCATTATGTGTTGGATGGATTCAGTAAGAATCTAGGTTTTTTTAAGTTGTCTCAAAAATCTAAACCTTATAACTTGTTCTCCAAATGTTTCATTCGTTTCAACCTTGCATAATAAAGCATGCCGATGTGTTTCTAATTCGATCAGTTTTTTTTTGAAGTTGTCTGTCCACATTTCTCTGCTTGCTCAAACATTCCTGATATCAAAACAAATTTGGTAAAGAATAAATTTTGACCAGCGGAGAGTGGGGATTGAACAATAGGACCACCAATTTTTGATGACAGGTTGATCTATTTTTCTCTGAAAAACTAGTCCATCTCATCATTATCAAAGCTATTTATTTAACCTCGAAAAAATAGTTTTCAATCTTGAGATTATTGACCGTAGCAGAACTTAAAAGTTTTTTTTCAAATAGCAATCACGAGTTGTGCATCAAAAGTAAGTAATTCATTTTGAATGCTTTTCAAACGCGAGGTTGAAAATTTTTTCTGCGAAATCAACCTGACAATTTCTAAATTGATACTCTACATGATTTTTTAGCTTCAGAGTTTTTCATTAAATCAATCGAACTGAAAACAATAGACAAATTGGAGAAACAAAAAAGATTTTAGATCTGTCGTTACTAGAAACTTTTGAAATTATTTTTTTTTGCTTAACAATTTTCAGCACAAAAAATTCTGTCTTTCCTAATTCACATCTGATTTATGTAAAGTTGAATTTTAAACCTTTTAATTCTTTAATTGATCAAATTTGAGGGGTTTCAGTAGCTCATTTATAGCTATGACTACTGTCTGAGGATTGGTTCAATCCTCGGTCTAAGCAGATCTTTGACCCCTGGACTTGTCTTAGTAATCATCTAACCTCAGTCAGAATTGATGGTTGTGCAGATTACTTGAACAAAATAAACAAATTCAATTATTATAAGACCCAAAATAATTGAATCAGAACAATGGATAGCTCAGGTGACTGTATAAGGCACAAAAACAGCGTAGGGCCTAATGCTTTGGTAATAAAAGAATCAGTTCCTCAACCTACTATTAGCTATCAATCAATGATTATATCAATTAAACTAAATTGCAAAATCAAGTTTAATTAAAACTTAGTGTTGATACATATCACTCCATTTTTCAGGTCAAATTTTAAAGGATTGGACTGAGTTTATTTGTCAATGCAAACCTGAAAAGTTGATCTTCAAGAAAATCATTTCATTTGTGTTGCCAATCAAAAATGATTTTCTCAAACTGTTGCAAACTAAGGACGATATCTTTTACCATTGGAATTTTATTCCTGCTTGTTCAAACAGGATTTCTAATTCTGAGCTTTTTTATGATGAGGGACGTTGAGGGGCATGTTTTGAATATTTTGAACTGGTTGTCTGACCATGGAGTTGGTCTCACAAGTGTCCCTTTAGCATCACAGACATCCTCAAGTACTGCTTTGGGACTTCAGGATGAGATACCTCAAGGTGGAATTGTCTTTCATCGAAAGTATATAATTCGAGTAAGTTGTCATTTCACTTTTCTAAATCATCTGTAATCCAAATTTGTTTTCTTGTTTAGAAATCTGCAGACTATTTAGCCATACCTATTACAATAAATGTGGTTTTTATTATTTCTGACACCCTCCTTATTTGGGCATCCGGGGCAAGGTTTGTCACAAAAGATTTTATCGCTAATTAGAATTTCATAAAAAGCTTATCAATTTCTTTAACCTGAAGGAACAAGATCTTAATATGGCCCTGGATGGTTCTCCACCTATTAGAGCTGCTATTTTTCATCGCTGCTTTGATATTCGTCATGGTAATCTTACCTGAGCCGTGGACCAAAGTAAAAAATATTTTTAATTTTTAAACTCATTTTATTTCTCAAAATGCATTTTTCATCTTTTGAAGGTTGTAGTATTTTTAATATGCTGTCCAATCATCATACTTCTCGGATTCTTCTGGCTGGTTGTAAAGTGCTTTTACAATAACTTAAGAGATGCAAATCTCAAGTCTGATGTTGCTGCAATCTATCAGAATGGAGCAGCCACTCATTCCCATGATTTCCACAGAGGACACAATCATCATCAAAAGGTAACACCAAATACTTAAATAGTTTCAAAAATCTTCCACGTATTTTCTTATCCTCAGGGCCACAATCATCCCATAAATCCACCAACAGTTTACAAACCAAATCCTCATAGTTGGGACCAACCAGCCCCAGTTTGGGCTCAAAGACCTCAAAAGGGTTCTTCAGTGCCTAAATATTCAAGGTTGAAATATTTTATTGAGAGCAAAAAGTTTTGTTTGAAAACTGGTTCTCATTTAGGAACCGTCCTAAAAATGGAAAGCGCCGATTTGATCGGGTCATGGAGCTTCCCGGTGGAACCATGGTGATGCCCATAGATGATGAAGAAAGCGATACAAACAGCAATAAAATTGCAGATAATAAGTATTCATTGGGAGATGGCTCGTCATACATAAATCCAACATTTAGAGAATTGATAAATACATACCTTGCAAAGAACAAGGATGATAAAGTCTCATCCAGCCCTTACAAGGTAAAGAACTTTGAAACAAAGCTAGTTTACCTATCAGGAAACAAGGTTTTTCAATGCAGGGATCCATACGTTCTTTATCAACAAAATTTGGCCAACCATCAAAACTTCGTGATCCTCTGGCCACCCTTACTTCTTCATCTTATGCACCAGTGTCAGAGGACAGAAGTTCAATTATTTCATTATCAGACAAATACCGCCAGCAAGAAGAAGTGGAAATATTTCATGAACAGTTTTTGGCACCACCTCCTGAGCCAGTACGGCCCGGCCAAGTGTCCGGAAAGAGATTTGGGGGATCCTCCAAACAATCATCGTCATATCACTCATCTACAGAGACGTTTAGAGACAATTTTAGATTATGAAAATAGAAATTAGAATCCACTTTTTACGTTAAATAAAAACACTAACTTCCATTCAAAACTCTATCGAGTGTTCGAAAAATAGAATAATTTTTAAAATCATTATATATTTATGATCCTGTGCTGTTTGCATCCGATATTAATGCATGATCAAAACATTTATAAGAGTCCCACCATGTAGGCCCCTATGGTCACTGAGGGTGCCTTTTTGCCTTTTTTTGGAATCCAGGGTTGAAAAATTGCTGGTATTGGCCAGGGATTGAACCCACAATCTTTGGTCGTAGTTCTCAGTCAGGTGCCTTTGACCCCATTCAAGTATGCTCTGCCTAAAAATAAAAGCCTAAGTATCTGAACTTATCGACTGCTGCACTGATTGTGGTGTGATTCTCTTCAATATTTTGAGTATTTTGAAAAGTTATAGACATTAAAAGGAGCCATGGTGGTCATGTGGTTTGAAGCTGGAATTCTATCCCAGCAGCCCGGGTACAACTCCCGTCCAGGTAAACCACAAAAAAGATCATTAAGGCATCTATAACGATTAATTTTGCTTAACGCTCAAAAAAAGATGCTCTTTTCTTGGCTGGGATTAATTTGTTGTATTTTTAAAGTCTCTTGTTCGGGAGCTGACTTTAAAACAACTCGCCAGACAAAATTGTTGATTTTGTGCTTTACAATTTCTAAGGCTACCAACCTGTACCTCTAGTAAAATAGTCAAATTTAGAGAGTTGATATTGATTCGAATCATGCATTTTTACTGTTCGGTATAAAAACCAATCCTGATGTCAATGACACATTGCAGATGAATTTTGTGCATTAAAATCAGTTCAACTCTGTAAGGTTTTAGTTTAAATTCTAGGTTCCTTCTAGACATCAATATCTACAATCAATATATTATACCTATTATATTTAGATCAATCAAATCAAGCTAATACAATTGATAAATCTTTTTATGTTATTTGGTGTTTGAAATCCAAACTAGCTTCTTAAAACTGTAAAAGTCTTCTTGTAATTTACAGTGTTGCAGCGGCTGAAAATATATGTATATATATATATATATCTGATTGAAAATTACAATCTAAGATTGTGGGTCCAATCCCCATGCAGTCAAGTCAGCAATTTATCAATTCCAGATTCCAAAAAGATCAGCAAGACACCCCCAGTGAGAGTAACAGTCTCTTACATGGGTAATTGATCCAGGGTTAAAAATTGCTGGTATGGGCCAGGGATTGAACCCACAACCTAAGGACGTAGTTCTCGGTCAGGTGCCTTTGACCTCTCAGCAACAACTACCCCATTTAAGTACGCTTTGCCTAAAAATAAAAGCTTAAGAATCTGAACTTATTGACTGCTGCACTAATTGTGGCGTGATTCCCTTAAATATTTTGGCACTGGAAATTACTGAGTATTTTTGCTTGAGTATTTTGAAAAGTTATAGACAATAAAAGGAGCCATGGTGGTCATGTGGTTTGAAGCTGGAATCATTCATACGGTTCTGTTTAACAAATAAGTTCTTGTAAATTAAGTTATCTTATTAGGTTTATCTATTGTACAATTTTTGAGCTAAAAAATCTTTAATAATGATAATTGTACCTGTAATTTAATGCTTTTTCTGGTTTATGCTTAGAAGGTAAGCACTGAGACCCACTTGCATAGCCAAAACTAATTATCCTGAAACATGTCAGTCTGGCTATTTTTAGACTTGATGAATCAATAAAGATTGCCCATACTGGATTCCTTACATGAATGCAGCACAATCATATTTAAGATTACCTAAAAGAGCACCATCCTGCAAGGTTGCTTATTGGATAAAAAAATACCCATTCCAATCACGCAATTTTAAGTAATTCATCCAATAACAACTACGCTGGACTAAACATTGCTTTAGTTAATTTAGGTCATTATAACATTTAAAACATTTCTTGCTACTGAAACATTTTAACCTATATTTTATGCAATTATGTTCATTCTTGTTCCCAAATGTGGGACTGGGCACAACTCTTTTTTAAAATTAATATTTTGTTACATTGATTGCCTGAGTTAAATAAAATAATTAGAATTAGAATATCACAAATTAAAAACCTTCAGTTTTTTTTTAATATAAGTAGAAATAAATAGTAAAGATAACTCATGTTTAGATAGATCATTTTCAGCCATAATATTTTTTACTTATTGATAAACAGTTTGATTATTTTTCCATGGAAAGAAAACCGCTAAAGACTTTCTAGAATGAGTTAATCACCATAAGATGACTTCCTTATTCGGGCAGAAGGTCAATGGTTTGCCAAAGACCAGGTATCAAACCCTGAATCTCTCATTTCTCAGCTAGTATAGTTGTCAAAGCCATGAGTTATCTTATTCCTTTAAATTATTATGATCAATATTAGGCAAATAATATTATCGTATTATTTGCTCAAACACCCTATTTTTGCACCACAATATTTTTCACTTTTGAAGCTCAAAGTCTTTTCAAGCAGGCTGCCATTAGTTTGTCTTTCCTTCCATGTAATGAAAGTCATTCCAAACAGGCTGCCATTATTTTCATTCCCGCTTTACTTTTCCTGACGTTTCAGTTTTACCCTCTTCCAAGAGGTCAGATATTTTCTTGATCTGTTTCTTCATCTCCTTTTTGTATATAAAGCCCCTGAGAACTTATTATTCTAACACTATAAATCAAGTGAATGAGAATACATTTCATTTGACTGAAAGTTGTCTTGTAGTCACTTAATTATTTTTTTGATGAATGTGAATAATTGAGTATTAGAGATAATTGTAATGAAGTTCCTACACAACAATCAATCCTGACTGAGATAATCATCTCATAGAAATGATTAATAAAGGTAAATCCAGCGGTTAAAGATTTTGTCCAGACTTGGGATTGAACCCCAGTCTCCCATTTCTCGCAGTTGTCATAGAAATGAGTTAGTGCGACCCTGACTTGTATAAATATTGTAACAAATTGATCGACAAAAAGTTATTCTGCATAATTTATGAGATGACAAACCTGTTTTGATGAATGTTTTACGAAAAATTGTGTGAATAAACAAATTGATCTGATTATCAGCAGCCTTGTCAAAAGTAAAAAAAACTGCTTCTTTTGTTCACAAAGATAAAAATGAGTTTTTGATTTTTCTTCTTTATGGGCTAAATCTTTTCTTTAGGCATTTATTCATTCATTAATGAAATTGTGTAGTTTTGGTGTCAATATTGAATATTGGATGGAAAGTACTTCTGCAATCTTAGAAAGTATACTTGATCAGTTTGGTGGGATACAAACTCCATTAGAAATTCAGTGTTCTATTTATTTTGTCCTTTATTTAGAATCAGAACTATTTGGGAAAAATTATATTTTGTTCTCCCTCAGCCATAAAAATAATCGAATTAAACTTTCAGAATGAAAATCTTCTTTTAAATGACATTTGGTTCAAAGAGTACTTGAACCAACAAAAAGTTTTATATTTTTTTGGGATTTTTCTGAACTTTTTGAAAATCCTCTAGAAAAAAGCCAAAGGTTAACAGATCATTTATTTTTTCTTAATAAAACAAATTACTTTACAGTGTCAGTTTTTACAAAAGTTACAATCAAATTGTTGCTTTTATTCTCTCCAAAAGTCATTATTGTAGTGCACAGAGAGTAAGAAAACTGAGAAAGTCTATGGGAAATTCTTGTCAGTTAGAATTCTCTTCAGAGTCAATCCAGTTGCAACTGTTTTGATCAAGAAAGACCAAAAATGAGGGTCTTTTTATTTTTACTTCTTGCTGTCTGCTGTACATCTGGTAAGTATATTTGAGTCATTCCATCTCCTTATTTATTAGGTCTTACCCCAAAAGTACTGATTTAATTTACTTACCTTTTCACTCATGCTCACTCTGGTGGATGAAACTCAATTCGAAAGTATGGCAATTAACTTGATTTAATCTCTGAGTTACCACTATCAGGAAAATAAATGTGGATGAAAGTCGTGTTTACAGTTTACAAATGGTTTTTGCAATAAATTTAAACATCCTTGTTTCTCAACCAACTTGAAATGAATTTCGCACAGTTTTCAGATAATCCAATCAACTTGAAAAGGAAAAAAATTCAACCTGTTTTTTTAGAGTTTCGGAAGACACAGAACAGAACTTTTGGGATTTGAAGAAGTTTTGTGTTTTATTTTGCTTCAAGATATTTTTCTCATCAAGATGTGAAAAAAACAGGCAGGATGTTTAGAGGCTGTTGAGGTGAAGAAGCGGAAATATTGCTAAAACTTAAAAAACATGGCATTTCACGAATGTTGGATGTTTATCAAATCATTTACTTTTCTAAATTACGTTTCAAACGATGCTTTTCACATTTTGAAAGATCAAAGTTTAGATTTAATTATAGTGATCTTTTTCTTGTGGCTTTGCATAAAGTGCTTATTTAGAGGTTTATCAAGTATGACGTGAATCAATCTCTTCGTTCCATTCATGAAATAGATGAAACAAATAGGAAAAAAATATCAAACGAGATTTTCTTTCCATCGAGCATGAAATTGTTGCCAAAGTTTCCCATCATTTTATGGCTATTTTCATTCTTGACAAGTTTTAGGTAATCCACACGCGAAAAGGTTGTACGATGATCTTTTGAACAACTACAATCTCTTAATACGTCCTGTGTCTAACAATACCGAAAAGCTGACTGTAAGGCTTGGACTCAAATTGTCTCAACTAATTGATGTGGTAAGAATGTATTAAAAAGTAATTGAGTTTCAATGATAATTAGATTGAGCATGCCTCTTATCTTCGATAAAACACAAAGTTACATTCTGCAAGCATAATCTAGTTTGAGGCTTGAAGTTAATGAATCGAAATCTTCTGTTAGTTCATTGGTTTCTTTATAAAGTGAACAATGATAGCGATCCTGTTTGAATTTTTTTTTCAACCCGGAGAGGTGATAAATATAGGGACCGCGTGGTCAGCTGTTAATTTAGTGTTTTCTGCGTCATTTTTGACCCTCTGCACTAAATAAACAGTTGACCAGGGACTCTCTGTAATTATCACCTCTCTAAGTCGACCTCTGAACTGGAAAAACCTTTTGGCCCTAGCTTAAGGAGATATCTTATGGCAAGGGTAATACTCAGGGAGGCCTTTGGAACAACAAAGTATAAAAATTATCTAATTGTTCAAACATTACACAAATGAAACATCATGGAAGGATGACCGAAAAAGACCTCCACAGCATATTATTAAAGAACTGTAAAGTTAAAAATATGCATTCATTGAGTTGATTTAGTGTAAGAACAGTGCCTTTTCTACATAACCCTAATTTACTCTGAAATTAGGTAAAATTGCAAATTTCTTGTGCTGTGTTCAAAAGCAAATCTTGATATAACTCATAAATCCCAACCCTACAAACAAACTTTGATATTGATTGAAAATTAAATCAACCTTAATAGATTGTCTTATAAGCCAAGACTTAAGAGTGTGCAGTTCACTTGATAATACCATGACAAAAGTTATTTCTAAACTGGTGCATAAGTCCTGCAACCCAAGAAAAAAGGTAATAGAGATTGAAAGTTAGTTTGGGCTCTCTATTGACTTTTAAGGAGTACTTTAGTTTGCATTTAAATGAGAGCTTTTCTTAGAAATCTTTCTCTCCCATTTCCAAAACATAAATTCTACTGATGGCCTTGTAGAAATGAGAGAACATTTTTGAAACCCATCATAGTTTATGAGCTTTGAAGGAGCTGCTACTGGAAAAAGGAGGAAATGGGACGAAAATGTTGGAATGTTTACATCTCTTTACTAGTCAGTCAGCCAAAAGAATGTTTGCTATACCGTCTAAAAATACTACGGATGAATCCTAGATCAATTGACTTCAAGACCTGAAACTTTTTGAAAGAGCATACTTTTAGAATTGAAAGCCTTTTATCATATTTATTGACTTGTCTTACTAACAAAGAAATAGAAAATGCAATTTTCAACAATATTACTGTTTACATTTCATTTTATAAGATGGGAAAATTTAAAGTTTTCTCATTCGTATAACAACTTTTCTTTTGCAACAAACTGCAACAAAAATAAAAGTTTTGTATAAAAGAATCAGCTTTTAACGAAAGGGAAAATATTAAGTCAAACACCACAAATTGATCATGTGGACAAATGTATTAGATAAATAAAAATTCCACTCCATTCAATTTAAAATCATCAAGAATGAGAAGATTTGCTTTTTTTCTTCATCATCTTCCTCTAGCACATTTTAAATAATTTATGTGACTTAAATGGCCAAATAAACGTCGCTATTTTTTTTGTTTCCTAAGATTTTAATTTAAATCTCAGCTTTTTCATTTAACAATACCATTTGAGAAAAGCAAATCGTTTTGAGAACAAAATAGTATGAAGACACTGAAGTGAGCCTTCTTTCATGACATATAATGACAAAATGATAGTGATAATTTCTTTAGGATTTGAAGAATCAAATAATGACAACAAATGTGTGGGTCGTACAGGTAATTTAGTTGAATAATATTTGGTGGCAAATACCGAAATATAATCCAGAGCTTACCTTTGAAAACTTTATGATCCAGCTAAAAAAACAATTTTATACTAGAAATGGAACGATTACAAGCTTCAGTGGAATCCAGAAGAATATGGAGGTATCGAAATGATGTACGTCCCTTCACAAAATATCTGGCTGCCTGACATTGTCTTATTCAACAAGTGAGTTATTCAATAGGAAGACCTCACCAAAGGTTATGCTAACTAAAGCTAGATAAATTTTAGTGCAGATGGAAAGTATGAAGTAACTTTGATGACAAAGGCAAGTTTGCACTTTACTGGGGAAGTTGTTTGGAAGCCTCCTGCAATTTACAAATCATCTTGCAAAATCAATGTGGAATGGTTCCCATTTGATGAACAGAGTTGTGACATGAAATTTGGTAGTTGGACTTATGATGGAAGACAGGTGCAGCTTAAAATATTCATTCTTTTTTACTGCTAAGTTTCTCTTTCCTCAGATATATGATAAAATTAGTAAACTTATACATAAAAATAGAGATAATTTCATTGTGTGGATGTTTAGAACTTGAAAATTGAGTGGAATTTTTTCTTTATTTTACTGAAGAAAATTTTCAAATACCTTTTCATTTTGATTCAATCAAATTTGGCTTAAAAGAAAGAAATGTGTGATAACTTTAATCAGGTTGATCTTAAGCATATTGATCAAGAAAGAGGTTCAAATGTTGTTGAAGTTGGGATCGACCTTAAGGAGTTTTACCTTTCTGTTGAGTGGGATATTCTTGCAGTGCCAGCAACAAGGTAAGTTCGTTTGAATAAATTTTCTTTTGATTGAATTTTAAAAAAGCTGCATACTATGTTCCAATCTCAGGTAAGTGCATATAATTTACTTCAAAAGTCTACGGTTGATTTCTTCTAGGGTGTATTGATTAGATTACTCTGTGTGTATCAGGATGTTACTTTTCGATCTACATTGCTAAAATGAAGTAGAAACGATGCATCTCTAGGCTTTCAGAATGATTGATAATTAAGAAACATCAGTTAATGAAAGACTGCATGCACCAACATGAGCAAAAAGAACTAAATTAAAGATCGGTTCACATTTAGGATCTTTTGATATATTTTTTCACGAGTGTATAGCGAAATTTATCACATCAGACACATTTATGTAGACGGCACACACGGACTTTAGTCTTAAGATTTAAATTACGTAAAGTATTACTTTTTGATCACGCAACTTTTTATCCACATCTGATCCCTGAGCGCACCTGATCAATGCGCTCCCGCCTCATATGTCAATAAAAAGGCCTGCGTGCCTTATTATGGTTAACTAGTTACTCTCTGTAAGCTTAGACGTAAGTTTTAGAAGTAGCTAAGAGATTATTCTAAGGATATTATGTGTGTAAAGTATTGTAAAGTACCTACTCAATAAAGTATTATGAGCATCCTTAAATACCTTGCGTTTCTTTTATAAGAACTGGGGGCCTTAAGTACTCATAGACATGAGATAGGAGTTACCGAAGTTTATCACTTCTTACCTGATCCAAGCGACATGTGTAAGCTTGCCGCTCGAATTCAGTAAGTCTACATTTATATTCTGGCGGATGGAAATCATTTTTTTGTGCATTTTGAAGCAACTTGTGGCGTCAAAGGTTGGAGTAGTTTTTGGGGTTCATGTTTCAACTCCTGTTGGATTTCAATACCCATAAACTCTAAGATCTCAGCCAGATACCCTGACCATTAGACCATGGTGACCCCTCAGTTACCAAAAGGAAAGAAAATCACTCTCTTTGTTTGAAGTTATTTCAATGATCTATTGCAATCAATCCTAGAACTTCTCGGGTAAATTTTTTGACTTTTTCATCTATTTCTGGTCATTTTTCTTCAGAGTAAAATCTTAAACGTTCTATTTGACTCCCTTTAATCTCTTTAATCTTTTTCTTGTCTCGTGGGAGAATGTGGCTACGAATTAAAGTTGAATCAAAAAGATAAAAAGGATTATAGAGAGTTACCTTGTTTTTGAAGCATAATTTACAAATTTTTTAAAAATCGTTTTCAACAGTTCTTGACAAATTTATGATGAGTGGTACTAAATCTGCATTAATCAATTACTCAGACCTTTATCAGAATTCCCGGGGTTGGATGTTACTAACTTAAATACCTCCAGATAACTTTTGCTTTATACTCTACTGCAAATATTTTAGCTATTAATATGAATGCCTCTCCTAGCCTGGGGTTAGGTAACTAAGGAGTCAAAAGTCACAAAAACATTTAGAAGATAATGCACGAGAAACCATATAAAATTAAAATCTTTTCTTAACTTTTAAAAGTTTTGTTTTGGCCCTAGGTCTCATCAGACCTAGTGTTGAATTGGGAAAGTTCATTGACTACATGTAAATGCAGGAATAGCTTTTTGATATACCCTTGAACAAATTTTGCTTTGAAAACAATTTTTGTTCTCTATTTGTGTTTGCTCAGGGAGAGATTTGAGGAGGGTCAAAATGTTGTTATCAGTCCTTTACATCTATCTCCATGGCTATAATCAACTTTCGGTTTATACTTTTTGGTCCAAAATGACCCGTTAAATTTTTGCCACCCCAGGCCCCCATTTCATGGTCCAAAGTTGCTAACAAAATTTCTTGCAACCTGCTGATCACCTTTCGTTTTGTGACAGTTTTCAAAAATGTTTATTCCAATGTTTAGAGTTTTAGGCCCCCAGATATTGGTGGGTGGGGGTCACAAAACTTCGTATGTAGGAGCAAAGTTAGGTTTACATTAGCCCACCAGTGTGCATAGGTATAAGCCTTCCACACAAACAAACAAATATACAAACAAACAAACATCTGTAGATCCATTTTAATAGAAGATAAGTAAAATCAAAGTGGCAAAATTTACGTTTATGGTAAGTTGCTTAAATATTGATGTGAAACAACTCATTTGACAGTTGTTTTCACGACTTGCACCTATCCAAAGATCGATATAGTTTATCTGAATGGCCATTGTCAACAGAAGAAGTCTGTTGATGCTGTCTCTAGCAGATAAACAAAGCATTCTTTGAAAGCAAAAAAAACTCCCAAAGAAACTAGGCGTTTTTTTATTAACTTCCGACTCTTTAGAGACAAAGACTAAATACCTTATCTTATTAAAAGATAATAGTTTTAACACTGTCTCCAAGGGATTTCAAGATCTTTTTTTCTAATCTTGGTCTAGAAATGAAGAATACTTTGCTCCATCTGCTCGGCCTGCTGATGATGAAGATGATGAAACAAATACCGAAGTGGATGAGGAAGAACGTCAGGGAAAACTTTTAACAGGTAAACTTTAATCGATATGTTTACAAGGGGATTTTAAATTTAGCTTCTGTACGCGTATATTTGTTTTTTTTATTGTTGCCTTCCTCTCAGACTTTACATACCGCTTTTCCGTGATTTTTTTGTTTCTCTCTCTTAAAGTTGAGCATTTCTCCTATTATGCAAATGAAAAAAGCACTAAAGTTTGGTAATCCCAAGTCATTTATGACAAAACTGCATACTCATATCTGGAAAATTATCTATTTGAATGGCTTACATCTAGAGAAAAACGAGTTATCCACAAAACATTTATGAGATTCAAAAATGATGAGCAATGTTTTTGTGACAAAAAAGCCAACGGAATGATTGTTATAAAGCGACAAAAAAGTTAGTTGAAGCAGAAAAATAAAGTTGTAAAATAGCTTTGATTGAAAGGGTTGAAAAAAAGACATTTTTTTGATAAAAATGTTATTGCAAAAAAAGTTCACACTTAATCTCATGGTTGAAATAGACAAAACTTTAAAAAGAGAATCCTATAAGTTGTTTTGAGATTTGGTTTGGTTTTACCCTTGCAAAAAAATACAAAGGTTTTAAAAGCTTCAGGATTGAAGATTAAATGACGGAAGTTCAAAATTAATTTGATAGACGAAAGTTCCAAAACATCTGCCATAGAGCTTCAGAAGAATTTCTGGTATTTTTGCAGTAAACTAATTATATCTTTAACAAAAAACAGGTTTTATATCGTGAAAAAGTCATTAATGGAAAAGAGCTTTTGAGTTGAATAACAAATTCCATGTGCAGGAGATAATAAAATAATTAGGTGATAAAATTCCTTTTTTGGCTTTTCAGATATCACTTTCATTATGACTCTTCGACGCAAGACTTTGTTTTACACAGTCAACTTGATAATTCCATGTGTTGGGATTTCTTTCCTTACAGTTTTGGTTTTCTACCTTCCATCTGATTCAGGAGAAAAGGTAATTGAAAAAATAAGTTTTGTTACTTCAAATCTTATCTAATATTTGTATACTTAATTGAATCGAACATTTCAAGGAAAAGCTATAACTAAATTTTCTAGATGAAATAGTAAACGAGAACTAGGTGATTCTTGAAGTTGTATCGCCTGAGTCTGTACCTATAGAATAAATAAGTAATGCTTCAACAATAATGTTAAAATTTGAATTGGCCAAACAAGAAAAAGGTTCTCATATAAAAAGGTTTCTTTTGTCACTCAAAATTGTGGTTGTGATCTGGGAAAAATAGATTCGTTTAAGCATGTTGACAAGGAATTAAGGCAAACATCTGTAAAAATTTCTGCACGCAACATCTAATCAAATTACAATTTTTTACTAACAGGTCACTCTTTGTGTTTCCATTTTGTTGTCTCTGACTGTTTTTTTCCTCTTACTTGCTGAAATCATTCCACCCACTTCATTGGCCATCCCTTTGTTGGGAAAATATTTGCTTTTTACCATGATTTTGGTCACATTGTCTATTTGTGTGACTGTTGGTGTCCTCAACATTCATTTCAGGTAAAAATAATATCAGGAATACGCATTGACTTAGACATAATTTTCTTTTTTGATTTCTACAGGTCTCCATCAACACATCATATGTCACCATTGGCAAGAAAGATTTTCATTCAGATTATGCCTAGAATTTTGATGATGGAAAGGCCTCACTATGTTCCAAGGTACTCAAACGATCCAGGTAGAATAACTTTTCAATAAAAATCTTTTTCACAAAGCACATAATTTTAAACAAGATATTTAGTAGCTTTTTATTGTGCTTGCTGACTCATAAGCATTTTCAAATCTACCTAAGGCTCTTCTTAATTGAAAAAACTAGACATGAAAAATTTAGACTGTTTTTGAGAAACAAGTAAAGATATTCAATTCTGGAAATGAAAATCAGTTTCAAATAGACCTTCTGAAATAAGCATCTTCTGTCCCACATTTTATCAATAAAAAAGTTGTTATCTTCATTAAGTTTAACACTTAACACCATGAGAAGGGATCTTGACTTTTCCACTCGAAGACTTGACTATATCGAAGAGGCAATATCCCACCCAATTAAGAGCAAAAGTTTCTTTTGGGTCATTCCCGAGGAAAGTAAAGTCATTTGTTTCCAGAGAAACTACAATACTTAATAAAAACTCTTCTTACCAAATAGACTGCGGCAAAACAACAAAAGTTAAAGCTAATAAACGAATCTTTGAAATTCTTTGAACAAAATCTTAATCTCGTGTTAAGCAGAAAGCAAGTTTCCTTGATTAAAAGATAAAAAAGCTACTTGCATTATTAAAGTTTATCAAGTATATATTGATATTTTCACCAAAACCATTCAAATCAGTAAAGAAAGCTAAACGGATCAAGAATTAGCGTCAACCGTTTACAAAGAAAAAAAATTATTTTTTCAGCTGTTATTAGAGAAAAGATAAGTCTCATCGATGCTCACGGATTGTAAGTTGAAATTTCAAACTTTTACTTTATTGTATAGCTTTTTAAATATTGTTTCAAATGTTTTAGTGCTAGCCAAAGAGTTAATGGATTCGGCATCAATGAAAAATGGTTCAAAGGTGCTTTTTTGGTTAATTTTGAAAGTTTTCAAAAACTTTTTCTTATGTATAAGGTACATATCAAATATCGGAAAAAAGAAGAATGTCAAACAATCTAAAATTCCTAGAAATTTCTGGGGCATATACTTTAAGAAAAATTTTCATCTTTGAGAAAGCTATAAGTTTGAGGAAAAAAGATGATTTTTCTAGTTCAAAATTACAAAATGATATTGAAAGAAACTTTTAGCATTGACGTTACAAAGTGTTTTTCCATTGGATAATTTTGTTGCAGGTTACGAGAGTCAAGTCATTCCCCCCGAGGTCAATCGACACAAAAAAGCCTCACAAAGTGTGAAAACAGCTCTTCGAGGAGTGGAATTCATTGCACAACACATAAGAAATGCAGACAAGGAAGTTGAAGTAAATTCTGTTTTAAATCTATTCCGACCTTAAAGAATCAAAATAAAATGAAACCTTTTCAAGCCAAATATATCCCCATAGATATTAAAAACAAATGTTGGCAAAGAGAGAATTCTAATGTTAAATTTATTCAAAGTGAATTGCTTTTTATCAAAGCATTTCCATGTGATAAATTTTACCAGTTTCTCTATTTGACTGAGTAAGTAAAATTTTAATTAAAAATACATTTTTACAGTCTATTCAAATCAAGAAGACCTCTAACTGCTTTTGAAATCTTTTAATCTAAAGCAAATTTTTACAAGAAAATTTTAGATTAACTGAATCAAATCTTATGTTTAATGAAAACGTACTTTTGTAATCCCAGAACTAAAATAATATTGATAATCAGTTCTGACTTAAACCATTATACCTTTGCAAAAATCTTACTTAAATGACTTAAACAGTCTTCAAGACTTCAGGTCTACCTAGAAATTGAAAGTGTGTGATTGAGCAATATTTTGGTATTACATGAAATGAGCTCTATTTTCATCAGTACTGAGCCGGAATTCAAATTGCTGTTAGAAAAATATGATTGATTTAGTGATAGCTTATGGTCGCCTGAGGAGCTGATAATTCTAATACTAAAATGTTGGACTTTACAACAATTCCCTACACTGTGATTGTATCATTCCATCTTCTGAACTATTCTTCGTCAAATTTTAGGAATGGAATTTCTGGAGTAATTATTTTGTGTTTTTGATAATCAAATCAAGTTTTTTGTTCATGCAATATGCACAGCCATCAATTCTGACTAAAAACCATCATGTAAATGCAGGGGTCAATTGAATTCCACACCCCAGTCATCAGCCAGTTCTCATAGAAATGAGCTACAATAGACCTGTGGCCTAAAGTTTATAGCATCTGACTGAGAACTGGGAGACTGGGGTTCAATTACCGGTGTGGGCAAAATCTTTGACCCCTACATTTGCCTCTATCAATAATTTCCAGTAAATGATTATCTCTATCAGGATTGATGGTTGTGCAGAAACCTGATTAAAAATTAGTTGTCTCTTAATCTTTGACTCATTATTATCTAATACGGTCAAGTGACTTGTGAGACACAACAGGAATTGTTGTAAAGTCAACACTTCTAAGTGTTAGAATAATCAGTTCCTTAACAAAAAGCTGTCAATCAATCAAAACCCATATGAAGCTAATCTAAGGGTGGAAGCTAGGTTTTCACTGATCCATGACTGAACCCTGGACTAACAACATTCACAGAGTCAGCAATTTAACAACTTGTTTAAAAATTCTTGCTTAAAGAAATTTTAAAAGAATTGAAGTGAGTGGTTCAAAATTTTCAAAAAACAATTTTGTTTTCCCTTATCTTGTCAAATGTCAATTAGATAAAACATATAAAGAAAATAATTTTTTTAACTTTTAGGTCATTGAAGACTGGAAGTTTATAGCCATGGTTCTTGATCGCCTTTTCTTGTGTCTCTTCACTGGATCCTGTTTTTTGGGGACAGCTGGAATCATATTTAGTGCCCCGTCACTTTACGACATGCGAGAGCCAATCGATGTCACATTGTCAGAAATTCCAAAATTTTAGAATTTTAAGAAAACTTTTGAAGCAAGATATTCCAATGACACATCACAAGGATTTGAGCCAGTATACCTAGTTAAGTTTTTATTTTATGACTAAAGCTTAAAAGATCTGATGGGGATTTTTCAGTAAAGACATGTTGGGAATGCACGATAATATTGAACATGAGTTTGGAAGGAAATGGTCTTAAAAACCCTCTTTATTAAATCAACCTCTTAAGATCTAAACAAAAAGTGGCGTTGATCATTTTTTAGTAATCAAATTAAGAAACTGTTAACTAGCTCATTAAAACAAACGAATGTGCAACTAACTTAGCAAGTAACAAAAAATGTATTTTTACTTATTTATTCATAGGTTTAATTATTGGTTCCTTGTTTTTAATTGGTTCTTGGATACACCAAATTATAATCATTAAATTTGTACCAGTCACAAGAAAAAAGTCTCTGTAATATATCTACTGAAAAGAAAATGTTTCTAACAGCTATTTGCAGTTGAATCTCTGTCATTTTAAACATTGAGCAAGAAAGTAGTAGGTAGTATTCCCATTCTATATCTTTTGGGTCTGTATTGTTAAGTCGCAGCATCATTGAATTCCTCTTTTGGAAGGATTACACACCATAACCCTTTTGACCTTGTATTTTCACCTTTGAGAGACTGGCGTGTGTCAACACATGTTTTGTAGAGTCAAAATTGATATAGATTTATTTGAATGATCGCACGGCTTTTATTTGGTTAACAAGATATATACAGACTAAACTTTGAAATGCTTTTTGAATGACATTTCATGACAAAACCCTTGACCACAGGATTTGCTTTGTTTTGCAGAATTTTAATAAATGTGATTGATATTTTTATTTATTCACATTTATCAACAAAATCCAGTGATAGTAGAAACGACACACCATTCAGCGACAGGAATTTGTTTCAAAGTCTAAATTATCATCACTAAGTTGATGATTAGGTATTTGAGTAACTAGTTCCTTAACATAAAGCTATTAACCTCTTAAACTCCTCTGAGGCAGCAAGTTTAAGAGAGGGCATGGAACACATTAAACTGTCTAAAATTAGAATGCTGCAGCCTATAAGGATCCTTTTTATTGAATCCAGTGGTTGGTCAATTTACCAAGGATTCACTTCACTTTTTATTTAAAGGTTGAAAAATTATTGAGATGCAGCTTAGAGATTTATTTATACTCATTACACTTACCTTAATATAAGCGTTCTTCTGATTAGTTTTTGATCCTAAAATTGTTCATGGAAGAACATTTTTATTTTTAATTTTGTAAAATATTCTCCCTCTACAACTTTGTAAAACCTTGTTCAAAAGAGATCCTCTGAGGATTATGGAAAAAGTTTTTATAGACAAAACCTTTCCTGGTGGGTAATTTTTGATCCAGTATATAGGTTCCAGAGCCAATAACTAACTCAATGAATTTTATTTTAAAACATAAAAGAGAAAAGAGAAAAATAACATTGAAAATGCTGAACATATATACAAAAGACCATTTTAAAAGCAGTTTTGAGTTTCAAGGGTCAGGATTCAGTTCAGGGTATATTCTAAATTACATCAAGCTGATTTCAAAGGCAGAAAAATAGTTTTCAGCAATTCTTATGCTTCAAGTTTTTTAAACTAAATCTTTGTAACTAAGACTTTGAAATTCATTCCTCCTCTTTGACATCGTAATTAAAAATTTTTGAAATTGCAATCACTATTAAAAAAAGTGGACCATGATTTGACACAAGTTTTGAAAAAAGTAAATCAAATTGGGATGTTTAACATCGCATGCATGAATAAGAAATAAAAGATTGGTGAAAACAAGCGTAAATGCTTTAAAAGTTTTTCAAACACCAGTTTAAGTCAAATGAACTCAAAACTAGATTTCTCTAAACTCTATGTCTATGAAAAAAGCTCAAACAATCTTTAAAGATAAAATCTAAAACATATTTGAGAATGAATGGGAGAGAGCCAAAAGAAAATTGCAATATAGTTTTTAGTCCTAGAAACTATTTGGCACTCAAAATAAGAATAATATTGACTACAATGATTGAAAAAGTAGCCTTATTAAAAAAGCTCTTTTTTCAAACATTTCCAACTTTTCCTTTTCGTACACTTTGTTCTAGTTTCCACTTTTCCTCCTGGATTTGTTACAAAATGAAGTGGATGTAATCATGGAGACGCCAGTGTTGCCATCATCGCAAGTCATGGTCATTAGGGTTGAGGAATGACCTCTGGATCTGGTGATGAAAATTAATTCTATAGTACTCTGATTGCCAGATACAAGTTTGACAACTTACGAAGCCATGGGTTGAAGCCTATCCCTTGTGTTCACAATGGATTGTGACCTTGGCTTTAAGATGGACATAGGCTGAGATGTATGATTGGCTGAGTTTCCAGATTGCAAGTAATGGTGGCTATTTCTACGATTTGTTGACCTTCTCCGTCCTAGTTGACAACAAGTCCGAATGTCCGACAAGAAACTCTCTCTGAAGTTCTTCGACATAAATCCATACACAAGCGGGTTTATACAACTAAAAGTGTGTTTGCAAAATTAACCTTTAAAATAATTTAAACTCCTTTCCATTTTGCTAACATTATTGTTTGCCATTTCAAATGGCCCGTAACGTCTGTGTTGGAGAATAAACAAGTTGGGTACTGTAAAATCCAAAAACTAGGTTAATGGCTGTCTAATGTAAATTTCAGGAGGCAAAGCATTTGTTTTAATCATAAAAGTTTCCCATGCATTAGGTAATGAAATTTTGCAATCCATTCTCAAAAATACACTCAAAGTTTTCAAATTAATCCAACATTTATACTTTTTGAGTAATTTCTTTTATTTGATAAGTTAAACTTTTGATGTTCAAATAGTATAATTATTGTAATAAGTACCTGTTAAAATAAGCCATTAGACTAAAAGTAGTTTTGGCATATTTGATTGTTCCAATAAGGTTGAAATCAATAATGCCAAATGACTGAAGAACATTGAAGACAAGTATTGGGGCCCAGCAGACGATAAACAGTATGACTATTGAAATCAGCATACGAACAACCTTAAAAAAGTTATCATAAATTTAAGAGATATCACTGAAAAGAGCATAACTGTCCCAAACCATGAATGTAAATAAATGACTATAGAAAGAAGGGAAAAAGCACGTTCAGTATCTGTGACAAAGATAATTTTGAAACTCTACCTTAGAATTTCATTTTCAAAGCAGTAATTGACATTAAGACTTTGCAAACAAAAAACTGTTGAAAGGAAAGCTTTTTTTTATATTAAATACAAATTTTCTAACATCAAAGCTATAAACTAGTCTAAAAGTTATGACAACTGGCCAACAATCTTAACATTGAATCTGCAGCTTTAGGAAACCTTAAACCCTTTGAAAAAGCTTAATTGATTATATTTGCAAGAAAGGTATTTAAGTTATTGTTAATAATCCATAGAGGATTCTTCTAAAATTGTTCAAATGATCCTATTTTAAGATTGACTCAAGGGCCTTTGTAGGTTGGTTTTGAAATATACCCCATTGTTTTCTTAATTAAATTACGGTTACTTTGATTTTACTCTGGAATATTCAGTTTTCAAAAATGAAAAATCTTAAATTAAAGTTGTAGAAAACTTATGAAATATTATAAGATTGAGTTTTTAATTAAATAAAAATCAAGGCTTTGAAAAAAATTAATTTGGGACCAAAACTATAGTGTTGTGAACTGATTATCTAATACTAAATCAAGTAAAGGAGAAAACTGTTGACTTTACCAAGGTTCACTGAAAGTTTTGTTTAAGTCACTTGATTTTCAATTGATAAATGTGAATAAATAATTTAAGAGAATTTTAATCAAGTATCAGCACAACAATCAATCCTGACTGAGATAATAATCTCGTAGAAATGATTAATAAGGCAAATCCAGTGGTCAAAGATTTTGACCCGACTAGGGCCATGGAATGCCAGTATCCAGTTCTCAGCCAGATGTCTTACCTATGAGCTGTTACAACGCCCCTGTTCAGATTTTTAGTTTTTTCCAGAATAGGTTGGCCTTAAATAAGATATATATGATATTGAAATTTTCAAATGGAATTGGCTATTGGAGTAAAAATCTATTAATTAAGAATATAGCTAATTTTGAAAACTGATTATTCAAGCATTTATCCTTATGAATGAGAATGTGCTGACTTTACAACACCTCTTGAGCCATTTTAGAGGACCAATTTAGTCATACTACAACAATTCACTATTTTCATGGGCTATTTGAATGGTATCCTAAATACCTTAGATTGCAGAGAATCTTACATTCATTTCTTATGGCAAAGTGTCTATAAGTTTAAGGTTAAAATTAAAGATCACAGTGATTAACTTTTTTACTTCATGTGGATTCAATCATATTATCTTAATTAACAACTAAACTTTTCTCGCCTGGCCACATGAATAGATTTTTAAGGATCCAAAAAGCACTATAACTTAAAACAAATAAATGATAAACACCTTTTTAAAACTTGTTTTTTTCCTGCAACAATAATTGAAATAATTTTTTTCGAAGAAAATAATCATTTAAGGAATGAACTCTTTAGCCTTCAAGGTTTTAAATTTTTCAGTAAATGATATTTTTTCGGGAGATACAATAATCTAATGCAAACTTTGAAGACCAATAGGTTCTTTTAACAGCTGTTAAGGTTAGATCTTAGATTCTAGAAAGTTTTTCCATTCACCATCGCAAAAGCATCCAAAACAATTTGATTAATCAAATGTAATTAGATCAAACAAAAAGACTTTTTTCAAACACCAAAGAAAGTAATCAACAAATTACTAATAGCTAAACACCTATTTAAAGTTTTTTTGGGAAACATTTCCCATAGGATGGTTAGTTTAGTGCAGGGGAAAGTAATGAGGTGAGATTGTTTGTTGTTGCAATGAACAAAAATAGGATGAAAAATGATCCCGGACACCATCTCAAAGCATTTTGTTTTGTGCTTTGTTTGATCAAGGGAAATAACCTGTTTGGTTTCTTCATCTAACTTTTTGACCTCCTTTTTCGCTTCCCCATTAAGCTTAGCTGCGTCTTCATGATTGTGACACGTGGGTACCTGTCTAGAAGTCTTATCGTTGGAACGTGATGATAGCTTGGTTGGGGTAATAGGTGCTCCATCTTGAACTTGACTGTGACTACGAATCACGTCAGGTTCTGTTGGTTGAACTTCTTGAAAAAAAGGGATTCAACAATCAACATTTGTTGTGAACATCTATTTTTCTATACCTTCAATTTGACTGCTCTCATTTTTCTCCTCCTTATGGCCTTGTTGGTGTGTCTGACGTTCCTCAAGATGATGTTGTTGTAGCATGGCACGAGTCTCCTCCTCGAGGGCAATTTCATATGACCCATTTGCATCGGTCACTGTCATGAGAGGGGCATTTGCATTCCTTTCCAAATCAGTATTTCTAAAAATATAATAAGTATTGAATTTTTTGCCAGTGTGAGCTGGGAAATAGGCCTAAACTAGATAAACGATAAACCTTGTTGTTATGATATCTGATAAAGTCTAAAAGATTGTCTCAAAAATGAAGATATTGGCTATTTCTACGATCTTCAACATGAATTTATAAGCTCACTGAAAGTAAACTGAACGATACCTCATCCAAAACTAATCAGATTACGAAGTAAACAGTCTTAGATTTTCTTTATCCAAAACCTTCTTGTTTCGCCAATCTTTCTAATGAAGATACATGCAAGAGATATTTGGTCTTAAAAACTATTCACTTGAATTGGGAAATAATCAATTTACATGCTTTCCCTTTATAAACGAAAATTCTATTATTTTCACCCGATGGAATACTTTATTGAGAAGCTTGTGATTACTCTAACACAAAATCAAAAGAATGAGAACAGTGTTAATTAACGGCAACATTTTGTTCGACAAAAAGTTTTGTCTCATAGTCACAGGTATTTTTGATCAATGTGGATGTGTGAGTAAGAGATGATTCTAATCAAGTTTCTGCGCAACTATCAATTCTGATTGAGATTACTCTTATCAAGTTTCCTGCACGACAATCAATCGTGACTGAGATTTAATCATCTCAAAGAAATGATTAATCAAGGTAAATCCAATAGTCAAAAATTATCCCGACTGTGGATTGAATTCTCAGCCAGTTGCTATACCCATGAGCTACAATGACCCTGAGAACCCAGAGAATGAAGTAAATGTAATCAACAAGGTAGATAAAAGAGATATTTGCTCTTAAAAACTGTCCATTTCAATTTGGAAATAATCAATTTCAAATCAAATGTTTTATTGTTTTCACCCAATGGAAGATTTTACAAACTAGATACGAACTTTTTTTTTGAAAATGTGGAAAATTGGAGTCAAATCTGATTAGTTTTCGACAAGATAATTTTTGACGCTTTTACCTGATATTTTCCTTTTTATTAGCTACTTGATCTGTATTTTTCTGGCTGCTGAACCTCATCTTAGACTGAACCTAGATTGGTAAAGAAAGGTGTTTACTTATCATTACTAATAGACTCTAACAATTATATACTTCAATCAAAAGTTTGAATCCTAAATTTTTACTTTTATGTTACTTTCTCTTTAATGATTTAAGCTTACCTTTCCCTGACTTGTGCTTCTTGGAGTTGCTCCATTTGTCATTTTTTCACGTTGTCTGAAAACTCTACAGACTTCGAAGATAATCCGTCCATAAGAAAAAATCATTACAATAGCTGGGCATATGAGGACAACCAAGAGCTGAACAGTAAATTTTACAATTGAATTGCCAGAGTTGCGAATAATAAAAAAGTAAAAAACCCTTTTACCAAATAAAGTTCACCGAGTCTCCACCACCACAACGAATCGAAATCCCTCACACACCAGTAAGCTTTAATACGAAAACCAACCTCTTTGTGAACCTGAAACAAGCACAAGGTCAATTCAATGCCTGATCTCCAACCATGTGTAACACTTTTAAGAAATAGATGAAAGAGTTAAGCAATCATTCTCTCATTAATAAGAAATCAAACAGCCGTTGGTAATGTTAAACCGAAAGAAAGTGTTTTTTCACTTCCAAGTTTTGAGTAGTTAACGTATAATTACCAACCACGTAGTTTTCTTGAGTTATTTTCAAGAAGAAAAGAAATAAGCGTTGAGAATTTCCTTTGAAAATGAGTTGCTCAAATATATACTTTTTCTTAGGGGCAAAAAAGGTCTAAAAATTCTATTTGGAACAAGCCTTTATTGCCCTCAGAGAGTTTTTCGAATGACTTGAAAATAAAGTCTTATCCCATTTGAAGACTTAGTCAAACAATGACATGCAGTGCAAATCGAAACTTGAAAAATATTTTTGCTCAGAATTATTTAACAGGGAAAGTGAAAAGTTGGATTGATTGTAATAGAGAATCTGCAGTGTAAGTTTTGTAGCAAAATTTGAAAACTTATTTCAATTTAAAATGCAGTTTCTCCAAATCTTATCTGATTGAAAAGAAAAACTTGTACACCAAATGCTGTCTTTTTAAAAGCAACAACAGAAAGAGAAAAATAAGGCTCGGGCTTTAAATATGTAGAAAATTATTCTAAACTCCATATCCATATAAAAAAACTAAGCCTTACTGATTTTAATTGTTGACGCTAAAATTGCTAATGATCTTCGTTAACTTTAACAAGAAAAAACTTAAGCTTACATTTTTTGCCTTAACTTCATGGAAAAAACTTTCCTCTGAAAAATTTCTTTTTATTAAAGATCAAACACAAATTTTTTACCTTGAGCACATCAATTTCAAAATTTATAACTTCTGCGGTGTTAACATAAGTTCATTAATTTTAAGATAATTGGAATCATCACACGTCAGAATAAAATTCTGCATGAAAGGATAAAAAGATATGTTGCTCCATCCCTTGTAGCACAAACTGTATCATATACAGCCATTTTTATTTTCACTTTATTTTAAAATCTAAAATGTTGTTACCAGGGTAAAATTTTATACTTACCAACAAAAAATAAACTTCGTTCAAACAACACACAAAACCAATTTGGCAGTGTGCAGATCTAAGGTTAGTGACTAGGTATACAAAGCCACAATTTAATCAAAACCATAACGTACCAAAAAAATAGAATTTGTCAACAAAAAATCCTATTTAACCAACCAAAAGTTTGTTTTTCTCACATGAGAAAATAATGGCCAATAAATTTCTATTTTCGAAATAAACTTCATGTAATTCCTTGTTTTATGTCAACCTTTGAATCGGATATAAAAAACAGCAAAGTAACATAAAACTTCCTTCTTAAAGTAGATTTTACCAACAACTTGCAATCTGTGTGTGCAATTTTTGATTCTACAGCTGATTGAAATGAATAATTGAAGCTACATCCTTCGTGCTCATAATACCCATTTAAGTAATAAAAAATAGCTGGATGTGAATGACTTTTTAATGAGATAATAAAATCTTTTATCTTATATGGAAGAAACTCCATTAATGTCAGATCAATTTATTGGAAGTACTCTTGCTTTTGAAGACATTACCAAATCTTTTACTTTAGAAAGGTCAACTTGTATGAGTTTTTCTAACTAGAAATAACGGTCAAAAACATAATTTTCTCGAACATAAATCAATATGTTATGACAAAATGTGACACCCTAACATGAAGCTTTCTAAAAATTATATTCATTTAGACAAAGGAAGGCTAAATCTTAAACATATTTCAAAGTAGCAACATACACAGCATAAAAGTAACAAATTATGACCTGCTTTCCCTTTGAATTGTACATTTTGTCTGGTATTTTGACAATCGTTTCTCATTCATTTGGAATGTACGTAAGGCTAAAGTGGTCTTTCACTTATATTAGGTTTTTGGAAAGTCATTGAAACAGATGTCCGTCCAAGAAAGATGTTTTCCTTCTTTTGTACTTTTAAGCAATAAAATATGATATTGCAGTTGAAACGATAATTCAACTTTCTTCAATTTGTTTGTGTAATGAACTATACCATGCAAGATTCTGGATTAAGTAGGTGCTTTTCGTCCACAGAAATAACATTACGACAATTAATTAATGGTTTTCAATAACAAATACAACCAATGACATAACAAGTAGACTAAAAAGTTCTTGGAGTTTTGATCAATCCACTTATTATCACATCATTTTATAACAATACGACAATTAATTAATGGTTTTCAATAACAAATACAACCAATGACATAACAAGTAGACTAAAAAGTTCTTGGAGTTTTGATCAATCCACTTATTATCACATCATTTTATAACAATACAGTATCCCAGTCTTTGAAAAATCAATAAATAACTTAAATTGCTCGCTAGCATTCGCATCAATCTAACATCAGTTTAATCAATACAAATCTAATTGAATTTGAGCTGAATCTTGGAAAATTGCTTTCCCACATTCTCTTTGGGATTGTAAAAAAATCTGGCAAGCGATGGCTTTCTTGGTTTTTTTACAATTTGCTGGTTTGTAATTTTGGTGAAGTCTTTGGATGATTTTCGTTTTAGGCAATTCATTAATGGAAATTGAAAGCGAATACTTGTACGATTTGGCTCAGTGTTGGCACATCTTGTCATTATTTGAACTTTAATTTTCTCTTTGTAGTCCCTTTGAGCCTATCTGGTTTTATTTTATTGACTTTCAAACTATCACTGCGTTAAAAAACTTTGATGGGTATAAGCTCTAATTTCTAGTGAACGATTACTTTAGACAATTTTCCAACTTCCAAGGAAATAAAATTTTACAATCTGATTAACTGCTTAGGAGTACTAGAACCTCATTTTTCTTTATTTAAGTTCCGATTTAGCTCTCTCTCCAATAGAAAGAAATTGTCATTAAGTTTGAGCTGCCGTCAAACACTTTTTTCAATGGATGAGACAGAAATGTTCATTCACAGACCAAAAAAAGGGTGTTTTGAATTGACTTGAAAAGATATTTCTAGCTTTACATGTATAAAAATGTTAACTTTAGATCAATTGAGCCATCTTTGTTTGGTGTTAGGAATGCATAATTAAGGTCATTTTCTAAGCCAATAGATAGACTAGCTTCCATATCAGGAACGTCTTTGTTCCATCCAAGTCATTATAAAAAACCAAGTTTTCTTAGGTCCAATTAGAACAAAAAAAACCACTTTCAAATTAGAGAAGATTTAAGACACTAAGATGCTTTGGTCTTTTGGGTGTTGTAAAATCCTTCATGCTGTTCAAACGATGCGCACCAAACGGCTAGATAAGACATAAAAATATTTCATGCAAAAGATTGAATTGGTTCACAGAACAAGGGTTCGCGAGAATTCTCGGAAACGGTTTCAAACAGCTCCTATTCATTTAAAACTTTTAATATTCAAAATGTTTTGGGCAAAGGCAAGTAAAAATAAAAATTCTTTTGTCGGTGGTATAGCAAAAGATAAGAATAGTTCCAAGCTGGAACTGGAACTTTGAAAATCCTAAGGTCAGTAATAGATATCTCTATTATGTCTCTGCTGGGATTTGGTCAATTTTCCCCGAGAGCCCCAAATATCAATCCCCATCTGCCCACCCAAGTTGCCCACAAACGGCTTCAAACCTACCTACCCTTATCTACCCTCAGACTTAAAACTAAGCTGAAGTTTAAGGCAAGAAAACTTGCTTCTCTTAAAAAAGATTGTTTGATAACTACTTGTGACTTTTGTCCATCCAAACTGAATTTGATTACCACTTATTCAGTGTCAAAGTATTCTGAAGAAAATGGTTGAGATCAAAGTAGATAACTCACCAAGGATCAACAGTAAATTTTTCAAGATCAAAGTACCTTTTCTCGAACACAAAAGTATTCACCTTTAAGATTGCTCGAAAAAAGGCAAGACATAAGAATAAATCCTATAGATTCATGAAAATTTTCAGAGGAAAGGCTGGCCAAGAAAAATATAGAAACTTTATGAATATTTGCTTCTGCTATAAAGGAGCTATTTCCCAACGCTCTTAGTTAGTTAATTCAAATTGAATTTCTAAATTCAAAACTGTCATTACCTTTGATACTTTGCTCGCTTTTTTCTTGATTTTTGATCGATTATTGATCAATTTTCATTTTAAAGTTTCTAAGCACGTAGTTATAATTGTGATTTTTTAAGCTTCAAAATAGTCCAAAACTGAATCTTCTATTTCTCCATGAATATTTGCTTTTTTCTTTAATTAAATAACATCAATAAACTTTTCCTGTTCGGTACCTAAAGATAACCTTTCAGGCCAAGTTTTGATGATTGTTTCACACCAATGGAGTGAAAAACACGCAACAAGCGTTAATAATCTCATGCTGTTTTATGCACCTTGAACTAATGAGAAAAGGCAAAAACTGTTGGTTTAAGGGACTACCTTTTTGTCAGACAAAGTTAACAAATAGTTTCTTTGTTTAATGAGAAGGTTTTTAAAATGATTTTTGAAAATTTGGTGCTGAAAATTTTACTCTTGCACCCTTGCCTCAACAAAACTTAACAATGACCAACATTATTTGTAATAAATTTGATGAATCAACCTGAACTCCAACCCAAGAATTTTAACCAAAATGAGGCTCATCAAACCTCACCTTAATATTTTCTGCTTTTGAACCTGTCTTGATTTCCTACAAGTTCTTAAACAGTTGGCTGAATCTTTTAATGTAAAATCAATATGATATAAGGTTGGCATCTGGTGAATGTCTGAAAAAAACTCTGTCTAGCAAAATAGGCAGTCCTTTTATTGTAAATTAACCAAATAGTTTTTCCTCTTGATAAAATACGTGGAATATAGTGCTAGTATTTTTACACTTAGTAAACATGTAAGTAAAAGATGAGAAAAACAATTAAAGAAAACTAATAATTCGGTCAAGAAATAAAACATAAAACAAATGATATGAAACTGCAGTCTTTACCTGAACCCAAAGAATTGGCGTGGCAAGAAAAAAAGCTGAAGTCCAAGTCACCAAAACAGTCTTTTTGGCTTTGCTTATGGTACAAAGATACTGAGCTTTCAAAGGATGAACAATTGCATAGTACCTGAAATCAGATTTTTGATCAAAAATATTATCTGTGTCAAAAAATATTAAATTGCCAGGCTCAATTCTCTATTGTAACAAAATTGGTATGTATTCCATTGGGATCTACTTGAGTTGTGAATAGCCATGATGGCTCTAAGTAGAATTGAATGATCCCCCTTAAATATCCATGGGTCAACTCTTTTTCATTGATTTTATATGGTGTATGAAGAATCATGGATTTCTCAGAATTTTTTTAGACTGAACTTTTGATAATTTTTCTTTTTTACTGTCTCTTCAACTCAATTAATTGCCTTTCATGAGATCTAAAAAACTAAGGCCAATTCAGCCAACCAATCTGGATTTAATTTAATCCAAACAGCTTCAAAAATCAATAGCTATAGACTTAAAGAGCTTTTTAATGTTTCAACAAGGTTCTTATTGAAGGAGTCATGAGCATGAAGATGTTTCCATAACTCTTTTTTTGCCAAAATCCACTTATGGTTTGATAGTGAAATTTTTTTTCGGTAGTTTAATCCTTTGTTCATTGTACTCAAAATCTTGCTAACATTTCATCGCTTTAGCTCTGGATTATAATAACCTGTGCCTGAAAAGGAAGAAAGATTATCTGATTATCGATGTAAGGAAAAGAGTTGAAAAGATAGACAAAACCCCATTCTTAGATGACTTTTTTTATTACATGCTGGACAATACTGATTGCTAGAACAAAATATAGAGAGATTAGTATTTTTCATCTTAATATAGAGTGCTGGTGGATAAATGCAGATCCCATGACTTTTTTGTGATTGTGATTGCTAAAAGATTAGGTATGAAATTTCATTACAATCAAGTCCTTATTGCATTCTGGCACGAAATTCAGCTCAGTTCCAGCAATCTTGTAATAAAATATGGATCTGGGCAATGGGCTGACAGTGAATATGTTTTCAACCATATAAGTCTAAGCTTCACCTACGTGAATCATGCTACATAAAATGTGAATCCAACAAACAGAATTTTGTGTTTGCGGAGGACTTTTGATTCCCCAAGAACTCGATGTCGTCTTGGTTGGAAAAACTTATGATGGTTTATTAAAGTGAAAATTGCACTCTATTTGAATGGAATAAATGAGTGGGATTTAGAATTGCAATCAAAGTGCTCTTTAACATTTTTGGGTTGACAGTGAAATTGGGTGATTTAATGTAATCTGGGCTGAATGGCAGAAAATGTTTTCCTGCTTTGACAATCATTCATGCACAGGTTTTACATGTTAGATGAAAGCTCAACTGAGATAAAATCTTTTTGAAAATGGATCTTACTTAAAG
>Ga0194133_10001643_pt1 | contig 37724 bp, 34 predicted proteins | sample TA2KigOf40mmetaG_FD_155448 | JGI IMG/M metagenome (GOLD analysis project Ga0194133, IMG submission 155448) | Freshwater microbial communities from Lake Tanganyika, Tanzania - TA2015055 Kigoma Offshore 40m | ecosystem: Environmental > Aquatic > Freshwater > Lake | place: Tanzania: Lake...
TTCTTACTTACCCTAAATTGGGGTATCTATATTTGGTCCGTATCAGTTGATCGAGTAGTTGAAGCATCCCTTGGCTATTACATGACACCACTGGTGGTGGTTTTCTTTGGTGTCTTTATATTGAAAGAAAAACTAAGGATCGCTCAGAAACTCTCACTAACTTTGGCTGCGATAGGTGTTGCAATACTAACTATTGCCTTTGGCCAGTTGCCACTAGTTGCTTTTGGTTTAGCACTTAGTTGGGGCACCTACTCATTGATAAAAAAACGGCTCGATGCCGGCTCCCTTGAAACACTTTCTGTAGAGATGCTCTTTGCTTTAATTCCTAGCGGAATTTATATGTTCTATCTGTTCAGCAATAATCAAAATGAATTTGGCTCAGAGCTTTGGTTCTCGCTAATAGTTATGACAACTGGCCTTGTAACCATCATTCCATTGCTTATGTTTAACTCAGCTGCTACTACTTTGCCCTTAACACTTCTTGGACTACTTGGTTATATCAATCCAACTATCATGTTTTTAATTGGGTTTATTGTCTTTCATGAACCATTAACTTTTTCTAAAATTTTTGGCTTTATTTTTATCTGGAGTGCGTTAATTTTGTTAGGAATTGATATGTACCGATCAGGTAGATCGATTGACCAAAGCAAAGGTTAGATTTTCTAAAGCACTTTTGGCTGGGCTGTCAGGTAGATCAACAAGCAGCTTATTTGCATCTCTTGCCACATCACCTAAATAATCTTGAACCTTTTTTAGTGCTTTGTTGTTACGAAGCTCAGTAATTACATTAGACAGATCATCATCACTGATTGGCTTTTTAAGTTTTTCAATCAGCTGCTGATCGGCCGGATCATTCTCTGCGATTACAAATAAGGTAACTAAAGTAGGAATTCCCTCTTTAAGATCTGTGCCTGGAGTTTTGCCAGAAGCGGTCTCATTACTTGCTATATCCAGCAAATCATCTGCAACCTGAAAGGCAATACCTATTTTTTCACCAAATTTTGTAAGAGTTTCAACAACCTCCATAGATGCACCGGATAATAAAGCGCCAAATCTTGCGCTAGTGGCAATCAATGAACCAGTTTTATCAGCAACTACCTTCATGTAGTGATCTATTTGAGATAAGCCTTCACTCTTGCCTTGAGTTTCTTTGATTTGACCAATCACTAATCTTTCAAAAGTTTTTGCCTGTAGTTTGACTGCCTCTGGGCCAATTTCAGCCAGCATGTCTGACACTTTTGAAAACAGATAATCACCAGTCAAAATTGCCACTGCGTTATCCCACTTTTTATTAGCACTTATAACTCCGCGTCTCAGTGCGGCATCATCCATAACATCATCGTGATACAAAGTTGCTAAATGTGTTAACTCGCAACATACCGCTGCTTTTATGATGTCGTAATTTGAAGCGTCTCCAAATTGAGCGGCCAGAAGTGTTAGTAGCGGTCTAAGTCTTTTCCCGCCAGCTTCAACTAAGTGACGTGAAGTTTCAACTACTAATGGATAATCACCTTTAATGTGTGATCGCATCAAATCTTCGACTTTTTTAAGGTCAGAGATCAAGGATTGTTCAAGTTGAATATCTAGATTAGGTATTCCAATTTTATTCATTTATTTAATAAAGGTTGCAAAGTTAGTCGCCGAACTCAATAACAAAGATGGGGCTAAACCTAAAATGATTGAGGCAATTGTGGCTACTGCAATTGAAAGCTTGCTTTTAACAGTTGGAATCACCACTGAAACTGAGTCATTTACTGGATCAGTAAAGAAAATCATTATTATGACTCGGATATAAAAGAATGCGGCAATCGCACTTGCAAGAACTCCAGTTACAACGATTTCGATACGTCCAGATTCATAAGCAGCGGAGAAAATTGCAAACTTACCGATAAAGCCAGAGGTTAATGGAATACCTGCAAAGCTTAGAAGTAGGAAGGCAAATATTGATCCGACAAGTGGTGATTTCTTTCCTAGGCCAACCCAACGATTTAAGTCAGTTACCTCACCGGTTGAATCTCTGACTAAACTTATAATTCCAAATGCAGCAAGAGTGGTTAATCCGTAAGCCATTAGGTAAAACAATGAAGCAGCTAAACCATCTTTACTAAGTGCCACAACGCCAGAAAGTAGGAAACCGGCGTGGGCAATTGAGGAGTATGCCAGCATACGTTTTACATCTCGCTGAGCTATTGCAACCACAGAGCCAAAAACCATAGTTAAGATCGCAATCACAGTAATTATTGGTCGCCACATTGTTTGTACTTCAGCAAAACCTATGTAAAAGATTCTTAAAATTGCTCCAAAAGCTGCAACCTTTGTGCAAGCGGCCATAAAAGCAGTTACAGGAGTCGGAGCGCCTTGATATACATCTGGCGTCCATGAATGAAATGGAACTGCACTAATTTTGAACAATAAACCAATTGAGACGAAGATAATTCCAATCAACAAAAATACTTCATTGGCACTACCGGCGGCTGAGCTAATGCCAGCCAATGAGATTGTGCCGGCATAGCCATATAAAAAGGCTGCACCAAATAAGAAAAAGGCGGATGCATATGCTCCAAGTAAGAAGTACTTAAGCGCTGCTTCTTGGGAGAGTAAGCGCCTTCGCCTGCTTAGACCAGCTAATAAGTAAAGTGGTAGTGAGAACACCTCAAGTGCAACAAACAATGTTATTAAATCTGTGGCCACTGGAAACAGCATCATTCCACCAACGGCAAACATAAAGAGTGGGAAAATCTCAGTTTGTTGATTTTTTTGTGACAAAGCAACAGCTTCCTCACTAGATCCCGGTAATGCTGAAGCCTGAGCTGTGAAGTTATCCTGATCTGCAATAAGTAATACTGCAATTAAAGCCAAGATCACCACTGTTGCTTGGATAAATACACCAGCTTTATCAATCGTTACCGAATTAACCGCTGCAGTAGTAGATGAAATATCCCTTATTCGCCACAGCTGAACTAACGCCAGTAGCAATGCACCAATGCTGATAGTCAGTTGGACAGCGGCTCGATGAGTCTTGCCCATAAACGCCTCAACCAAAACACCAATAACGGCCGCCGCAAAGACAATAATCATTGGCGAAAGTAGAAGGTAACCAAGAGCAGGTGCGGTTAGCATCATTTCTTCACCTGCGCTATCGGATCTAAAAAGCCGGCATCTGTCACCACTTTTTCAGAGGTTGGATTAATCAAATCAAGTGCTGGTTTTGGATAAAAACCCATCACAACAATTATCGCTATAACAGGGGCAATTGCAATTTTTTCACGCAAGTTTAGATCTGCCATTTTTTCATTACCTGGTGTAATTGGACCATGTAAAGTTTTTTGAATTGGAATCAAAATGTAAAGGGCAGCCAAGATAATTCCCAATGTACCAATAATCGCAGCTACTGGATACCGAGTATAAGTTCCAACTAACACTAAGAATTCACTTACAAAGCTTGCCAATCCTGGTAGTGCAAGTCCTGATAAGCCAGCAATAAAAAAGCTCCAGGCCATAATTGGAGTAACTCTTTGAAGCCCACCGAAGTCTGAAATTGTTGATGAGCTTCTTCGAGCCATCATCCAACCTGCAATCAAGAACAATGCTGCGGTGGAAAAACCATGATTTACCATATACAAGTTTGCACCTGACATACCTTGAGTGGTCATGGCAAAAATACCCATTGTGATAAATCCAAAGTGAGAAATTGAGGTAAATGCAATCAATCCTTTAACATCTTTTTGTCCAATAGCCATAAATGCACCATAAATTATGGAGATAACCGCCAAGGTGATTATTAAAGGCGTAAAGGTTTTACTAGCATCTGGAAATAACTCAATACAAAAACGAATCATGCCGTATGTGCCAACTTTATCTAGTACACCTAATAGCAAAACTGAGGTGCCAGGTGTAGCTGATTTTGCGGCATCGGGTAACCAAGTATGGAAAGGCCACAATGGAGCTTTGATGGCAAATGCGATGAAAAATCCTAAAAACAGGAAGTTTTCGGTTTGGTTATCTATTTCTAAAGTTGAAAGTTGGGTCAAATCAAAAGTAGAACCAATTTGATTTCCAGATATTACATAAACACCTATTATGGAAGCTAACATCAATAATCCACCAAATAAGCTATACAAAAGGAATTTAATCGCGGCTGCTGATCTATTCACACTTCCATATCCACCTATTAAAAAATATACCGGAATTAGCATTGCTTCGAAGAAAACATAAAATAGAAATAGATCAGTAGCAGCAAAAACGCCAATCATCATGGTTTCAAGAATTAGGATTAAGACGTAAAAAGTTTTAACACTCCATCTACCACCATCAGACTCATTCCAAGTTGCAAGCACCACAATTGGTACTAAAATTGTTGAAAGTAAGATTAAAACTAAAGAAATACCATCTACACCAACGGCAAAGTTAATATTAAAGGCTGAGATCCAGGCATTACTCTGCGTAAACTGCATACTAGTTAGTGACTTATCAAAACCTGTAGCTAAAAACAGTGATGCAACTGCCACTAAAGTTGTAACTAAGAGAGCAAACTTTTTCACAAAATCGGTGTTCTTATTTGGGATGAAATACATGAGCGCTGCGCCAATTAGTGGTAGTAGGCCAATTAGAGTTACCAGACTCATGCGGTAACAACCCATATTGTTGCGATCAAAGCTAAAGCTCCTACAACCATTAACAATGCATAGCTTCTTACATATCCGTTCTGAATAACCCTTAATTTGTTACCAGCGCTCAATGAAACAGAACCCACTCCTCTTACCGCTCCATCTATCAATAAGTAATCGATATTTAGCAAGTTCTTTACTAATGATTGTCCAGGTCGCATAAAAGCTGCTTCGTTAAAACTATCTTGGAATAGATCTGCTCGTGCTGCTTTAGTAAGTGATGACACCTGCTCTGGTGCCTTATCTGTTTGCTCCCCGCGATACTTAAGTATTGCGATTGCTACACCAATAATTACAACAACTACAGCCATAACTGAAACCACAATTGGTGGCAAAAGCTCCTTATGATGAACTTCGAGTGGATTTACAACTGGCTCTAGCCAATGAACTAACCAATCACCTTTATACAAAAGATAACCGGAGGCAACAGAGCCAATTGAAAGCAATCCAATAGGTATTAACATCAAAGCTGGACTTTCATGAGGTTCATCTTTATGACCCCATCTTTCATTTCCGAAAAAGGTCAAAATAACCACTCGGGTCATATAAAAGGCGGTAATCATGGCTCCAAATAGTGTCGCCGATCCCAATATCAAACCTTTAACTCCACCTTCATTAAGAGCGGTCTCGATGATTTTGTCTTTTGAATAAAAACCAGCAAATGGTGGCACGCCAATAATTGCAAGATACCCAAGGCCAAAGGTTAGGAAAGTAATCGGCATAAATTTTCCAATTCCGCCATACCTTCGCATATTTACTTCATCTTTCATTCCATGCATTACTGAACCAGCACCAAGGAACATGCTCGCCTTAAAGAACCCATGTGTAAGTAGATGCATAATTGCAAATGCATAACCAATCGGTCCTAATCCAGTTGCTAAAATCATGTAGCCAATTTGTGACATAGTAGAAGCAGCTAATGCTTTTTTAATATCATCTTTTGCGGTACCAATAATTGCTCCGAAAAGTAAAGTGATTCCACCAATAATTAAGACCATTAACTGCGCAATTGGTGCAGCATCAAAAATAAAATTAGATCGAGTTATTAGATATACACCGGCGGTAACCATGGTTGCCGCATGTATCAAGGCCGAAACTGGAGTTGGACCTGCCATTGCATCTCCCAACCAAGATTGCAATGGAAATTGGGCAGATTTACCGCAGGCAGCAAGTAAGAGCATTAGACCAATAGCAGTCAGCTGTGTTGAAGATGCTTGGTCAACACCCTCTTTCATACCAGAAAAAGAGACATCGCCGAAGGTGGCAAATGCAATCATTATCGCAAGTGATAACCCGACATCACCGACGCGGTTAGCCACAAATGCTTTTTTGGCTGCGGTTGCATATGCAGGTTTTTCATTCCAGAAACCAATCAGCAGGTAGGAGGCAAGTCCTACTCCCTCCCAACCTACATAAAGATTCAAATAAGAGTCACCTAAAACCAAAAGCAACATAGCAGCAATAAAGAAATTTAGATAGGCAAAAAAACGCCTGCGATCTAAGTCGTGTGACATATAGGCAATTGAATAAACATGAATCAAAGTGCCAACACCTGTGATTAGCAAAACAAAACATATAGAAAGCTGATCTAAAAGAAGCGAAGCATCTACTTGGAAGGAGCCTACAGAGATCCAAGTAAATATTTTCTGTGTTACCGCTCGATTTTCCTCTGACCTTGCTTGCATCGCAAAAAACTCAATAATTCCGATTGTGAAAGTAGAGGCAGAAACAATTGTTCCCATTATGTGGCCCCAGGAGTTAGCTCGCTTTCCTGCCAGCAACAAAATCGCTGAGCTAAATAATGGAAGCGCGATCAACCAGAGTAGGTTCTCAGATGTCTGCATACTTATCTTTTCAGCAAACTTGCATCATCTACAGATGCAGAACGTCTAGATCGATAAATAGTCACAATAATTGCCAGTCCAACTACCACCTCACAAGCTGCAACAACCATGGTGAAGAAAGCAACAACTTGACCCTCTAAATTACTGTTTATTCTCGCAAAGGTTACAAAAGCTAAATTAGCGGCGTTAAGCATCAATTCAATACACATAAATACCACAATTGAATTTCTTCGTACCACTACACCAATAGCACCAATGGTAAATAAGATTGCTGAGAGGTAGAGATAATTAGCAACTGCCATTACTTTTCCTCCTCTTCAGCTTTTTTCATTTCAAAAGTTGTACTCTCAATAATGTCTCCCCGAGCCTGCAGTACTTTTGAAATTGAGGTAGGTGCAGCCTGTCCAGTTGGCAATAGCGCTGGCACATCTACTGCATTATGTAGTGCGTAAACACCAGCACTTGGTAAGCCAGCAGCATCTTTTAAGTTATCTTCTCTAAATCTTGCAATCGACAAATCTCGTTGAGAATTATTTGATTTAGATTTCTGGCTATGTCCTAACACCATCGCACCAATTGCTGCGGTAATTAACAGAGCCGATACCACTTCAAATGCGAAGACATACCTAGTGAACAACTGCACGGCAATCCCAAATGCATTTCCTTCAGCATTTGCTGCAGCTAAGCCTGTGATTGGTCGATTAAAGGTTGCTCGACCTATCAAACTAACCAATAGACCACCAAACCCAACTGCTGCAACTATTGCTATTGGTCTAAGTCTAGGAATGTTTTCTTCCAATGAATCTGATGTGTCAATGCCAACTAACATTAAAATGAATAAAAACAGCATCATTACAGCGCCGGTGTAAACAACTATTTGAACAATGCCTAAGAAAAGGGCCTCTTGAGCAATATAGAAAATTGCCAATGAAATCATCACCCAAGCAAGAAGCAAAGCAGAGTGAACCGCCTTTTTTACTAAAAGCATTCCAAGTGCTGCCAGAACTGACAAGGGCGCAAGGAAATAAAACAGATAAGACTCTGGAGTGGCGGTTGTGCCAACATCTAAAGCGAAATTAATCATTAATAGCTACACCTTGTGATGGATGAGAGCCTGTGACTTCACCACGATAGTAATTACCATCATCAGTATTTGGATACATTGGGTGTGGTGGTGGAACCATGCCAGCTCGTAGCGGACCTAGTAGATCATCTTTTTCAAATATCAATTTTCCTCTTGTGCTATCTGCTAACTCATACTCATTTGTCATTGTTAATGCTCTAGTGGGGCAAGCCTCAATACAAAGCCCGCAGAATATGCACCTTAAATAATTGATTTGATATACCTTTCCATACCGTTCACCTGGAGAGTACTGCTCGCCTTCTTTGTTATCAGCACCTTCAACATAAATTGCATCAGCTGGACAAGCCCATGCACACAATTCACAACCTATGCATTTTTCGAGTCCATCTGGATGTCTATTTAATTGATGGCGACCATGGAATCTTTCAGCGGTTGGTTCCTTTACCTCTGGGTATTGCACTGTATTTACTTTCTTAAACATTGTTCTGAAAGTCACCCAAAATCCAAGAAGTTGCTTGCCAAAGCTTGCACTTTCATGATCAGTAATTGGAGCTTTAGCTTGATCTGACTTAGCTAAACCAAAATCCTCATTACGAGGCAAAATTTCATCAGCCATTTAACTGCTCCGCTCTTGAGTTTGGAATTGCTGGGACTGGAAAATTAGGTTCAGAGGCATTAACTATTTTTGCTTGCTTTGCAATCTTTTCTTTATGGCGCTCAAACAAAGAGGTACCAACTAGGTATAAAAGTGCAACTGTAAAGACAAATGCGAATATAACTGCCCGTGGTGCATTCTCTTGAGATAACAATCGCAAGCTTGCTACAACTAAAATCCAAGCTAATGAGAATGGAATCAGTACTTTCCATCCAAACTTCATAAACTGGTCATATCGCAGACGTGGCAAGGTTCCACGTAACCAAACAAAGACAAAGAAAAATGCTAAAACCTTTATAAAGAACCAAACTAATGTAAACCATCCACCCAGCCACTGCTCAGTAAATCCAAGACCTGGTAGGGCTCGATAGCCACCCAAGAACAATGTGGTGGCTAAGGCTGAAACTGCAATGATATTTACATACTCTGATAGGAAAAATAGTGCGAATTTAAGTGATGAGTACTCAGTATGGAAACCACCAACTAGTTCACCCTCTGCCTCAGCTAAATCAAATGGTGCACGATTTGTTTCGCCAACCATAGAGATTGAATAAATTACAAAGGATGGAAACAGCACAACTGCATACCACCACTGTTGTTGGGCGGCGACAATCTCTGAAGTGGACATTGAGCCGGCATAGATGAAAACAGCAACAAGAGATAATCCCATTGCAACTTCATAGGAAATTACCTGGGCTGATGAACGAAGCCCGCCTAGCAGCGGATAAGTTGATCCAGAAGACCAACCTGCCAACACAATTCCATAAACTCCAAATGAGGCTACGGCAAGAATGTAAAGAACGCCGACTGAAAGATCTGTTAGCTGCATCGCTGTTTGTTGACCAAAGAAATTGACAGGCCCAGTCATAGGAATTACTGCAAATGCCATAAAACATGCAGTCGTACTGATAATTGGCGCAATTACAAACACGATGCGATCAGCTGATTTGGGAATTAGATCCTCTTTTAGAGCTAGCTTTACGCCATCAACTAATGCCTGTAATAAACCAAATTTACCAACTCTGTTTGGTCCACTTCGTTGTTGCATTCTGGCAACGATTCGTCGCTCACCCCAAACCGACATAATCGTTAAGAAAACACATACAGCAAAAATTATTAAACCCTTTAGTGCAATAACCCAACCTGGATCTTGGCTGATTAACTCTGCATTTGTCATGCTTTAGCCACCTTCACAACAGAATTTCCAACCACGCCTAGATTTCTAATCAACTGGCTATTGATTGAATTGCGAGGTAACCAAATGCTGGAGTCATCAATATCACCAATTACGCATGGAAGTGTAACTGCGCCATAACTGTTTGAAACTCTAACTAAATCACTCTCCCTAACACCTAGGTTATTGGCTCTGAATTTGCTAATCACAGCAACAGAAGCACGAGCAGTACCAGCTAAATTTTCCTCTCCATCTTGTAAAGAACCTTTATCTAGCAGGTTTCGCCATGAGGTAAGAATTGCCTCATCGTTGCTAAGAGATTTAACTTCAGTGCCGGCAACTGATTTCATACTTGGACTAGCACCATCCCATGCACCAAGGGATTCTAGTTCGGCTCTTGCAGATTTAACTGTTGGCAAGTTAATTGGTTTACCAATCTCATCAGCCAAGATTGAAAGAATTCTTACATCACTTCGATTAAGCGATTGTTCCACTGCTGCCTCAAACTTACGGACCTTTCCTTGCCAATCCATGAACGAACCACTCTTTTCAACCACTGCTGCAACAGGAAATACCACTGACGCGATTTCGGTGATATCACTTTGGCGAATTTCAAGTGACACAATAAACTTTTTAGAAAGTTTTACTTTGGCATCTGCAGAGATATCCATTGGATCAACTCCACCAATTACTAACGCCTGTAAATCTGAGTTGATCATTTCTTGGGTATCCATGCCTTGAGCAGTTGGTAGTGAGTCCACACTCCAAGCTGTTGAAAGATCTACCCTGGCTGCAGCATCAGTAATCGGACGTTTTCCTGGTAATAAATTTGGCAGCGCTCCTGCTGTTATGGCACCTACCTCACCTGCTCGTCGAGGGATCCAACCCAATTTTGCACCAGTTTTTTGAATCAAATTGGCAACTGCTGACAACGCTCCAACAGTTTCAGCTGCCCGCTCACCAACTAGCACCACTGATTTGTTTGTTAAACCGGTAATTGAATTAATTGCCGCCACTTCATTTCCAGCTGCACTCTTTATCAAATTCGCATTTAGTTTTTCACTTCCCCGACTTGAAAGAGCAGCAATGCTGGTCACTTTTATTGAGCGCTTGTGAACTTGTTTATAGATTCTTAAAAAGACAATTGGCGACTCATCCTCTGGTTCAAAGTTAATGAGAAGTACATGATCTGCCTTATCGATATCTGAGTATGCCGCTGTGGAAGGAGTAGATGTTAAGAAATCCAACTCCTCTTGAGTTTGGACTCGTGCTCGAAAATCAATATTGTTACTTCCAAGAGTTACTCGAGCAAATTTGCTATAACCATAAGCATCTTCAACTGTTGCTCGTCCGCCAACCAACACACCAGCTCGTGCCTCTTTTAATCCAGCTGCTGCTACTGCCAACGCCTCAGGCCAAGAGGCCTCTCGTAGTTGACCATTTGAGTCGCGAATCAGTGGGGTAGTAATTCGATTTTTTGCCACTTCATACTTAAATGCCCAGCGACCTTTATCGCAATTCCACTCTTCATTCACAGATGGATCTTCACCAGCTAGTCTGCGTAAAGTTTTTCCTCTACGAACATCGGTGCGCATTGCACAGCCTGAAGCACAGTGTTCACATGCAGATTCGGTAGAAACTAAATCAAAAGGCCTTGCTCTAAATCGATAAGAGGTTCCAGTTAATGCTCCTACTGGACAGATTTGAACAGTATTACCTGAGTAGTAAGAATTAAATGGTTCATCTTCATAAATACCCACCTGCTGCAGAGCGCCTCGTTCATTTAAGGTAATAAATGGATCGCCAGCAATTTGCTCTGAAAATCTGGTGCAGCGAGCACAAAGCACGCATCGTTCACGATCTAACAAAACTTGTGAAGAGATAGCTACCGGTTTTTCAAATGTTCGCTTAGCTCCCTCAAATCGAGATTCACCACGGCCGTTGGACATGGCTTGATTTTGTAATGGGCACTCGCCACCTTTATCGCACACTGGACAATCCAATGGGTGGTTTATAAGTAATAACTCCATCACACCCTTTTGTGCTTTATCAGCTACAGCTGAGGTTAGTTGTGTTTTAACGATCATTCCGTTTTCAACTGGAATAGTGCAGGAAGCTTGTGGTTTAGGGAACGCTCGACCATTAATTTCAATATCAACTAAGCATTGTCGGCAAGCACCAGCAGGTTCAAGTAGTGGATGATCACAAAATCTTGGTATCTGAATTCCAAGTTTTTCTGCCGCTCTGATCACTAGCGTTCCCTTTGGCACAGTTACTTCAAAGCCATCAATCACACAGGTTATTAACTCAACTTTTTGTTCACTACTAAGCTCTTGAATGCTCATCTAACACCTGCACTTTCAAACAAGGTGGCGGCCGCTGGATCAAATGGGCAACTACCAGCTGATAGATGATCTAAATACTCCTGTCGGAAGTATTGAAGTGAAGAAATTATTGGACTTGCTGCACCATCTGCAAGTGCGCAAAATGAACGCCCCATAATGTTGTCACAAAGATCTAACAACTTATCTAGATCTGCTGCGCTGCCCTTGCCAGCCTCTAAATCCTTCAATACCTGAACTAACCACCAGGTTCCTTCTCGACATGGTGTGCACTTTCCACAAGATTCATGTTTGTAAAACTCTGTCCAACGAAGCACCGCACGAACCACACAGGTTGTCTCATCAAATATTTGTAATGCTTTTGTGCCAAGCATTGAGCCTGCAGCGGAGACTCCTTCGTAATCTAATGGCACATCTAAATGCGCATCGGTAAATATTGGCGTTGATGAACCGCCTGGTGTCCAAAACTTCAATTTATGCCCTGATCTAATTCCACCAGATATCTCAAGTAGTTGGCGAAGTGTTATGCCAAGTGGTGCTTCAAATTGACCTGGATTGTTTACATGGCCTGAGAGTGAATAAAGGGTAAAGCCTTTACTTTTCTCTGTTCCCATCGCAGTAAACCATGCGACACCATTATTAATAATTGCCGGTACTGAGGCAACAGATTCAACATTGTTAACAACGGTTGGCTTCGCATATAAACCAGCAATTGCTGGAAAAGGTGGACGCAATCTTGGTTGTCCTCTAAATCCTTCAAGTGAATCTAGTAACGCAGTCTCTTCTCCGCAAATATAAGCACCTGCTCCAACATGGAGAACTAACTCCAAATCAAAACCTTTGCCCAAAATATTTTTACCGAGTAAGCCTGCCTTGTAAGCATCCGCTATCGCTTGTTGAACTCTTCTTACTACATGCGTTACCTCACCACGTATATAAATAAATGCATAATTGGCCCTTATTGCGTAGGAACCGATAATCACACCCTCAATTAACACATGGGGATTTGCCATCATTAAAGGTGTATCTTTACAAGTTCCAGGTTCTGACTCATCAGCATTTACAACAAAGTAATGTTCTTTGTTATCTCCTTGCGGAATAAAACCCCATTTATTTCCAGTAGGAAAACCTGCTCCGCCTCGTCCACGTAACCCAGAATCTTTAACCATTTGAATAACTTCATCTGGTTTCATAGCTAAAGCTTTTCCAACTGCGGTGTACCCACCACTGCGTTTATAACCTTCAATAGTGAATGAATCTGCTTGATCCCAGTTGGCAGAAAGGACTGGAGTTAATTTACTCATGCCCCACCTTTAGCCTTCTTTAATCCCAACAATGTTGGCTCACCTGCCTGCACGCCTTCATTTGCCAATCCATCAGAGATGCCAGCTAAGACCGCTGAGTTTTGTTTCCAAGTTCGCAGTGTCTTTGGGCCTCGTGTTGGTGGGATTGGATTTCCAGCTCTTGCACTATCAACTAGATCTTTAGTTGATTGCACTGTTTGGTTGTCATAAAACTCCCAATTGACCATAACAACAGGTGCATAATCACAAGCAGCATTGCACTCAATGTGTTCTAATGAAACCTTGCCATCTGGAGTGACGCCATCATTTTCAATTCGTAAATGCTCTTTAACCGCATCAAATATTGCATCGCCACCCATAACTGCACACAATGTATTGGTGCAGATTCCAACATGGTAATCACCCACTGGTTTAGATTTGTATTGGGTGTAAAAAGTTGAAACTGCAGTCACCTCAGCGGTTGCAAGCTCTAGTTTTTGGCCAATTAATTCAATACCTTCATTAGTCACATATCCCTCTATTGATTGCACAAAATGAAGCAATGGCATGATGGCAGATCGTTTACGTGGATATCTTGCAATTATTGAATCCATAACTGCAATTTGCTCATTTGTATATGCCATTATCGATCAACTCCTCCCATTACAGGATCAATTGATGCCACAGCAGCAACTACATCAGAAATTAATCCACCCTCACACATAGCTGGCGTTGATTGCAGATTGTTAAATGATGGATCTCGGAAATGAACTCGATAAGGCCTAGTACCACCATCTGAAACTAAATTAACTCCTAATTCACCTCGAGGAGATTCAATAGCGGTATATACCTGCCCTGCTGGAACACGAAAACCTTCTGTGACTAATTTGAAGTGATGAATCAACGCCTCCATTGACTCACCCATAATTTCTCTAATGTGATTTAGTGAGTTACCCATTCCATCAGCACCAACTGATAGTCGGGATGGCCACGCAATCTTCTTATCAGCCACCATTACTGGTTGGCCCTCTAATTTCTCTAATTTAGAAACACATTGCTCAATAATTCTCAAAGATTGCTCTAGTTCTTTCATTCTGATTAAAAAGCGACCATAAACATCACAGGTATCGGTAGTTGGGATTTCAAATTCATAATCCTCATAACCACAATAAGGTTGTGCTTTACGTAAATCCCAAGCTAATCCAGTTGAACGAAGCACTGGTCCAGTAATTCCTAATGTCGTACATCCGGCTAAATCTAGATAACCAACCCCCTGCGTACGCTTGATCCAAATAGAATTTCCTACCAAAAGCTTTTCATTATCCTTAAAGTTAATTCTTAAATCTTTAACAGTCTCGCGAATCTTTTGCAGCGCACCTTGGGGTAAATCCTGTGCCACTCCGCCTGGTCGTACATAAGCCATATTCATTCGCAACCCAGAGAGCATTTCAAATATATCTAATACCTTTTCACGCTCTCTAAATGCAAAGATCATTGGCGATAGAGCGCCCAACTCAAGTGCGCCAGTTCCTAGGGCAACCATGTGTGATGAGATTCGATTGAACTCCATCATCATTACACGTATTACCGTAGCTCTTTCTGGCACATCATTTGTTATTCCCAATAGCTTTTCAACGCCTAGGCAATATGCAGTCTCATTGAATATTGGTGACAGATAATCCATTCTGGTTACAAAAGTTACGCCTTGAGTCCAATTTCTAAACTCAGTGTTTTTCTCAATTCCAGTATGCAGATAGCCGATTCCACATCGTGTTTCGGTAATTGTTTCTCCTTCAAGCTCCAAAATTAAACGAAGCACTCCATGAGTTGAGGGGTGTTGTGGTCCCATGTTTAAAACAACTCGTTCCTCTTTTGTTGCACCAATTTCAGTTACTAATGCATCCCAATCTCCACCTGTAACTGAATAAACTCGACCTTCAGTTGTTTCCTGCGAAGATGCGTATGGATCAGTGAAAGTGGTCATGAGTAACTCCGACGCTGTGATGGTGCAGGAACTGTTGCACCCTTGTATTCAATTTCAATACCATCTAATGGATAATCTTTTCGTTGTGGAAAACCAGACCAATCATCTGGCATCAAAATTCGTGTTAGGCCAGGATGGTTATCAAAAATAATTCCAAACATGTCATAAGTTTCTCGCTCATGCCAATTTGTTCCAGCCCAGATTTCAACTAGTGATGGAATATGGGGATCTGTTTCCGACACACAAACTTCTAATCTGATTCGTTGGTTTCTCGTTATTGAAAGCAATGAATAAATTGCATGCAACTGGCGATTTACTTCTTCTGGATAGTGCACACCATTTACGCCAACACACATCTCAAACTTCAATTGATCGCGTAGTATTTTGGCCACTTCCAGTAAACGACTTGGTTTTATAAATAAGGTTAACTCACCACGATCTACTACTACCTTTTCAATTGCATCACTAAATAGTGGATATGCCCGCTCTAAATCATCAGCCACCTGATCAAAATATCCACCATATGGCCGTTCGGTTGATCCAATTACAGTTTGGGTTTTTACCAATCCGCCAAAACCTGAAGTATCTCCGCTTCCTTGGCTACCAAACATTCCGCTCTTACTCATGCCAACAATCCCTTTAATTGATGAGTAGGTTTTGCAGCTAACGCAGCGGCCTCTACCTCTTTAATTATTTTTTCTCTATTTGGACCAAGTTTTTCATTTCCAATTTGCTCATGTAGTTTCAAAATTGCATCCATCAACATTTCAGGTCTTGGTGGACATCCTGGAAGATAGATATCAACAGGAATTATGTGATCAACCCCTTGCACAATTGCGTAGTTATTGAACATACCTCCTGATGAAGCACAAGCTCCCATGGCAATTGACCATTTAGGTGCTGCCATTTGATCATAAATTTGGCGAACAACTGGAGCCATTTTGTTACTGACTCGGCCAGCAACAATCATTAAATCCGCTTGCCGAGGAGATGCCCGAAATACTTCCATTCCAAATCTCGCTAAATCATATCTACCAGCACCCGCTGCCATCATTTCAATAGCACAACAAGCTAAACCAAAAGTTGCTGGCCACAATGAATTTTTGCGCATATAACCAGCCAGTTTTTCAACTGTTGTTAAAAGAAATCCACTCGGTAATTTTTCTTCTAAGCCCATGTCAATCCCATTCCAATCCACCACGTCGCCAGACATAGGCATAGGCCACAAATACCGTGCCAATAAATAATCCCATTTCAACTAATCCAAATACACCAAGCTCGTCAAATGCAACAGCCCATGGATATAAAAAGACTATTTCAATATCAAAAACAATAAACAACATGGCAGTCAAGAAATACTTAATAGGAAATCTACCGCCACCTGCTGCTTGTGGTGAGGGTTGGATACCGCACTCATAAGCATCTGACTTTGCTCGGTTATACCGTTTTGGGCCAGTCAGGGCTGCGGCCACAACAGAAAAAATCGCAAATCCAAAACCAATTGCCCCAATCGCCAGGATTGGCACATAGGGATTAAATGAAAGATTCATACCGTCAAATCTTATTGTTTGCCAGCAGTGGCTTTTGCCACTTAAGCCTTATACCCAATGTGAACTGCGACAATTCCGAAGGTTAGGTCCTGCCAAGCCACAGAGTTCCACCCATTTTTTTCCATTATTCGAGCCAGCCCTGCCTGATCTGGCCAGGCTCGAATAGATTCTGCAAGATAAACATAAGCCTTTGGATTTTTACTTATTTTTCGCACCACGATGGGCAGTGCCTTCATTAAATAGTTTAGGTAAATGCTTTTGAAAATCTTATTCACGGGATGAGAAAATTCAGCAATAACTATTTTCCCGTTATGTTTAGTAACGCGCGAGGCTTCTTTTAATGCCAAAGAAGTATCACTTGTATTTCTCAAACCAAATGAAATTGTAGTTACATCAAAAGTGTTGTCATTAAATGGCAACTTAAGGGCATCACCTTGAACAAACTTAATGTCTTTATGTTGCTTCCTGCCTTGTGCAAGCATTCCCTCTGAGAAATCAAGTGCAGTAACTTGTGCACCTTTATCAACTAATGGTCTAGCTGATGATCCGGTGCCAGCGGCTATATCCAAGATCTGCATACCAGTTTTTGGAGCAATGATTGCCGTCACACTTTTGCGCCAAGATTTAGTTCTACCGAGGCTAAGAAGGTCATTTAGAAAGTCATATCGACTTGCCACACCATCAAACATCTTTGATACATCATCTGGATCTTTGTTTAGATTAGCACGGACCACGCCCCTATTCTCTAAGGAGTAGGCTTTGCACACAAATCCAGTAAATAGATGGGCGTAAATTATTCATGTCAGTTTTAATTACTACTGAAATCTTGGGAGAGAATTCAGTACTTACCTCTGTCGAAAGCCATCTAGATTTAACTGCAGCTTGGTTGCGAAGTGGAGATGGGCTTGTAGGTTTTGGAGAGTACAAAAAAGTAAAAATTTCAGGACCCGATAGATTTAAACAAGCCCGCACCTGGTGGAACCAACAACTTTCTGAATTTAAAATTCAAAATAATGTGCACGGTAGTGGCACCGGGCCTGTGCTTTTTACCTCGTTCTCATTTGATCCTCAACAAAGCTCAGTGCTACTTATTCCTGAGATCATCTTGGCGAAAAAAGGTAATAAGTCTTGGGTTACTTGGATTGGCGATAGCAGACAGCCAGATTTTTCAAAGCTAAACAATGCAAAATCAAGTGGCCAGATAACTTGGGAGATTGGGTCAATATCAGAGAATAAGTGGCGAGAACAGGTAAGTTTTGCAATCAAATCAATAAATGAGGGTAAGTTAGAAAAAGTAGTTCTAGCCAGGGATCAAATTGCACGTTCTAATTCGCCAATTAATACTCGCAGTCTTTTGCAACGACTTGAAATTGATTATCCATCTACTTGGTTATTCATGGTTGATGGATTAGTTGGTGCTACTCCTGAACTTTTAGTTAGGCTAAGTAAATCTCTAGTAACCTCTAGAGTTTTAGCAGGAACAATCCAAAAAACTGGCAATGAAGACAGAGACTTGGCTCTGGCCGCCTCGTTAGCCAAATCTTCAAAGGATTTAGAGGAGCATGAGTACGCAGTTAGATCAGTCGCTGATGCGTTAGAACCATTTTGTTCATCAACAAATGTTCCAGAATCTCCCTTTGTTCTACATCTTTCAAATGTTATGCATCTTGCAACTGATGTCACTGGAGTTCTCAATGACAGCGTAAAACAAGCAGATATTTTTACCCTGATCGATCAACTTCATCCCACAGCAGCGGTCTGTGGTACCCCTACAGATATCGCAAGAGAATTGATTAGTAATCTTGAACTAATGAATCGCGAACGATATGCAGCTCCAGTCGGTTGGGTAGATGCAAATGGAGATGGTGAGGTAGCGATTGCACTTCGTTGTGGATTACTTTCAGAAGACAAAAAATCTATGCGAATTTTTGCAGGTTGTGGAATTGTTGCAGGTTCAGACCCTGAGAAAGAATTTGCCGAGAGTCAGGCTAAGTTAATGCCCATGCGCACCGCTCTTGAGATGCTCTGAGATATATCTTTTAACTTTTGGGCATTTATCTCTCGATTTGGTACCGCTACAACCACAATCTCTAAGCCTGTAACTTTCTTGTTTAACACATTTTGCAATTGGGAAGCATCACTTACCCTCAAAGCATTTACCCCAAAGCCAGTGCAAACCTCAACAAGATCTAAATTGTGTGGAGTACCAAATAACTGATCGAAATCTTCAACCCCAGCTTGTGGCAAGGTGGAAAATATCCCACCGCCATTGTTATCAATAACATAGATCCGTATATTTTCACCAGCTGCATTTGTTAACGCGGAAATATCATGTAAAAAGGTCAAATCACCCAAAATTGCATTGGTGTTTTCAAACTCTTTAGCAATACCAAATACTGTTGAGATATTTCCATCTATGCCAGCCAAACCTCGATTTGCAAAAACATCAAGTCCACCTCTTGGCTTACAAAATGCTTCAATATCTCTAACTGGCCGAGAAGAGCCAACAAACAACGCACTCCCATTTGGTAGCGAGTTACAAATATTTGAGATAACCAATTGTTCAGACCAAGGTAAATCTCTAATCACCTCAGCAGCCAAAGTTACTGAGGTACTCCACAAACTTAAATCGGCTTTCTCACTAAAAACCTGTTTAGGTAATTTTGAAAGCAATAAATTTGCTTCTCGGTTGCTATCTATACTGCTAGCGCGAGGATCAATTACAATCAGATTTTTCGCAAGTTTTATAAAGTTATTTGTGCTTCTAGATAGTGTGGTTCTACCAATGACTACTACATTTTCTGGGGCAAGTCTTTTTGCTATTTCGTTATCATTTAAAAACAATACTGCGTGTGCTACTGATTGAGGAAAAGAAAGGGGATCCTCAGCAATCATTGGCCAATTCAGTTGCTTTGCAAACTCTAAAACCTCATCGACTCGATAGCCTCCACGATCATGTCCAACAATTAATACTCCAGTACCTGATTCAATCTTTCCTTCAAGCTTATTTTGGTAACTGATTGGATTTATCTTTACACCTGCCAACCAATCAGTTTTGTCAGTGGCAATTAAAGGCTCATCAAATTGAAGGTTGAGGTGAACCGGTCCGTCATTGAGTAGAGATCTAATCTCAATCTCAGATGAGAGGTCATAAGTTTTTATGCCTGGAAAAAGATTTACTTGATTAGTTGTCTGATTCGCACCAGTTTTTCTTAATCTTGCCGGCCGATCAGCTGTGATAATCAGCAATTTATTCATTCCATGTAATGCTTCTATTGCAGCTGGATGAAAATTAGCTGCTGCTGTTCCACTTGTGCAAATGACTGCTGCATAATTATTACTTGCCTTTGACACTCCTAGTGCGAAAAAGGCAGCACCACGTTCATCAATTTTTATATGCAAGTTAATTAGTTCTCGTTTGACAGCTTCATTAAGTGATGTGAGTAAAGGCGCATTACGAGAACCAGGTGAGACTACAAAATCACTTACGCCAGCCTCAATCAATTGGCGAAGTACAGCGTGGGCTAAATTAGTTGCACTACTCATATCAAAACCTGTTCATAAATTTCATTAACTCTATTTTGCCACCATTCTTGGCGTGTTGGTGCTGCTTTAAATTGCTCGAGCAAATCAGGAATAACTTTTCTATTTTTAATACTTCCATTCTCTGCAACTAATGGTTTGCTTGTCACATCCGCATCAAGTAAGGCCGTAGTTGCTAGCCCACATGCTCCGTAAAGATTCGGAACAGCAGCTGCAAGCGATAAGCCATGCGAGATTCCGACACTACTATCAAGCGCACTTGATACCACAACAGGTAACTGGATTTTTTCAATTAACTCAAGCGATGCTGAAAATCCTCCGCTTGGTGCCCATTTGATAATTGCCACATCAGCGACCTCTCTAAGTTTGGTTAAATCAGAGCCCAAAAACTTTCTAATTGATTCATCAACAGCAATTTGAATATTTACCGACTGACGAAGTAGCTTTAAATCAGCAATATCTGAACATGGCTGCTCTACGTAATCAATTTGCCCTGGAAATTCTTGAAGATAATTTCTTAAATTGGCAATTGCCTCCTCTAAACTCCAGCCACCATTAACATCTAAGCGAAATTTCACTCTAGGTATATGACGTGAAACCTCTTGAAGTAATAGATGGTCATGGACAAAGTCATTTACCTTTACTTTAACTGTCGTGCAGCCATTAAAGCCGGCTAGTAATTTTCCAACTTGATCAACCTTTACATTTGGCAAAGTGGCATTTACAGATATATCACCTCTAATTTGTTTTGGTGCAGGGGTTATAGCTGCTTCTAATGCTGCTTTAAGCCAAGTTGCTGATTCTTTGTGGTTGTACTCTGTAAATGGTGCAAACTCGCTCCAGCCTTGTGGCCCCTCAAACAATGCAATCTCACGAACTTTTATATGCCGAAAATTATGTTTGACTGGCAGGCTGACAACATTTATTTGAAACGGAAACATTAATTATGGACGTTTAGGGAATTTATTAAAATTTGGCTCTCGTTTTTCTTGATAGGCGTTTCTACCCTCTTGACCTTCCTCGGTCAGATAAAACAACATAGTTGCATCACCTGCTAATTGCTGTACACCAGCCAGACCATCATCTGCTGCATTTAATCCAGCTTTTAGTAATCGAAGTGCCATTGGTGAATGTCTTAACATCTCTCTAGCCCAACTGACAGTCTCTGCCTCCAATTCTTCAACAGGCACCACGGCATTTACTAATCCCATATCTAATGCTTCCTGTGCATCATATTGCCGGCAGAGAAACCAAATTTCTCGTGCTTTCTTTTGTCCAACATGTGCAGCTAACAACCCAGCACCGTAGCCGCCATCAAATGACCCAACCATTGGACCTGTTTGACCAAACTTGGCATTTGCTGCAGCAATAGTTAAATCGCAAACTACATGTAGAACATGTCCGCCACCGATAGCCCAACCAGCAACCATGGCTACAACTGGTTTAGGAGTACGACGAATTTGAATCTGAAGATCTAAAACATTTAAGCGGCCAATTCCTTTTTTACTTAACTCATCATCGCCGAGGTAACCATCGTCACCTCGAACATTTATATCTCCGCCCGAGCAAAAAGCTTCCGTACCTTCTCCAGTAAAAATAATGACGCCAACTTGATCGTTATCACGTGCTAAATCAAATGCTTTAGCCAACTCTTTCAGAGTTTGTGGTCGAAACGCATTTCGAACCTGCGGCCGATTAATTGTAATTTTTGCCATACCTTCAGCGGTTTGGTATCTAATATCTTTAAAATCTTTACCACCCTTACCGCTCTCCCATTTTGGAATAGTTCGATCGCCAGGTGCTCGTTTAACTGGCTTGCTCACGGGATGCTCCTAAGGTTTTATTCACAATTAGATAAGAGATAGCCTACGGTGATTATGGGTGAAAATGAACTGCGAGATTTAATCTCGATTCAGGCTAAGTGGTCAATCCCACAACTACAAGAAAACTTAGCGATGGCAGTTGAGGGATCGGGTCCAGCGCTTTCAACGGAGGAGTTAAAGGTCAGGCATGTTCCAAGTGAGATAGCACTTGTGGTGGCTACCTCTGGTTCAACTGGTAAACCAAAATCAGTTGCGATCGCATCAAAGGCACTTATTGCCTCAGTAAATGCAAGTCATAAATATTTAGGTGCAACTCCTGGGGATACTTGGTCACTTTTACTACCTACAAATCATATTGCTGGCCTTAATGTCTTGATCAGAGCAACCGCATTAGGTTCTAGAGTTATTGATAATCGAAACCAAGATAAATATGTTGATGCAGATTTTGTTTCTATTGTGCCAACTCAACTCCATAAAGCCTTAACTGTTGATCCCGCCCTGCTAGAACACTTAACCGCTGCAGAGGCGGTGTTGGTAGGTGGTGGGCCATTAAGTGAAAGCTTAAAAAAAGAAGCAAACAGTAAGCATGTAAAAGTTATAACTACATACGGGATGACTGAGATGTGTGGGGGTTGTGTTTACAATCAAAAACCTCTTGATGGAGTAGAAGTAAAAATTTCAAATGAGGGTTTAATCCAACTTACTGGACCGATGATCTCATCTGGATATCTAAGTGAGGATGGAAAGATTGAGAAAGAATTTGAATCTGGCTGGTTTAAAAGTCGTGATATTGGAGAATTAAATGCTGGCCTATTAAAAATTTTGGGTAGATCTGATGAGGTGATTATCTCTGGAGGTGAAAAAATCTCTTTGGTTGAGGTTGAGGACTCAATTAGAAAGGTACTGCCAAACGTTGAGGTAATTGCTTTTGGTTTACCTGATGATAAATGGGGTGAAAAATTATGTATCGCCTCTACTCTGAAGATAAATCAGGATGAGCTCAAACTAAAGTTGGGAAATCTAGCAACACCTAAAGAGATGTTTGTTTTTGAAAGAATTCCTAAAACCACAATGGAAAAACCAGATCGCAGAGCTGCTATTGAGTTAGCAAGTAAGATGAGTATCAAATGAAACGCTGGGTTATTGGCGCTAGAGTTAAAACTCTACCTGCTGCTATTGCACCAGTTTTAGTTGGTACCGCATATGCCAGCCAGATCACTTGGTTAAATGCGGCACTTGCCATGATTGTTTCACTATCACTTCAAATTGGGGTGAATTTTTCCAATGACTACTCAGATGGAATCAAAGGAGTAGATGCCAATCGAGTTGGTCCAACTCGACTAGTTGCTTCAGGTTTGGCCAATGCTAAATCTGTTAAAGCTGCTGCAATTGTTTCATTTTTAGTTGCTGCTGTTGCTGGATTAATTCTTGCGATGGGGGTTTCTTACTGGCTTATTGCAGTGGGTGCTTTAGCAATCTGGGCTGCTTGGGGATATACCGGAGGGAAAAAACCTTACGGCTACTTTGGATTTGGCGAACTTTCAGTTTTCATATTCTTTGGGTTGGTTGCAACTATTGGAAGTTATTTTGTTCAAACCCAAGAGATAAATTGGCAAATTTTTATATTGGCAATTCCAGTTGGCTCTCACTCTTGTGCAATTTTAGCTATCAATAATTTAAGAGATCTGCCTCAAGATGCCTTGGCAGGTAAGCGAACTATGGCGGTTAAAATTGGTGAGAAAAACACTCGGCGTTTTTTTGTACTTCTCTTAGTAATTGCTCAGTTTTTTGCTGCTGGCGCGAGTGCCATATCCCTGTTGGCATTTTTCACCTTACTTTGCCTACCGCTGACTTACTTGATTAGTAAACAGGTTTTGGCTGGCGCAGTTGGCAAGGAGTTAATTGCACTTTTGTCGCACACTGCAAAACTACAACTTTTGATGGCTGTCTTATTAACCACTGCACTTGTAATCTAAAACCGCTAAACTAAGAGCATGCTTAAGTACTTAGTGGTCCTAGTTATCATTATTGATATTTATACATTAATTGATTGCGCTATGACCCCACAGGAAAAGGTACGCAGATTTCCCAAGTGGGCTTGGTTATTGATAATCATTCTGACCGGAATAATTGGTGATATTGCCTGGTTTGTTGCGGGTAGACCAAGAGGGCCAAGACCTAATCGTGGTGGTCAAAAGCGAATTATTCCGCCCGATGACAATCCTGATTTTTTAAGAAAGTTATAAACCAGAGTAGGTGTGACGGCCAGTTCCCCATACATTTATATAAATGTAATTAAAAAGGAATGTTGAGCCGGCAAGTAAACAAAGCCAAGCTGCTTTTCTACCTCGCCAACCTACAGTCACACGTGCATGTAGATAGGCAGCATAAGCAACCCAAGTTATGAAGGCCCAAGTTTCTTTTGGATCCCATCCCCAGTAACGACCCCAAGCAGCCTCTGCCCAAATCGCCCCGGCAATTACCGAGAAAGTCCATAATGGAAAGACCAAAGCTACTAATCGATATGAAAGATTATCTAATGCTTCAAGTGTTGGTAATTTCTCAGCCCAAACCGGCCTAACTCCTTTTTGCTCATACCTGTCAAGAAATAAATATGCACCCGCAATGCAATTAGCCAAGAGAAATACACCACCAGAGATGATTGCTGCTGAAACATGGATTACCAACCATGGCGATTTCAAAGCCGGCATTAAAGGTGCACTTGGACGATACAACAAGGTAACTGCAGTTCCTAAAGTAAGCAGAATTGAAAGTGCTGCTGGTAAGCCAAGCCATCGCAACTTATATTTTTTTAGTGCAAATAAATATGCTCCACTAAATGCAAGTGCACCAGTTATTGAAAACTCATACATGTTGCCCCATGGAACTCGATTTGCAGAAACCCCTCGGAAAATTACACCAGGTAGTAAAAGTAAAAAACCTATAACCATAAAGGCGGTGGCGAGTCGGCCAACTCGTTCAGTTCGAGAAAAATCCAATTTAGTTTTCTTAACTGATTTAGCAGGTGTTTTTACCGACCAAGCAACCTCTATTGCGTGAGATAAAAAAGCTAGGGCATAAAAAAGTATCGCTGAGTAAATAAGATTATTTGATAGTACTGCAGCGGAGTTATCGCTCATTACTCATCTCCTTCACCAACTCTTTGATCTCATCTTCTAGACCTGGTATTCCATTTTTTGCAAGACCTGCAATCTGGGTCTTTCTGCCCTGCTTAACCCAAATTCTTCGCTGTCTTGTAAATAATGAAATTAGTAATCCCAAGATAGCAAGTATTGCACCAATTAATGCAAAGCCTTTTCCAGGATCATTAACTATTTGTAAGTTAACCCAAGATGTCCATCCTGTAAATGTGATGCTGCCCTCACCAAAGTCATAACTTTCATTGAGAACCAATGCCTTTAAACCAATCCGTTCCATCTTGCTGGTATCAATTCGATAAACAGATTGTGGAATTCCTCTGTTAAGCCCTAGATCACCTTTCCAAACCGCCAACAATAGGCGAGGGTCTAAAACCTCAGGATATGAAGAAAATCCACCACGAATTGGATCTCGATCTGCGGTTGGCAAAAAGGATGCAACAAATCCGATCTGCGGTTGCATGTCAGGCACTTTTATTGCACCAATCGAAGAAAGATTTGCATCCTGAGGTAAAAACGTAGTCGGCCCATCAAACACAACTTTTCCAGTTTTATCTTTAACTACCACGATTGGTGCATAACCATTTGCCTGCAAATAAATTTTCGTACTTCCGTAGGTTAGTGGTTGATTTACCTTTATAACTCTGGTTGTTTCTGTTGAACCAACGGGATTGGCTGTGGATACGGTTAACTCATAATCAAGTGCAGCATTTGATACTGGATCATACTTGGCTTTAAAATCTTTAATTGTTATTGAAAATGGTGGCAGTGAATCCTCAGATTGATACTTACCAAAGCCTAAAATGTCATAAGAGGTTGGTGTGTTGATAAAGCGATCTCCTATATTGACAATTGCATCACCACGACTGCCTAATAATGAGCCAATGCCAACTGCAACAAGGATCAAAACTAGCGATAAGTGAAAGAGCAGGTTGCCACTTTCGCGGGCATATCCTTTTTCAGCTGAAATTGAGTTTTCATCTCTCCTGATTCGAAAATGCTTTTTCCTTAAATACCGCTCTACAATATCTAGATCCACTTTTTTAAACTCGGTGTATGACTCCATACGATCTAAATACTTAGGAGTTAATGGTGGCTTTGCACCAATTGCTTTGAGGTGCTCAATGCTCCTAGGTAATACACAACCGATTAGCGAAATAAACAACAATAAGTAGATGGCACTAAACCAAGGTGAGCTAAAAACATCAAACATACTAAATCGATCAAGCCAAATTGCAACCTGTGGGTTGTCAATAAAGTATTGCCTCACCTGAACTGGATTTTGACTACGTTGAGGGAAGAGTGAACCTGGAATAGCTGCAATTGCAAGTAGGAGAAGAAGTATTAACGCAATTCGCATGCTGGTTAACTGGCGCCAGCACCACCTTAAGAAGGATCTGCTATCTAACTCGGTACTCATTAGATGATTGGTATAAATCCACTAATTAAATCGCGCAAGCTGTTCATAAGTTGATCCCAAAGATCTGAAACCTGCAGGAAGCCAATTAGTATTAAAAAGCTACCGCCAATCTTTGTGATTGTGCTACCTCTCCTAGTAATAAATTTTCGTAATCGCTCTGCTTTATCCAATGCCAAGCCCATCAAGATAAAAGGAAGACCAAGGCCTAGACAATAAGCAGCCGATAAAATTGCACCTCGTTGAGCAGTTGCGCTTTGGATTGCAAGTACCTGTACTGCTCCCAATGTTGGTCCGATACAAGGCGTCCAACCAATACCAAAAGCAAAACCTAAAAGAGGTGCAAAGGTTAGGCCACTTCGCATTCGCCAATTGGGTTTAAAGCTCCTATAAAACTTTTCACTCAATAAGAAGATAACTCCAAGTGCAATCGTTACTAAACCAAGAACTATTGATATGGGTCTTGAGTTCTCAGCAATTTTAGAACCCAGCCCACCAAACAATGCCCCGTATGAAACAAACAACAAAGTAAACCCAGCAACAAATAGCACCGAACCCAAAAAAACTCTGCTCCTGCTTTTCACATCACTCATTCCAGATGCATACGAGAGGTAACCAGGAACTAATGGGATTACACAGGGTGAAAAAAATGAGACTAAACCTGCAAGAGCTGCAACAAACATCGCTATTAAAAGATTTGCATCAAAGACCTGATCAATTAAAAACTCAATCATTTGCCAATACCTTATCGAGCATCTTCTTTAATCCGGCCACAGTAACCTCACCACTTATTCTCACCGCGACTTTCCCTTCTTGATCAATAATCAAGGTGGTAGGAATTGCGTTTGGAATTAAAGACCCGTCAAAGCCAACCAATAATGAATCATCAATAAATGTCGGGAATGTTAAACCAAAAGTTTCATAAAATGCACGAGCAGATGAGAGATTGTCTCTAGTTAAAATTCCAGCAAATTGAACCTGGGGGTAATTAATTGAAAATTCCTGCAGCACTGGAGCCTCAGCCCGACATGGTGCACACCAAGAGGCCCAGACATTGACCACGGTTACTTGATTTGAATTAAGAGTTATCTCTCCAGTTGTCAAAGTTGGACCAGATAAAATTGGTGCGCTCTTACGTTGACCTTTCTCAACAAAGGTTGCAATTCCACTACCAGATATAAAGGAATTCTCATTTACGCTGGATAAGCCGCCACCAGCACATCCGGTTAGCAAGAGTAAGCTGAGAAAAATCGAGGTAAATTTCATTTTTGAATTGGTAATAAATGTTGTGCTGGTTCAAAGTAAGAGACACCGCTTACCATTCCATCTGAATCTAACTCAAATGTTGTAACTGAAGCCAATGAACACTGTCGCTTTCTTGGATCATGAATTAATCTGCGACCTTCTACTGCAGAACGTAATATCCAAATTGGAAGTTGGTGCGATACACAGATTGCATCCTTACCCGCAGCAGCATCCCGTGCAGCAAATAAGGCTTTTAACATTCTGTTTATTATTTGATCATATGGTTCACCCCATGACGGTCGCCAAGGGTTGTATAAATACCGCCATGATTTTGGATGTTTTAAAACTCCGCTACCTAATTCAAACTTTTTACCTTCAAAAACATTGCTAGCTTCAATTAAATTCTTATCAGTTGTTAGTTTCAATTTATGGACTTCGACAATTGGCGCAACAGTTTCCTGTGCTCGTTGTAATGGTGATGAATGAATTGCGCCTAAATCCAAATTTTTTGACCAATCTGCCACCACGTGAGCCATTTGAATACCGCGTTCACTTAAGTGCCAACCTGGTTGTAATCCATAGAGGATTTTTTCTGGATTATGAACCTCACCATGTCTAATGAAGTGAATTAGTTGAGCCATGAGGTAAGCATAAAGCAGGCGAATTCAGGCTCGTTCGCTATGGTAGTGATATGGCACTCACAGAAAAGCGAGTTGCGTTCTTTGACGTCGACAACACCTTGTTAAAAGGTTCTACTCTCTTCTTTTTGGGTCGTGGGATGTATCAGCGAGGTTTTTTTACAAAGAAAGACATCTCAGCCTTTGTTCTGGCAAATATCAGATATCGATTAACTGGTAAAGAAAACAAAGATGAGATTACGCGATTTCAAAATGCTGCAACTGAGTTCATTAAAGGGCACAATGTAATTGAAATTGAAAAAATTGGGCAAGAAATTTATGAAGAGTATGTATCGCCAGCGATCTGGCAGGGAACTGTTGAACTAGCGCAGGAGCATTTAAGTAAAGGTGAGGAGGTGTGGTTAGTAACAGCCACTCCACTTGATATGGCAAATTTAATGGCAAAGCGTCTAGGTTTTACTGGCGCATTAGGCACTAAAGCTGAAATAGAAAATGGTGTTTACACCGGGAAAATGATTGGAAATTTATTGCATGGTTCTGAAAAAGCTTTGGCAATAAAGCAATTATCGGTTGAGAAGAATTTTGATTTAAAAAATTGTTATGCCTATTCTGATTCCCATCACGATATTCCACTGCTGGAAGCAGTTGGTAATCCAAGAGCCATCAATCCTGATGCGCTATTGGAGATTCGGGCCTACCGGGATAACTGGCCTGTTTATGATTTTCGTAGGGCTAGGCGATTTAAAAAAATCTTTGGGCCAACAGCTGGTCGAATAGCAGCCCTAACCTCACTGATCTCGCCAAGAAATCTCAAACGTAAAAGGTAATCTGCGCAAGTAAAACCCGAGTAAAATAGGCCAGTTATGTCTACTGTCGCGATCACATTTGCCGATGAGCTGCGCTCTAGATCAGATGAAGAGCTAGCTAACATTTTCCGACTAAGACCAGACTTGGTAACCCCAGTACCTAATGATTTTTCTGCTTTGGCTGCGCGCGCTACCTCTACTCCATCACTGGTGCGAGCACTTGATTCATTAAATTTATGGCAGTATCAAATAATTGAAGCTGCCTGCGCATTGCCAGAACCTTTCAAAAAATCAGAATTGGTAGCTGTAACTAGTGAACAAACTAACTTTGCGCTAGATCAATTATGGCAAATGGGCTTGTTGTATAAAGAGGGAAACAATTATCGAACACCAACTAACTTAAAACTTCTTATTGGTGATGAACCAGCTGGCCTTGGCCCATTCTCAGTTAAGAAAATTGATTTAGATACTCTTAAGAAAGTGCCTCAAGCCTCACAAGAGGTTTTAGAAAAATTGATTTGGGGTCCACCACGAGGACAAATTGCCAACATTAAGAAGCCAGGTAACGCAATTGGCTGGTTGTTAGAAAATAATGTATTAGTCGCTTTGGATTCTCACACAGTAGCTCTACCACGCGAAATAGCGATCAAATTACGAGGTGGCAAGATCCACAAAGAGATTTTTAGCAATCCTTCAAAATTGAGTGGGAAAGAAATAGAGCAAAAACAAATAGATTCAGCTGCAGTTGCAAATATCTCAACCATTCTTCGTTGGTGTGAAGAATTTTTGCATAATCTTTCAGATGAAACACCCACAGCTCTTAGAACTGGTGGTATCGGGGTACGCGATCTTAAGCGGATTGCAGAACATCTTGGTGTTGATGAATCTTGTGCTGGATTTATTGCCGAGCTTTGTTATCTTGGTGGTTTAGTGGTTATCGATTCAGATGATCAAATACTTCCCACATCGGCCTTTGATCTTTGGTTAAGTAAACCTGCAGAGGAACGATGGTATTCCTTAGTAATTCTTTGGCTCGATACTTCTAGAGTCAGTGGCTTAATTGGCAAATTAGGTGACAGGAGTATTGCCCCGCTCGGGCCTGAGTTAGATAGGGCTGGCGCTAGTTTGATCAGAAGAACTGCTCTAAAGGTTTTATCTGAGAATCGTCAGGTCAGCCCAGATTTTAAATCTATTCAAGAGATTATTAAGTGGTGGAATCCAAAGCGAGCAAATTCAGATTTTGTAGAGTGGTTTCTACGTGAAGCTGAATGGTTAGGTATCACTGGGCAAGGTGGAATTTCTACATTTGGGATCAATTTGTTATCTGGCGCAGAGGATTTAGGGATTGAATTTGCGCTGCCAAAACCAGTTGATCATATTTTAATCCAGGCAGATAACAGCGCAGTTGCACCTGGACCACTACTACCAGAACTTGCTGCGGAGATGGGCACGATTGCAGATATTGAAAGTAGGGGTGGTGCAACTGTCTATCGTTTTAGTGAGAGTTCAATTCGTCGTGGCTTAGATCATGGAAAAACTGGAGATCAAATTAAGAGCTTCTTAATTAAAACCTCTAAAACTCCAATGCCACAACCCTTGGAGTATTTGATTTCCGATGTGGCTAAACGACATGGCAAATTAAGAGTCGGCTCTGCCCATACCTATATTCGATGTGAGGATGAAGGCTTAGTGCAGCAGATTCTGCATGATAAAAAATGTGAACACTTGAGATTTCGTAAGATTGCACCACAGGTACTGGTTACAGATTTTGAACTACTTGAGGTTATTGGTGAGTTAAGAGAGTATGGGTATTTACCAGCTGCTGAAAACGCCAGCGGTGTTTTGCTTTCACAACCAAACCTGCGAAGATCAAAATCTCGTCCAAAACCTCCTCGGATAATCTCTGAATTCTCAGCCCCACAAGATGCGGTTGTTATAGCTGCAGTTAAAAGTATTAGAACTGGTGAGCGCAGTAGAAAAGTTGAGCCAATTATTCCTGGTACATCCTCAAATGAAACTTTGGCGTTAATTAACCAATATATTGCGGAAGGAAAAACGCTGATGATTAGTTATGCCGACAATAATGGCGGGGTATCAAATCGAATCATTGATCCAATCTCTATCTCGCTCGGTACCCTCACAGCAAAAGATGAGGCTAGTGATGAAATAGTGCAATTTAGGATCCCCCGTATTAATGGTGTAGCTCCAGCCCTCACCATTTTAGAAAATAAGGCAGACTTAGACCTATGAATGCACTCTTGGATATCCAACGCCTAGTTGAGTGTGAATCTCCTGCTGAGGATCTAGCTGCTTGTCACAAAGTTATTGATCTAGCAGTTGAAATAGCAAATTTAAGATTAAAGCCAATTGCACAAAAAGTTATTGAAAATGGTCGACCAGTATTTTGGTGGGGAGCAGATAAACCTAAAATTGTTTTGCTTTGCCATCTAGATACAGTTTGGCCAATCGGATCCTTCCAACCAACTTGGAGGGTAAGTGGAGATAAAGCCAGCGGTCCTGGAGTTTTTGATATGAAAACTGGATTTGTTCAAGCCATGCATGCCTTAATCGGAATTGAAAATGCGCAAGCAAAAGTAGCCTTAGTAGCAACCACAGATGAAGAGACTGGCAGTGCGACCTCAAAGGAGTTAATTAATCGATTATCTAAAGATGCAGATGCGGTCTTAGTTTTTGAAGCTTCTTTAGATGGCAAGGTTAAAACAGGTCGCAAAGGAACTGCGATGTATCAAGTAAAAGTTACAGGACTTGCATCCCATGCTGGGTTAGATCCAGAAAAAGGAATAAATGCCACGACCGAGCTAGCAAAACTAGTATTAGAAATTGCTGGATTAGAAAATCCCACCTTTGGCACCACAGCAGTGCCTACGGTTATGAAATCAGGTACCACCACCAATACTGTTCCGGCATTGGCAACTTTAGATGTAGATGTTCGATCATTTACTAAGGCCGAGCTTGAGCGAATTGATAGCTCTATTAGAAATTTGAAAAGTGCTACTGCCAAAGTTGAAGTTACTGGCGGAATCAATCGTCTGCCACTTGAAGAGGCAAGCACTTTGGCACTGTATGAAAGGTTGGAGAAAGTTGCAGCAGCATTAGGAATGCAAAAGATTGGAAATGCAAGTGTTGGGGGTGCTAGTGATGGCAATCTTGCTGCATCAGCTGGTGCCAAGGTATTAGATGGTTTAGGTGCTGAGGGACATGGTGCTCACGCTCCAAGTGAGTTTATAAAGGTATCAACGGTAGAGCCGAGAATTAAGTTAATTAGTGCTTTTATCAATGAGTTGATGAAATGAGTGATGGCCCGCTAATTGTTCAAAGTGATAAGACACTTTTACTAGACATCGATCATTTACTCTCAGATGAATGTCGCAGAGCAATCGCATCCTTTGCTGAACTTGAAAAGTCACCAGAACATATTCATACCTATCGATTAACACCGCTGGGATTATGGAATGCCAGAGCAGCAGGTCATGATGCAGAAGAGGTAATTGATACTTTAATTAAGTACTCACGATTTGCAGTGCCACATGCTTTGTTAGTTGATATCGCCGAGACTATGTCTAGATACGGAAGGTTACGTCTTGAGGCTCATCCGGTTCATGGCTTGATATTGGTCTCAAATGATGCAGCTGTTTTGAAGGAAGTCACCCGTGGGAAAAAAGTTGCCCCAATGCTTGGTAAACAATTAGATGATGAAACAATTGTTGTGCACCCAGGCCAACGAGGATTCTTAAAGCAAGCTCTGTTAAAACTAGGCTGGCCAGCTGAGGATTTTGCTGGTTATGTTGATGGTGAACATCATGAAATCGCCTTACGCCAGGATGGTTGGCAGATTCGCAAGTATCAAGAGTTAGCGGCAGAGGGATTTTGGCATGGCGGATCAGGAGTAGTGGTTCTGCCATGTGGAGCTGGTAAGACCATTGTGGGAGCGGCAGCCATGGCTCATGCCAAGGCAACAACTTTGATTTTGGTAACTAATACTGTTGCAGCAAGACAGTGGCGTGAAGAGTTGTTACAAAGAACTGATTTAAATGAAGATGATATTGGTGAGTACAGTGGTGCTAAGAAAGAAATTCGCCCAGTAACGATTGCCACCTACCAAGTCATGACCACAAAAAAAGGTGGGGTTTATGCCCATCTTGATCTATTTGATGCAATTGATTGGGGTTTAATTATTTATGACGAGGTGCATTTACTACCAGCACCGATTTTTAGATTCACCGCAGATATTCAATCAAGGCGTCGGCTTGGCTTAACTGCAACTTTGGTTAGAGAAGATGGCATGGAGGGTGAAGTCTTTTCTCTAATTGGACCAAAGAGATTTGATGTTCCATGGAAAGAGATTGAAGCGCAAGGCTATATCGCACCAGCAGATTGTGTTGAGGTAAGAATTACTCTGACTGATGCAGAGCGCTTAAATTATGCAACTGCCGAACAAGAAGATCGTTATAGATTTTGTTCTACCTCACAAAGTAAAAAAGATGTTGCGGTGGAATTGGCTAGGCAACACGCAAATGACCAAGTGTTAGTAATCGGTCAATATATTGATCAGTTAGATCAACTTTCTGAAGCTTTAGCTGTGCCAGTGATTAAAGGAGATACTCCAATCAAGGAGCGAGAACGACTTTATGCTCTTTTTCGTTCTGGAGAGTTAAAGTGTTTGGTGGTTTCCAAAGTGGCTAACTTCTCTATTGATCTACCGGAGGCAACAATTGCGATTCAAGTCTCTGGCACATTTGGATCAAGGCAGGAAGAGGCGCAGCGGTTGGGTCGGATTTTGCGACCAAAGGCAGATGGACGTGGAGCGCGGTTTTACTCACTTGTTGCACGAGACACTATTGATCAAGATTTTGCTCAAAATCGTCAACGATTTCTAGCCGAGCAAGGTTACGCATATCGAATTATTGATGCCGATGAGGTTATGAAGAAAAATTAACTGCTAATTGCCTTTGTAAATCTTTTTAAATCAACACGCCAATAATCATGAATTTTTTCATCAATCAAAATAACTGGCACCTGCTCGCCATACTCTTTTTCTAAGTCACTGTTATTATCAATTAATTTAACCTCAAGTATAAAATTCTTATCCGTCTTTACAGAATTGATTTGATCAATAGCTATTTCGCATAAATGGCATCCTGTACGAGAGTAAACAGTTACTTTTTTCATTTAAAAAGCCCAAATCCCTGCAGATTTATATGGGGGTAGCAAAGCCAAATGTAATTTTCCTTAATTCTTGCTGATAGATCTATCGGTGGCATAGACCTATCATCTCAGACTGTTAGCCTTGCGCCTATGCGCTTGAAATCGATAACCACTGCAGTATTTGTAGTGGCCACTTTTCTAGTCGCTCCAATATCAAACTCATCAGCTCTTGGAATCAAAGTAGCTCCAGCAAATTGGGGCTATATATACGCCAGTGGTAACTCTGTATCGGTTCAAGCAACTCCTAGGTTGCCTTCAGCCAATATAGAAAAGAAAAGTAATTTTCTTGTCAGTTTTAATACAGTACCTTCGGTTGCAAGACCTGCTATTCAGGCAGCGATAGATATCTGGTCAGAAAACTTTAGTTCAACAGTTCCAGTGAATGTGAATGTCAAATGGGGTAGTTCATCTAGTTATGGAGTTTTGGCTTCAGCTAGTGCTAAGAATAATTTTTCAAACTTTAATGGTGCACCTGATAGAACGCTTTACTATGCCTCAGCTTTAGCAAATGCCCTTGCAGGTCGCGATTTAGATCCGAGTTCACCTGAGGTTGAAATATCTATAACATCAAATGCACCTTGGTATTACGGAATTGATGGAAAATGTCCGCCAAGAAGTTTTGACCTGGTCTCTGTTATTTTGCATGAACTAGGACATGGCTTGGGATTTGTTTCTGGAAATTATTACGATTCATTTTCAGGTTTTGGAAGAGTAGATCAGCCAACTCCCTTTGATGCTTATGCTCAACTTCCAGATGGCAGGCGTTTAGCTGATCTGCCTTCACCATCACTTGAAGCAGGCAAGGCAATGACCTCTAGTTTGTTTTGGTCGGGGGAAAATGCCATTAAAGCCAATAACGGAATCAAACCTAAACTTTATACACCATCTGTATATGAGCCTGGTTCTTCAATAAGTCACCTTGATGAGGCAACTTTTTCTCAATCTGCTGACAATGCTGTGATGACTCCTAATTTAGATGCTGGCGAAGTTTTTCATCTACCTGGTCCACTACTACTTGCAATGTTTGAGGACATGAGGCAAAAGCCACCTGCTGGAATAGCTGCTGGAACACCTCTACCGCCGCAAAATGTTAAAGCTTTGATTGGTGATAAAAGTGCAATAATCAGATTTGATCCACCGGTAAATTTTAGATCAGCCCAAGTGTCAAAATATGATGTTACTAATCTTCAAACTGGTGTGGTAGTCAGTGCTTCTGAAAGTCCCGTAACGGTCTCTGGTTTAAAAAATGGAACCGCATACACCTTTTCAGTATCAGCTACTAATTCACTGGGAACTTCTAATACAGTCAATACCAACTCAGTAACACCACAAACTGCTTGGAAGGGTTCGGTAGTTGATTCAACTGCTGATGCTAGATACTTGGCAACTGCTGTATATGCTGGTCGGCCAGTTATTGCTTATAGCGATAGTAAAAAAGGCGACTTAAAACTTGCTACTTTTTCCGGTAATAAGTGGAGTATCAAAACTATTGACGGTAACTCCACAACTTTTGGCAAAACCACCAATGATGTATCTGGATATATCTCTATCTGCACCTCGGTAAGTGGTCGCACCAATTATTTACACATCTTTTATGCTGATTTAAAAGATAAAGATCTTAGGTATGCAGTATTTGATGGAAAAAGTTGGTACTACGAAATTGTTGATGGTGATGCTTTATCGATTCAAGATTATAAAGAATTCCCAAGAAAACGTGGCGGATCAGATGTGAGCATTTCAAGCGCATGTGCGGTTACCTCCTCTGGTGTTCAAGTGTTTTATCGAGATGAATCTCAAGGAATTCTGCTTGGTGCAGTCAAAGATAAAAACGACTGGCGGTATGAAATTGTTGATGGCGATAAGGACACTGAAGATCGAACAACTGGTGATGTAGCTTTTCACCTGAAGGCAACAACAGTGGGTAAAAAAATCCATTTGATTTATGACTCAGTTAGAGGCTTTGATATGGATAGAAATGTAACTAGAAGCGAAATTAGATACGCCACAAGAAGTAGTGCGTTGGTGGAAGATTGGACTTATAAAACTTTAGATGTACCTGGTAATGGTGTATCAGTTGCTGGATATGATGTTGCAATATTTAATGGCGCAAGAGGAGTTAATACTGGTTGGTTTACAGGCACAGGTGCTTCATTTCCAAACCCAGATCAGATTAGATATCAACTACTTGGAGCTTCAACATTCACTGATGCCACATCGACTGAGTTTGGAATACCAAACTCGCCAATTGTGATGGATGACAGAAGCCTCATCTTTGGATGCCAGCTTAGATTGTGTGTATTAAATCGAGCTGATCAATCAGTGAGGTTGGTATCAAATGGTCAACTACAAGAGGGTTCGCTAAGTAGTTTGATTACCCTAAATAAAATCAGATACGCCGTTGCTGGTGTATCCGGAAAATTGACTCTATTTAAACCGTAATTTTAATTAAATTACTTAGCGTTGCGGCGCTGAATTCTGGTTCGCTTAAGAAGTTTTTTATGCTTCTTTTTTGCCATTCGCTTGCGACGCTTCTTGATTACTGAACCCATTTTGCTCCTTTATTAATTGAAACTATGGCTAAAGATTACTAGTTAACTACTACTAAACCAAAACTCACACCCGAATCAGTAATTACTACTGTTCCAATTTCATTATTTGATGAGATTGCAACGGCTGGTGCGGTGAGAGTGTGAGCTGAGATTACTTCGCCTTTTTTGCCCAACTCCAGCAAAACTGATGTGGCTACCTTAGGTTTCCAGGCTGGAATACCTTTAATTGCACCGGATGAGACAAATGTGGTCCAAGAGTTTTTACTCACCGTGGCTAGGGCGGTAGATCTAGATAGAAATCTAACATTCCAAACCGGTTTACCAAGTGCTGAAAATTTTGTAACAGCAGCCTCTTGTTTATTTGAATACATTACCCGACCAGCTTGTAACAGGCCTGTGTCGATTGAACTCCAACTTCTAGTGGTATTTTTTAATGTAGCTCTAGCAACTTGTTGTAGCACACCTGCACTTGAAATTCTTAGTGTAACTGCATCAGATTTACTTATGGGCTTAGCTTTTAACAGTAACTCGCCACTTGCACCCACAGCAGTTACGCCACCATCAGAATTTAGGATTGCATCGTTTATTTGAGTATTTTTTGATCCAATTTTGAGTATTGAAGAAAAAGTTCCAGTTTTTGTTGCAGATAAATAAAACCCTGTTGTAATAGTTTTCTCATATAAATTTCCTAGAATTATTAAATTACTACCTGAGATCAATAATTTTCGAGGAGAGA
>Ga0194133_10001649_pt1 | contig 37632 bp, 35 predicted proteins | sample TA2KigOf40mmetaG_FD_155448 | JGI IMG/M metagenome (GOLD analysis project Ga0194133, IMG submission 155448) | Freshwater microbial communities from Lake Tanganyika, Tanzania - TA2015055 Kigoma Offshore 40m | ecosystem: Environmental > Aquatic > Freshwater > Lake | place: Tanzania: Lake...
ACTTATCTTCTGGTTATATTGAAAATATTGATGGTGATGGTCATACTTTTTTTTTAGGAGTTAATAAATAAATTTTTAATTTATTTATAAATGAAAATTTGATTACTAAAGAACTAATGAAAACATCACCAGAAATAGTTAAATCTAACTACCTTAACTATTCAGATGAATGGGCAAGAAACAGATTTAAGGTTTTAGGGTATGATAAAAGAAAATTGCCCCCAAGTTCAATGAAGTCGAAAAACAATGTTTTTACAAAAAGTTAAAAATCTCAATGAAGTTTTTCAATGAAGGATTTAAAAAAGTCTTATTTAATGATATTAATTTCAATAAGGTGGAGTAACAGAACACTCCTGAAGTGGGATAATTCGTTATCCCACTTCACTTTTTTTTTCAAAACACAATGAAGTTTCAATGAAATTTTAATGAAGTAAGATCACAATGTTTTTACAAAAATTCTAAAATCTCAATGAAGTTTTTTAATGATAGATTTAAAAAACTCTTATTTACTGATATTAGTTTAAATAATTTGGGGTAACAATACGCCCCAACTAAAGTTGTAATGATTTCTTTTACTCTCGCATTTTTGGCTGGACTAATTAGTTTTATTTCACCATGTGTACTGCCGCTCATACCTGCATACATATCTTATGTTGTAGGAACAACTTTTAACGAAATAAAGACTAAGTCAAAATTACTTGTGTTGAAAAATTCACTACTATTTGTTTTTGGATTTTCATTAGTTTTCATAATTCTTGGTGCTGGAGCAACTGCTTTGGGAACAGCGCTTATAAATAATTTAAATTTTTTTGTGAAAGTTATGGGAATTTTTATTATTATATTTGGATTTATAATGGCTGAGATAATTAGAATTCCTTTTTTTGAAAGAAATATAAATTTTTTAAATAATAATATTAAAGCAGGGTTTTTATCGCCATTATTATTAGGCTTAGCTTTTGGATTTGGATGGACTCCTTGTATTGGGCCTATTCTTGGTTCCATTTTAGCGTTTGCTGCTTTAGAGGACACTATTGAAAAAGGAATTTTATTACTAACCACTTATTCTCTAGGATTAAGTATTCCATTTATAATTTCTGCATTAATGGTTACTCAATTCTTAAAAGTTTCAAAAATTCTTCAAAAATATCTTGTAAGAATAAAAAAAATATCAGGATATATTTTAATGTTTACTGGAATATTAATCATCACTGGAAAACTTCAATCGATCGGCTTTTATTTATTAAAAACTTTTCCTATTTTTCAAAAACTTGGTTAATTTTTAATTAATACTTTTTTAGAAGATAAATAAATCCCAAAAATAATTATAATAGCTCCAATAATATGAAAGTTCATTAAATTTTCATTGAGTAAAAAAATTGCCATAAAAGATGTAAAGACTGGCATTAGATGTAAAAAAACTCCAGATTTGCTTGGACCAATTATTGAAATAGCCCCGTTCCAAAAAAGATAAGCCCCAAGTCCAGCAAATAAAACCACGTAGGTAATAGTTAAGATTACTGGAATATTAAAATTTATTCTCTGCCCACTAAAATATTCAAATAAGAATTGAGGAAATAAAAACACGAGACCAATAGTTACAATTATTTGAATAAATGAAAGGCTATTAAAAGAATTTTTAAAAGACTTAAGCATAGTTGAATAAACTGCCCATGAAATCATTGCAACAAGCAACCATAAGTCTCCCTTATTTAAATCTAGATGAATTAACTTATAAAAGTTAGATTTCGTAATAATTATAAGAACTCCAAACATAGATAAAATAACACCAATAATTTGAAACTTTGAAATATTTTCAACTCTAAAAAGATAAGAAATTAATATAATCAAGACTGGAATAGTAGAGATCATCAAAACTCCGGTTAAAACTTGAGTAAAATTTAATGAATAATAAACAACAGAATTAAAAATACTAATACTTGTAAGTGACATAATAAGAAGACTTCCAAAATTCTTTTTAACTAATCTTTTATTTTTAAAAATATCTTTAATGGTAAATGGAAGTAGTATGAGCCAGACAATCAACCATCGAAAAAAGTTTAAAGTTAAGGGTGGAACTTCGTAAAGAGTTGCAATTTTTCCAACAATAAAATTTCCAGACCAACACAATGAACACAGAATAAGCATTACGTAAGCTAATAAATTTTTATTCTTTAATTGTAATTTCAAAAGAATTAAATCTTATCTGTTAACATATAGTAAATAATTCCAGTTATTTCATGAAGTAAAATATTCCATAAAATTATTCCTCTATAAAAACTAAAATCTAACCAAAAAACTCTGCTAATTCCTGTTTTATAATCAACAGTAATAGGCTCCACAATTATTCCATTTTTTTTAAATACCATAAAGGAACGTGCCATGTGGCTTGCTGAAGTAATTAATCCCCAGTTACCCTTTTTATCTTCTAAAATTTTTTTTGAATATTTAACATTTTCAAATGTATTTCGAGATTGATTTTCAAATATTAAATTTTCTTCTCTTACTCCTTGATCAATAAAAAATTTTCTTGCAGTATCACTTTCACTCCAACCCTCCGGCTTGAGAGATCCTGAAAAGCCAGAAAAAAGAATAATTATTCTTGGGTTTTTTCTATAAATTTCTACCGCTTTTGTTAATCTTTCTGCAGCCTCATGCAAACTTGCTTCATTTCTCTCTTTTGGAACTAAACCTTGTCCTACACCTCCTCCAAGTACAATTACACCAGTTAATTGTGAATAGGAAATTTTCGTAGGTTTAATATAATCCTCAAGCTCATTTAATAAAAAATAAGGAAGAGAATAAATCCCAAAAAAAATAAATAAAAAAAAAAATAACAGTGAAAAAAATTTTACAATTTTTTTTTTATTCAAAAAAAAAAATAAAATAATTATAAAAGAAATTGTCAGTAAAATATTTAAAGGATTTATAAAAAAATTAAGTGTTTTTGATAAAATAAACTCCATTAAAAGTAATTTTCTTTATGCTGCTGTATACTTAACACTATTCCAAATCCAATCATATTAGTAAGCATTGCAGTTCCCCCATAAGATAATATGGGAAGTGGAACGCCAACAACTGGCAATAGTCCTGTTACCATTCCAAGATTGATTGCAATATATAAGAAAAAATTAAAAGCGAAAGCATAACAAAAAATCTTTGAAAAATTTGTAGTTGCTTTATCGCCAATTAAAATAACTCTTTTTATAATTGTAAATAATAACCAGAGTAAAAGTAACGATCCAACAAGACCAAATTCTTCAGCAATATGTGAAAAAATAAAATCGGTGTGGTTTTCTGGGACAAAATCTAAAGAACTTTGCGATCCTTTAAGATAACCTTTTCCAAAAATACCACCAGAGCCAATTCCAATTTTAGCTTGGTTTACTTGATAATTAGCTCCCAGGGGATCTCTGCTGCTGTCAAAAAAATTTATAATTCTATTTTTTTGATAGGGTTTAAGTGCAGCAAATGCAAATGGTAGAGATATTATAAGTATTAAAATACCAGAAATTATTATTTTTTTACTTAATCCAACAATCCATAAAACTCCCAATGCTGCAAATAATATTAATAATGATGTTCCAAGATCGGGTTGTCTCAAAACAAGTAAAAATGGAATAACAATTAAGAACGTTGATAAAAGTAAATTGAAAAATCTATTTACATCTTCAGATTTTACAGAATGATAAAATCTTGCAAGCACAATGATTATTGCAAGTTTTGCAAGTTCAGAGGGTTGAACGTGAAACAAACCAAAATCAAGCCAACGCTGCGATCCTTTTGCAGTAACTCCAATAAATTTTAAAATAAATAATAAAAATAAAATTAATGCGTAAAAATGATATGCATATCTATACCAAATAGAAATGCTTCTAAAAGAAATGAAAAGCATTACACCTATCGCAAAAAAAAATCTTACTAGATGTTTGAAATATAAATTGCTTTGACCTTTATCTATTGAATACAATGCTGCGATACTAATTAGTCCTAGAAGTAAAACTAAATATATTAATTTTTTGTCAAATCGTTCAAACTTTTCAAGAAATAAATAAAACCTACTTAATGTTTGCTCTTTAGACATTCGTAAATCTTTTTTTAAATAAAAAATCAAAAACAGTTTTTGCAACTGGCGCTGCTACTCTTGATCCAGGACCCGAATGTTCTGCAACAACTGCAACGGCCCATTTTGGTTTATCAACCGGACCAAATCCTGCAAATAGAGAATGATCCCTATACTTGTATTCTCTGGCAGTTGGACTTCCATCATCTTCCCTATCTTTAATATTTAATTTTACAACCTGCGATGTTCCTGTTTTTCCACAAAATTTTAGTTCTCCGGTCAACCTTGATCCGTAGGATGTACCGCCAGGCTCATTAGTTGATACATTTAATGTCTCTTTTACAAGCTCAATATGATCGCTATCGAAATCTAATTTTTCCCTTTTTGATTTTACAGTTCCAAAAAAACTTGGAATAACATTGTAACCACCATTTGCAAACTGAGCTATTAGCTTACAAAGCTGAATTGGAGTTGAAAGCATATAACCCTGTCCTATTCCTGTAATTAATGTCTCGCCCAGTAACCAGTTTTTTCCAAGAACATTTTTCTTCCATTTAGTATCGGGTATTAATCCTTTTTTTTCTTCCTCAAACTCAGGCAGTAAATTAAAACCCATACCTAATTTTTTTGCAGTTTCTGCAATACGATCAACACCAAGAAGTCTTGCAAGTTCATAAAAATAAATATCGCATGACTTTTTCATTGCATCAGTAAAATTTACTTTTCCATGACCACCATCTTTCCAGCAGTAGAATTCTTGCCCGTAAAGTTCAATTTTACCTGGACAACTATGAACATAAGTTTGATCTATAATTTTATTATCTAATGCTGAAAGCATTATAAGTGGCTTTATCACTGATCCTGGAGGATACTGACCACTTAATGGTTTATTAACTAATGGCCTTCTATCATTATTTAGTAAAACATTTAACTCATCTTGAGAAATTCCAAGCGCAAATTTATTTGTATCATAGGATGGTGTTGACACACATGCATAAATCTCTCCGTTATTAACATCCATTACAACTACTGAGCCTGCGGTACTTCCAAGTCTTGAAAAAATTAGTCTTTGTAATTCCAGATCTAAATTTGTCCTTAAAGCATTTCCACTTACCCCATCAACAAACTCAACTGTTCTAACTGCACGACCAGCTGCATTAACTTCAAAACGAGTAAAGCCAGGTCTACCAATGAGCACATTGTTTATTACTTTTTCAATTCCATTTTTACCAACTTTAATTCCTGGTGTTCTAAATAAATCGTTTTTTTGATTTTGAAGATCTACCTCAGATGGAAGGCCTACATATCCTAATGTATGAGCAAATTCGAAAGGAAAATTATAATGTCTCTCCATTGAAACGAATGGCTGAACACCATTTAAAATAAAAAGATTACTATTAATTTTTGAAAACTCAGACCAAGTTAAATTTTTATTAATTACATAAGGCTGAAATTGTCTAATTTTTCTAAATTCATTAATTGTTTTTTCAACTACATCTTCTGTTAAATTTAAAATTTTTTTAAGATTTTGAAGTACAAATTCTAAATCAGTTACATCTCCTTTAATGAGTGCAATACGATAAACCTGTCTACTTTCTGCAAGTCTATTCCCAAATCTATCTAGAATTAAACCTCTTTCAGATGCAATTTTCCATTCTTTGTAACGATTACGATCGGATAGGACAGTGTATTTTTTTTTTTTAAAAACTTGAAGCCACAAAAGCCTAAGTCCAATCAGCCCAAAAAAAGTATACTTAACTGTATTTAAAATTGCTTTTCTTCTATTAATAATTCCAGATTTTGTTTGATATCCGTCACTTGGTCTGTGTTTAAAGAACCTCATAGAAATATAGACAATATAATACAAAAATGTTACTGCACCACACTTTTTTGGAGGTAAGTAACAATTAAAATAGAAGTTAAAAACGATAATGTTGAACAAGCTCTAAGAGCTTTAAAAAAAAAGCTGCAAAGAGAAGGTGTATTCAGACAGCTCAAAATTAAAAGTCACTACGAAAAACCATCTGAAAAGAAGAAGAGAGAAAAAGACGAAAATACAAGAAGAGTAAAGAAACTTAGAAAACTTAAAGCTAGACTTTAGAGATTTTTAATAATCTCTTCCACCATTTTTTTAGCATCAGAAAAAAGCATAAGGGTATTATCTTTATAAAACAATTCATTATCTACTCCTGCATAACCAGCGGACATTCCTCTCTTTACAAATAATACTGTCTTAGACTTTTCTACTTCTAAAATTGGCATTCCATATATTGGACTAGTTTTATCAGTTTTAGCTGCAGGATTTGTGACATCGTTTGCACCTATTACAAATGAAACATCAGTACTTGAAAAATCGTTATTTATGTTTTCTAACTCAAAAACATCATCGTAAGGAACATTTGCTTCAGCCAATAATACATTCATGTGACCAGGCATTCTTCCTGCAACTGGATGGATTGCATAAGATACTTTTACACCTGACTCTCTAAGTTTATCTGCCATTTCTCTAAGGGCATGCTGCGCCTGTGCAACTGCCATTCCATAACCTGGAACGATAATTACTGATGACGCATTTTTCATTAAAAAAGCGGCATCATCTGCTCCTCCTTGTTTGATTGGTTTTTTTGTCTGATCCTTATTTAATAAAACGCTTTCTCCACCAAATCCTCCTAGAATAACATTAAATAAAGAACGATTCATTCCTTTACACATGATGTAAGAAAGTATTGCTCCAGATGATCCAACAAGTGCTCCAGTTATAATAAGCGCAATATTTTCTAGAGTAAAGCCTATGCCTGCTGCTGCCCATCCAGAATATGAATTTAACATGGATACAACAACTGGCATGTCTGCTCCTCCAATTGGAATAATAATTAAAAAACCTATTAGCGTTGATAAAAAAATTATGGACCAAAAAAGAAATTCATTTTGATGCATTGTAAAATAAATAATTAAAAAAATTATAAATAATCCAAGTAATAAATTTATTATGTGTTGACCTTTAAAGACAATAGGTGAGCCAGACATTAGTCCTTGAAGCTTTAAAAAAGCTATACAAGATCCAGAAAACGTTATCGCTCCAATTGCAACACCTAGAGACATTTCAATCAAACTTAGTGTCTTAATATTTCCAACTTCTCCAATCCCAAACGATGATGGATTATTAAATGCAACAACTCCAACAAGAACTGCAGCAAGTCCAACTAGACTATGAAAGCCTGCAACAAGTTGTGGCATAGCGGTCATCGCAATTTTATTAGCAATAAAGCTACCAACTAAACCTCCAAGAATAATTGGAATTAAAATGTATGTAATATTATCTTTTATTTGGTCTAAACTTTTAAATGATAGTAAAGTTACTAGTACAGCTAGGATCATTCCAATAATTCCAAGAATATTTCCTCGTCTTGAAGTCTCTGGAGATGAAAGGCCTCTTAAGGCCATAATAAATAGTATTCCAGTAAACAGATAAAGAAAGGCTGTAATATTTGCTGAAATCATTTTTTATCCTTTTTTTTATACATACTCAGCATCCGCTGCGTTACTAGAAAGCCTCCAAAAATATTTATGGATGCAAGAAATATTGCAAACATTCCAGGAAGTTTTGATACAAAAGAACTATCTTTACTTGAAAAAATTATAGCAACTAATGCGCCGACAATAATTACTGAAGATATTGCATTTGTTACAGACATAAGTGGAGTATGAAGTGCCGGTGTTACACTCCAAACCACGTAATAGCCTACAAATATTGAAAGTATAAAAATTGAAAAACGAAATATGGTCGGATCAATATCCATTAATTTAATATATCCTTTACATAAATACTTTTAATAATCTCGTCATTTTCATCAATTTTTAATGATTGTTTTTGCTTATCATAAATAGAGCTTAAAAAATTATAAATATTTCGGGACAATAAGTTAGAGGCGGTTTCAGAAATTCTACTTGGTACATTCTTATAACCTAAAATTTTAATTCCAGATTTTTCTATAACTTTTCCTATTTCTGAATATATACAGTTACCACCCTGTTCAACTGCTAGATCGCAAATAACTGATCCCTTTTTCATTAGACTTAACATTTCTTCATTAATAATTCTTGGAGCTTTCTTTCCTGGAATTAATGCAGTACAAATGACTATATCTTGTTGAGCTAAAGTTTTCTTTAATAATTCCTCTTGCTTCTTTTTATAGTCTTCTCCAACTTCCTTTGCATAACCTCCTGAGGTTTCTAAATTTTGTGCGTTATCTACAAAAACAAATTTACCTCCTAAGCTCTCAACTTGTTCTTTAGAAGCTAATCTTACATCTGTTGCACTTACAACACCTCCTAGTCGTTTCGCAGTTGCTATTGCCTGAAGTCCAGCAACTCCTGCTCCAATAATAAAAAATTTTGCGGGTGTAACAGTTCCTGCTGCGGTCATCATCATTGGAACTGCTTTGTTGAATTCATAAACACTGTCAATAACAGCTTTGTATCCAGCTAAATTAGCTTGCGAAGATAAAATATCCATAGATTGAGCCCTAGTAATTCTTGGAAGAAGTTCCAAAGAAAATATTTTAACTTTTTTAGCTATTAACTTATTAATAACTTCTTTGTTAAAATGGGGAAAAAAATTTCCAATTAAAATAGTATTTTCTTTTAATAAATTTATTTCTTCAAAAGTTGGTAGATTTATTTTTAATAATATATCAGATGAACCTAGAATTTCATTTCTTCTAAGACAATAAGTCCCAATACTCTTAAAATCCTCGTCCTTAATATTTAAAAAACTTCCAAAATCATTCTCAACATTTACCTTAAATCCAAGTTGTATAAATTTTTTAATCGTGTCAGGTGTAAGAAGAACTCTTTTTTCGAAAGAATCTTTCTCAGAAATAGAGCCAATAATCATTAAAAAATTAAATCTAAAACTTAATAAAAATTAATAATAGTAGAACAGCTATAATTATTACAATTGCATAAGCTGTAAGTTTTTTAAACACAGTCCACATTTCCTTTTGAGGTGAGATATCCATATTAACCTTGCCTTGCTTTAAACTTTGGATTTTTTTTGTTTATAACGTAAATTTTCCCTCTACGTCTTACAACTTTGCAGTTGATGTCTCTCTTTTTTAAGGATTTTAATGAACTTACTACTTTCATATTTTATTAATTAATAAGCCTGGCAACGACCTACTCTTCCGTGTCTTAAGACAAAGTACCATTGGCGCTAAAGGGCTTAACTACCGAGTTCGGAATGGGATCGGGTGTAACTCCTTTGCAAAAATCACCAGGCAACTTTGTTTATATCTTTAATTTTTATAAGTAAATATTTTTTTATTATCTAAAAATAATTCTTATTATTTTTGTTTATGGTACTATAGGTAATAAAATCGCGGGGTGGAGCAGTCTGGTAGCTCGTCAGGCTCATAACCTGAAGGTCCTTGGTTCAAATCCAAGCCCCGCAACCAGTTTGGTTAATAAATAATTTTTTAATAAAGCGCATTAAATATTATTTTTTTATTCTTTTTTTCAAACTTATATAAAAAATGCAATAAGTTAAAATTAGAAAAATAAAATAAACTTTTAAGATACCAGGATAACTTTTGATTACAAACAGGGGAAATAAAGTAAATATAAAATAAATATTTATTAATACAGAAGTATTCGAATTTGACTTAATTTTTAAATATAAAATCATATGGAGATGTTTTCTATCGGGATATAGTGGATTTGATCTTTCATAAAAAATCTTTCTTAAAAAAGAAAAAAAAACCTCTAAAAATATATAATGTAATAGGATGGCAAAATAAAAAGGATATATTTTATGATAATATGTATTTTGGGAAGTTTTAATTACTAAAAAAGATATTATGAACCCAATGAGATATGATCCGCTGTTACCAAAAAAAAAAGTTGCACGAGGAAAATTATAAAAAATAAAAACGAACAAAAAAAATTGAAGTAAAATACATGCGAAAAGTAATTCTGGATTATAAAATTCTAAATTTATTAAAATAAGAAAAAAATTTATAATAAAAACATGAAAAGTTAAAAGACCATTAAAACCATCTATAAAATTTGAACCATTAATTATTAATAATAAACAAAATGAAACAAAAAAAACTTGAAATATTAAATTATTATTTAAAATTTTATCAACATTATAAAATTGAACTGAATAAACTTTCAGCTCAGAAAATAATGTAACTAAAAAAATTATTATAAATAAAATAACAAGCCTTATAAAGGGCTTAAGGTAAATTTTTAAATCATCAGTTAAAGAAAAGAAAAAAATTGGTAAAGAATATATAAATAGACTTTGGATAACATTATTTGAATAAAATAAAAAATAGGAAAAAAATAGGTAAAAAATTAAAATAATTCCACCCACTCTTAGTGTTGGTTTATTATGAAAGGATTGAACTTTATTAAAATTACTGTCTAAGAATTTTTTTTTACCAATAAAATTACAATTTTTAAAAAAAAAAATTGAAAAAAAAAAAAGAATGTTTAGAAAAAAAAATTTTAAATTAAAAAATTCGTGAATAATAATGCTATACATTGATGTTATTTGAAACTATAGTTTAAAAAATTCATAATATTAAAATATCACATAAAAATTTTAAATAATAATTAAAGTGTACTTTTTAGATAAATACTTAAGTAAAAAAGAAATTTTTTATTTATTCTTCCTATTGTGGCCTGTAGTATTTTTTTTTTCCTCGGGAATTTTAAATTTCTATGTAATTAGTTTAATTATTTTTTATTTTTTTTTTGTCAATAAAAACAAAATAGTCTTATTTAAAGAAGATAAAATTTTATTTTTATTTTTTTTTTTTCTTATATTTTTAAGTTTTATTAATAACTATAAAGAAATAGATAATATAGAAAGTTTTTATAGCATAACATTATTAAGATTTTTTTTTGTATATCTTTTCTTCAGAGTATTTTTTACTCAAATTAAATCAAATTTTATTTATTCTTTTTTTAAAATTTTTTTTTTTACATCGGTTTTACTATCTTTTGATATTTTTTTTCAACACATTCTTGGATACGATCTGTTAGGATTTAAAAGTTACGATGGAAGATACAATGGTTTTTTTGAACATGAAGCTGTAGGAGGTTCGTACATATATAAATTCTTAATTTTTTCTATTCCTGCAATTTTTTTATTAAAGTTTTTAAATAAATATAATTTAAAAATTGTTACTTTAGTAATTTGTATCTCTGGTATTTTATTTAGTTTAGATAGATCTCCATTTGTATATAGTATTACATTATTGCTATTATTTTTTTTTTTTCTTAAGGGGAAGCGTATTTTTTTTTTTTTAACAATTGCTTTATTTTTCTTTATTTTTATTGTAAGTTTTAAAAATTATTCACTTCTTCAAATTAGATACTCATACGAATTTAAAGCTTTCGAAAAAGTAATTGCTTCAGAGATAATTAAATTACAACAACTTAAGAATGCCGATATTAATGCAGTTAATTCCGATCAGGAAAAAAAATTAATTTTAAATGGTTATGTTAATATTTATTATTCAAGTTATGTGCTTATTAAAAATAAATTATTCTTAGGATATGGCCATAAAAAATATTTGCTTAACTGTTTAAAACTTGATGAATCTAAATTTAAAAATATTACTAAAGTTTGCTCTAATCATCCCCATAATATTTTTATTGAAATTTTTTTAGCTGGAGGATTAGTTTCAATTCTCTTATTTTTAGTTTTTATTTTTAAAGTTTTAAGAAAATTACAAAAAAATTTAACTTATAATAAAGTTAATATTATTTTTTTTATATTTTTATTAATTGAATTTTTTCCATTAAAAAATAGTGGAAGTATATTCTCAACATTCAATGGTTATATTTTTTTTTCCACCTTGGGAATTATTTTAGGGCTTACTACAAAAAAAGTTTAATCAACCATATAAGATTTAATAGTTTTTTTTAATCCCTCATCAATACCAATTTTTGGTTTCCACTTAAAAATTGTAGAAATTTTTTTTATATCAGGATACAAAATATTTTGTTCTTCTTTTCTAAGTTTTACTTTACCATAAAAAGGTTTTCCACTTTTTACAATTTGACATATTTTTTTTATAACTTTTTTTACTTGAACAGGTCTTCCAAAACCCACATTAAAAATTTTTCCTTTAATTTTTTTTTTTTTAGAGACCATTATCCTGTAAAGTAAACGAATCAAATCATCAATGTAAAGAAAATCTCTAAACTGCTTTCCTGCTGTAATATTAAAATTTTTTTTATTTAAACATTTATAAATAACATAAGGAATGAGTCTGTTAGTTTTTTGTTTAGGTCCATAAACTTGAAACAACCTAAGAACTATTACTGGAAAATTTTCTTTTTTATATTTTTTTATACATAGCTTTGTAGCATTTAACTTTGCGCGACCATAGTATGATACTGGGAGACAAGCCATGCCTTCTTTTTGTGGAGATTTTTTTTTTCCATATTCCATGCTACTTCCGATCTGGACAAATAATTCAATTTTTTTTTTTGAGAAAATATCTAATAAATTTTTTAACCCAATATAGTGACTTTTAAAAACTTGTTTTTTATTTTTATGATCTATATTTCCACCGAAGTTAAAGACAAAATCATACTTCTTATTTTTTAATTTTTTTTTAATTTTTTTCTTATCTGCTATATCGATACAAAAAAAATTCTTAATTCCGAGGTATTTCTTTACTTTTTTTTTTCGTGATACTATATCAACTTCAAATTTTTTTTTTTTTAAGAAGCTGTATAAATTAGATCCTAGAAATCCTGTTCCACCAACAATAAGAACTTTTTTCATTAAGTTATTTGTTTTTATAAATTTTATCTAAAATTTCTTTATCTCTTATTGTGTCCATACATCGCCAGAAACCATAATGTCTAAAAGCACCAAGTTTTTTCAATTTACATATCTTTTCAAGGGGCTCACTTTCAAGAATTGTACTATTACCTTTTAAATATTTAAAAATTTTTTTACTAAATACAAAAAAACCTCCATTAATCCATCCTTCATCTAAACTTGATTTTTCCCTAAAAAATTTTACTTTATTTCCAATTAATTTTACCCCACCAAATCTTGCTGGTGGCCTAACAGCAGTTAACGTTGCAATATTTTTTTTTTTTTCATGAAAATTTACTAAACTACTTAGGTTTACATTGGACAATCCATCTCCATAAGTAAATAAAAAAACATCTCCTAAAAATTTTTTAAGTTTTCTAAGTCTGCCTCCTGTCATAGTGTTAATACCTGTATTTATACATCTAACATTCCATCTATATTTGAAAGATTTTGATCTAAAGTAGTTTTTAATGATATAGCCCTTGTAGCCAGTTGCTATAATAAAATCATTAAAGCCATATTTATAATAATGCTTCATGATCCTTAGAATTATCGGCTTAGATCCTATTTTTACCATTGGCTTTGGTATTCTCTTTGTTAATTCGGAGAGCCTTGAACCTTTACCACCGGCTAAAATGACAACTTTCATTTAATTTTTTTTATGAAACTTAATAAAATCTCTCTCTTTGGATTAATCTAAGATCATTTTTAATCATGAGTTTTATCAATTTTTTTAAACTAGTTTTTGGTTTCCAATTTAAATTTTGAGTAGCTTTTCTATAGGATCCAATTAAATATTTTACATCATTTGGCCTGAAAAAATCTCTATCAATTTTGATTAAAATTTTTTTAGTTTTTTTATCAAAACCAAATTCTTTTTCTCCTTTACCTTTCCATACAATTTCAAAACCTAATTCTTTTGCAGTTATCTCAACGAAATTTCTTACACTATAACTTTTTCCTGTAGCAAGAACAAAATCATCTGGTTTTTTTTGTTGAAGTATTTTCCATAAACCTTCACAGTATTCCTTTGCATATCCCCAATCTCTTTTTGCATCTAAGTTACCTAAATAAATAACTTTTCGTTTTTTTAACTTTATCTCGCAAAGCCCTCTCACAATCTTTCTTGTAACAAAATTTAAACCTCTTCTGGGCGACTCGTGATTAAACATAATGCAGTTACACGCAAAAATCCCATAATTGTCTCTATAATTTCTTGTTGTCCAATATCCTAAAACTTTTGCTGATGCATAAGGTGATTCTGGTTTAAAAGGGGTATTTTCATCTTGTGGGAAATGGCTACTATTTCCAAACATTTCAGATGACGAGGCTTGAACAAATTTTATTTTTAAACCAGTATTTTTTATCGCTTCAAGTACTCTTAAAGTTCCAATACCAACTACATTATATGTGTATTCTGGCATATCAAAACTGACTCTAACATGACTTTGGGCTGAAAGATTATAAATTTCGTCAGGTTTTATTTTATAAATCAGATTTTGTAATTGGCCAGAATTTTCTATATCACCATATTCTCTTATAATTTTTTTATTATAAAGATTTTTGTTAATTTTATTGTCACTTAGAACTAAATGATCAATGCGCTGAGTATTAGAAGTTGATGTTCTTCTAACTAAACCATAAACAATATAATTTTTTTTTAAAAGTAATTCTGCTAAATAACTACCATCTTGGCCAGTTACTCCTATTATTAGTGCAATTTTTTTCTTCATTTATAATTTTTCAAAATTCCAGGTTTGTTTTATTTTTTTGTAGTGCTTAATTATAGAAAATAATTTTTTATATTCGTCTTTACTTTTCATTTCTTCTAATTTTTTTTTCCCTTTTTCAATTAAATTTTTAACTAATATATCGTTTTCTAGTAAATTTTTTATAGCTTCAGCTATATTATAGGGATCTAGGGGATTTATATAATAAACTGCATCACCGTAAACATCTTTAACCCCAGTAAGATTTGAAAATATAACAGGAACTTCCATTTTAAAAGCCTCCCATGGAGGAGTAAATGTAGGGCCAGCAAGTACAGGAAAAATTAATGCTTTTGAATTTAAATATAAGTAAGGTAAAATATAATCATCAACAAAATTTAGAAAAAAAATGTTATTACTGACGCCTTTTTTTATTGAATACTCCTTAATTTTTTTTAAGTAGCCTACATCACTACCAGTACAAACAACATTTACATCAAGCTTATAATTTAATTTTAAAATCTTTAATGTATCTATAAGTGTTTTATGATTTTTGTGTGGTAAATACATAGCTGGATAAAATAAGTATGTTTTGGGGAGATTAAATTTTTTCTCTATTTTCTTGTTTAAATCATGATCTATTATTTTAAATTGTTCGACTGAACGACAAGGTCTAAGGCTTATAATATAAATTCTTTCTTTAGATATATTATAAAATCTTGAAATTCTTTTTTTTATTATTTCAGCGTTAGTTATAATAGCTTGAGCTCTTGGCAATGACTTTCTGAAAATTTCATCTTTTCTAAAAAATTCTGAGTTATCAACAAATTCCGGAAATTCTAAATGTACTAAATGATCAACATCTGGAACTGAAATTATAAACTTTGTATTTTCTAGGTATAATGAATATTGAGAAGGACTTGTGAAATAGACTAGATCAATATTTAACTTTTTTAAAAAATGTTCAAATTTATTTTTAAAAAAAAAATTTTTTAGTCTTCTTACGATAGGATTTAAATTTCTTAAATAACAAATAAATCTCTCAAAGAAGTTCATTGAAAAATAAAAATGACTAAAATCTTCTTTTTCTAAGTTCAGATTTAATTTTTTTGAAATGCTTATTAATATAATGTCAAAGTTCCCATTATTATTTTTTCTTATGTTGTCCAAAGTATATAAAAGGTGTTGATATTCCCCACCAGATTCTCTTCTAGTATCTACAAAAATTGCAATTTTTTCTTTTTTAATGTTTGTCAATTCTTTTCTTTAACAATTTTTGTGCAATTTTTTTTAGCGTTTTGCCAATGAAATATATATGTCTTTTTTTTAACTTTACTCCTGATGGAATGTCTAGGCCGTATTTGCCTAAATTTTCACAATTTAACATTGAATAATTATATTTTTTTTTAAAAACAGGGTGTAAATGAAGTGGAAGGTATGTACGTCTGGTAACAATTTTTTTTTTTTTAGCCTCAAATATAAATTTTTTAATATTAATTTTTGGATCTAAAAAGATTGTATATCTCCAATAAACACTCCTGCTTTTTGGTAATTTATTAATAATTAACTTTATTCCACTTACATTTTTAAAAATTTTATTATAAATCTTAGCCATCATAATCTTTTTCTTTATATTTTTTTCTAATCTTTCTAACTGAGCTAATCCTACAGCGGCGTGTAAATTACTCATCCGATGGTTTAATGAAATTTCAACAAAATTTCTTCTTTCCTCTGGTCTATTAACCGAAGCTGGATTTTTAAGGTTATCAAATCTTTCAGCTAATATTTTACTATTTGTTGTTACCATCCCCCCCTCACCAGATGCTATAAGTTTATTGTGAAAACTATGGATATTAAAGTCTCCAATACTTCCGACCATTCTACCTTTATATATACTGCCAGCCGCCTGACTACAGTCCTCGATGAGAAATATATTTTTTTTTTTACATATATCTAATAATGGGTCCATATCTGCGGGTATTCCATATAAATGAGTTAGAATTATCATTTTTGTTTTTTTTGTTATTTTTTTTTTTACATCAAATGGACAAATTGCGAATTGACCTTTTGCGCTATCAGCAAAAATAATTTTCGCTCCTGATTGTTTTAAAGCAAAGGCATCAGCACTGAAATTAAACGATTGCATTATAACCTCGTCATTTTTTTTTAATTTGAGTGTAGAAAATAATAATGTTAATGCACTTGTTCCACTAAAACAACTCTTAGCGTATTTTACACCTATATATTTTGCAAATTTTTTTTCAAATTTTTTTACGAATGGCCCTTGACTACTTATCCATCCACTTTTTATTGCTTTCGTTAAGTAATTAATCTCTTTTGAATTTACATAAGGTTCATCTAACTGAAACATAAAAGATTGATCTAATATTTATTCCTACAAAATTTTCTAATTTTTTCGCAAATAAAATCTATCTGAGCATTCTTTATATTATTTCCAGAAGGCAAATAAAATCCATTGTTCATAATATAATTAGCATTTGGGCAATCATTTTTATTTAACATTTTATTTTTATTTAAAAATATATTTTGTTGGTTAATTGGAACAAAGGCATTTCTTGTTTCAATTCCATATTTTTTTAATTTATTCACAACTTGATCTCTTGTAAGCGGAAATCTTCTATCTAAATAAATATTATAAACCCACATGATGTATCTAGTTACCCAAACTTCAATTTTTGGAATATTAAGCCCATCTATGCCTTTTAAATTAGCTGTATAACGATCATAAATTCTTTTTTTATTTTTAAAAATTTCATCTATATGCTCCAACTGCGCCAAACCAATTGCAGCACTAATGTTGGGTAACCTATAATTGAAGCCAATGTCCCGATGCAGAAATTTGTTAATTTTTCCGTATCCTAAATTTTTTAAACTTCTCGCCTTTTCTGCTAATTTTTTTGAGTTAGTAATTAACATCCCTCCCTCGCCAGTGGTTATAGTTTTGTTTGCATAAAAACTAAAAGCACTAACATCACCAAACGATCCTACTTTTTTACTTTTATATTCTACCGCAGGGGACTCTGCACAATCTTCAATTATTTTAAGACGATATTTTCTTGCTAATCGTATTACTGGATCCATATCGACTGGATGCCCAAATAAATGAACTACCATAATTGCCTTTGTTTTATCGTTGATTTTATCCTCTAATTTGGACACATCCATTTGCCAATTTTCTATGTTTATATCCACTGGAATAGGAGTGCCTCCACAATAGTCAACTGCAAATGCTGAAGCCATATTGGTACTTGAAGATACCAGAACCTCATCTCCTGATTTAATACCCAGAACCTTACACGCTAAATGTAATGCTGTTGTGCCACTTGTAGTGGAAATTGCATATTTACAATTATTAAATTTACTAAATTTTTTTTCAAAAAGGGAAACATAAGTTCCTTGTGTGATGAAAGAATTTTTAATGCAATTCATTACATATTTTTTTTCATTATTTTTAAATATTATATCAAAGACTGGAATTCTAAACCTCTTCATTTTATAATAATACGAGACTCCTTTTTTTTTTTTAAAAAAGTTTTATCTTTACCAAAAGTATATGGACCCTGTTTAATTTCTAAGATTGAACAATCTTTGATTACTTTAAACCCATGACCTGCAGCAATTAAAATTAAAATATAATTTTTTTTTAGAATTTTACTAAATAAATATTTTTTTTTATCATAAAAATCTACTCTTAAAATTCCTTTTTTAATAATAAGTACTTCAGATATACTTTTAACTTTTTTAATAAGATTTTTATGAAAATGAGGCTTAATAAAAAAATTTTTTTTGTGGTTCATAAAACCAACTTGCAAAGAAAAATTTTTCGGAGTAGGAAAAAAATATTTTTTTTTTAGCAAACTTTTTTGATAAATAATCATTGCTATTATTTTTTTTTTATGTTTTATAGTTTTTATCAGCATACTATTATTTTTTTTTTGTATATTTAGCCAAATATTTCCAAAATCTTAAATACGACTTGTTATCAAGTTTATAAAATAGATTTTTTATTATTTTTTTTTTAAATTTGGTATTATTTTTTATAAGCCTTAAGTTTTTAAAAAAAAGAGAAAAATGTTTTTTTGTTTCTACTAAAGGAAAACCATCACTTTTGGCAAAAAGTGGTGGATAAAATTTATCAATCACTCGTAAGGATGGAACACCACGTAATAAGGCTTCAAATGCTACGGCTGATTGTGATAAAATAACTAAAAAAGATACTGATATTAACATTTCTGAGGACATATTATTAAAATATTTAATTTCTGAATTTTTTAAAGATTTTTGAAATAATTTTAATGTCTCATCAATATATAGTGGATGTGGAGACAATACAAACAGCAAATCTTTATTGAAATTTTTTATTTTATTAAAAAAATTAAATAATAACCGTTCATCACCTATGCTGGTAACAATTAAAACTATTTTTTTTTTATTATTCCTTAAAGGATTATTTTTAATTTCTTTATTTAAAATAAAATTTTTTTTATCTCTATTTAATGCACCTATAATTTTAATTTTATTAAAAAAAAATTTCTCTAAAATTTTTTTATATTGATCACCTTGTACAAAATATAAATCTGGGGTAGAAAAATATAAGGAGTTGAAATTATTGGTATTTTTTGCACTAAACTCTTTTGTTGAGAATTTATAAAATAATTTATTTTCGTTGGAATATCCATGTTGAATAGTAACAACAAATGGTGGATTAGTTGTTTTTTTTAAAAAAAAATAATTTGAACTATATCCAGGTAAAAAAGCTCCATAACCTATAAAATTTTTGATAGAATTGTACTGATTTAAAAAATTTTTTATAGCAATTGATGTTATTAAATAATTTTGAATACTACCAAAAAAAGATTTTAATAAAAACGGTTCTAAAACATTTGAGCAATCACGGCTTTTAAGTATAAATACTCTATTTTTTTTTAAAAAATTTATACACTTAAAATAAAGAAAAAATACTGCCAAATAAATTTGGATTATTTCTCGGGTGGAGATAAACTCATCTAGAATAAAATTTTCTTTTAAAAAATCTTTTTTCTTTGAATTGTCAAAATTTTTAAAAAAATTTTGGTAATTTATTATCTGAATTAAATAAGTATTTTTTTTTTTAAATTTTTTAATAGGAGTAAGTCCAAATAGAATATCAATTGTTTTTTTTTCTTCGTACTTTAGATTGTAGTCGTAACTATGAAAACAATTAATATATTTTTTTTTTTTTTTTTGTTTAAAAAAAAATATTTTTTTTATAAAATTAAAAAATATTTTCAAAATTAAGTTTCTTAGCAATTTTAGAAAACATATAAAAAAATTAAATTTTTTTTTGATATAAATATTTTGAGATATTATTTTATGTAAATTTATGTACCAACTGTTATCAAGTTCATTATCTCTATTAACAAGATTACAAATCCACCAAAGCGAAAAATTGTTATAATTTATATTATTAAAAAAAAAATTTCTAAGCTCAGTTTTTGCAACCCAGTCTTGATATATATCTCGGGTTTTTTCCCATTTTTTTAATAAATTGTTAGCACTACTTGGCGTAATTTTTTTTTTCATTTAAATAAAAAAAATTTATAATTTTATCTACTGCACATTTTGGAATTTTAATAAATTTTTGCGTAAAGACAGTTCTAGCATTTTGAACCTTTTTGCTAAACCACCAAGATTCTATATCTGAAGAGTAAAGTTTGATAAAATTATAAAGGTTCTCAATATTTTTCTGAATAATGCCACAATCCTCTAAAATTTTGTAATAAACTAAAGCATTTTTTCTTATTTTATTATAATCATTTTTTTTAAAAATTAGGAATGTTGGTACGTTATAAGCTAGTGTTTCAAGAAAAGCTGTTGAGTGATTGTCGTGAACAAAAATTTTTGCATTTTTTATAATCATAGATAGTTTTTTAAAACCTTTATCAACAATAATTTTTTTGTTAATTAAGCATGGATGTAATAAAGATTTTTTAGCTTCAATTTCTAAATATCTTAAAATAAATTTTTTTTTCATATTGCTGTTCAATTTTTGATAAAACCTGTTTGGATATTCTAATCTTTCTATTTTGTTAAAAATAGAAATTGGATTTCCATCGACATGCCCATAATAATTTGCTGGTATATTTTGTAAAAAATAAATTATATTTGAAGTATATTTTCTTTTTATTTTATTTGTAAAGTACGTACAAAAAAAAGGATAAATCTTTTTATCTTTTTTATCGTCCCAGCCCCAAGTTAAAAAAAAATCGCCTATTGATCTTTGAATATATTCATTGGTTATAAATTTAGAGGTACCGACTAGTCCACCATGTTGCATTATAAATAATTTTGCTCCATATAACGATTGATTAGCCATCCAAAACTTAAAAAAATCATTGAAATAATAATCGTTGCCAACCATTACTGCTTTAACACTTTTTGGCCAATAAGATTTTTCTACTGCATACATTAAATTTTCAAAATTTTCTAAAAAATTTTTTGGAATTAAATAAATTAGATTTTTTTTAAAAAAATTAATAAAATTTTTTTTTTTTTCGGAATTATAAAAATATTTTTTTCTTTTTTCAAAATCAATATCACTTTTAATATAATCTGTTTCAATTAGAGGTATCGGGATTTTTTTTAATTTTAAATAAAATAAAATGGACTTGAATTTTCCAAGACCTATATTTTTTATCAAAAATTTGTAATTTGTATTTTTGAATATGAAATTAAAAAAAAAAAATAAAACTTTATTGAAAAAAGATAAATTTTTTTTTTTTGTTTTTATTGTTAAGTGAACTTTTATTTTTTTATATTTTAACTTTTTTTGATATTCTATAATTTCACTTAAGATCCATTTATTAAAATGTAAATTGGAATTATTTAAATTTTCAAAAGTATCAGAAATAAAACAATTTTTATTATAACTATATATATTTGCTAAGTACCCCCGATTTATCTTACTTATATGTTGCCATCTTATATAAAGAGTTGGCACAATATAATCTAACCAAGAATATAATATTATTTTCCAAAATTTTTTATTAAATTTTTTACCATGATATTTTTCTAATCTATTTACAACATATGAAAAAATATTCTTAATAAAAAATTTAATAAGCTTATACTTTTGTTGAGAAAGGTTAATATCAAAATCGTTATTGATTTTATTAAAATTTTTTTTTAAGTAAAAATTGCTTGACTTTAAAATGGTATTTGAAAATCTATTTTTATATTCTTTATCATTAAAAATATATAAGTTCTTTTTTTTCACTATTTTAGTTCTCAAAATTTAATTTTAAAAGATAAACTTGATAAGTAAGTTCACTATTATATTGTTTAATGATAAATTTTTATATTTTACAGCGAAAAATTTGTTTTTTGATTATAAAATAAAGATTTCAGGTCAAATATAACTGAGTCTTTTTTGCAAAAAGTTTTTATTTTTTTTAGTCCTAGGCTTTTAAATTTTAAATGCCTCACAGCAATAATTATTCCATCGTAAGTATTATTAGAAATTCTTTTAATTAATGTTAGATTGTACATTTTTTTTACCTCACTTAGATTTGCTATAGGGTCGTAAATATCAACAGATATGTCCTTCTTGCTAATATATTTATAAAGATCTACGATTTTTGAATTTCTTATATCCTCGCAATTTTCTTTAAAAGTTATTCCCATTATTAATACTTTTTTTTTTGTTCTGCGCACTTGTTTTAGTTGAGATAAAAAAACCTTAGAAACATATTTAGCCATATTGTCATTTATCATCCTGCCGCTAGTAATTAATTTACTTTTTATTCCTATTTTTTTTGCTTTATAGGACATGTAATAAGGATCAACACTAATGCAATGGCCTCCAACTAATCCTGGATAAAAACTTGCAAAATTCCATTTTGTGGAGGCTGCATTTATAACATCCAAAGTATTAATACCCATTTTGTGAAAAATTATTGAAACTTCATTCATGAGTGCAATATTTAAATCTCTCTGAATATTTTCTAACATCTTACTTGCTTCAGCAGTTTTTATGTTTTTCACATTATAAATCTTTGCTTTAATTATACTTTTATAAAATTTTTTCATAAACTTCGTTACATTGATTGTACTTCCTGCAACAATTTTATTCACATTTTTAAGAACATGAGTTCTATCGCTGGGGTTAATTCTTTCTGATGAGTAGCCGTAACTAAAAAAATTGTTGTGATTTTTTAACTTTAATTTATTGACATCTTTTAAAGATACTAATTTAGAAATCTTTTCCAATAGAGGTATACATATTTCTTCTAATGTACCTGGATAAACTGTTGACTCATAAATCACCAAATCTTTTGGCTTAAGCAATGAGGCAACAATTTTTGTGGCGCTTATTAATGATCTAAGATCGGGTTTTTTATTTTGATAAATTGGTGTGGGAACTGCTATTATGAATATATTACATGATTTCAACAAGTATTTATTGTTAGTTAAACTAATATTTTTCAAATATCTATAATCTTTTGTATGTATTTCTGGAATATTAATTCTTTTTTTTAGTTTCTTAATTCTATTTAAGTTTATATCAAAACCTATAACACTAAATTTTTTTGAAAATTCAACAAGCAACGGTAAACCAATATAACCCAGTCCTAATATTGCTATTTTGTTATCAAACAAACTTAATTGTTTCATCTAATTAAATATTAAAACGTTGCACAAATTTATGAAAACAAAATATTTGAAATAAATTGAAAGAACTATTTAACAAACCTTTATTGAAATCATTTAAGTTTTGAATTACTGATTTATAATTAAAGAAATAACTTTTTTTAAATGACAAACTAAAAAATTCGTCCATAAAGAATTCTTTAAGATCGTTTCTAAGCCATATTGATTGAGGATCCGGAACGCTATTCTTTTTTTTTTTAAAATATTTATTTATTTTTTTATTAAAAATTTTTTTAAAGATCCATCTAGTTTCATTATTATAAAATTTGTATTTATTTTCTAATGTAAATAAGTAATTGGCTAATTTATGATCTAAAAAAGGTACTCTAGCTTCAATACCATTCGCCATTGATAGCCTATCGCAATACTTAAGATTTCTTGGAAGACTTATATTGTAAATATCTAAAAGCTGTGAATTCTGTAAATAATTAAATTTTATATCTTTTTTAATTGAAAAAAAACTATCATTAATTTGAGTGTTTAAAAAATTCTTAGAAAAATTATTTATATTGATAAATGGTGTACAGTCTTTATTAGAACCTGGCTGATACAGCATAGTTGTAAGAAAATTGTTTAAAATATTTATATCTATTTTTTTTTTTTGACTGATATAGTCTATTAGATCATTTATAAATTTATTTGAATTTAAATTATTTTTATATTTATCAAATAAAAATTTTATAAAGTTATAATCATAACCTCCTAACAATTCATCTCCACCATGTCCAATGATTGCAACAGGTATATTTAAATCTTTTAATCTTTTAAATAACAAATAATCACAAATTTGCCTTATGGATGTGATGGGTGACTCACAAATAGATATAACTTTTGAAAAATTATCCATTACCATTTGCGGTGCTACAACAGTAACGTCAAGTTTTAAGTGTAAATCGTCTGCAATTATTTGTGCTTGCTCCTGCTCTCCGTAAATATCTCCATTATTGGACTTAAAAGTATAAGTAAATAATTTTGGCTTCTTTATATGATCAATAGCTTTACAAAGAATACTAAGGCTATCAGTTCCGCCACTGAAGAAAAAGCCAATTTCTCTATCTGAAATTAAATGTTTTTGAATTGAATGTGAAAATAACTGATCAATTTTTTTTTTTTCTTCGTAAAGAGAATAATTTTTTCTTTCAGTTAAATTCCAATATTTTTCGATAAAAAAAGAATTTTTTGATACCTTCCCATAAGATGCGGGCTCAATAGAAAGTATATCATTAAAGAATGTTTTGTTGTCATTATCCATTGATTGTCTAAAAAAAAAATCAGAAACTTTTTTGAGATTTATAGTTTTTTTTGTATGATTTATTAATGGCTTAATTTCTGAAGAAAAGACAATTTTTTTACTATTATTAAAATAATATAATGGCTTTATTCCAAATCTATCTCTAAAAAAATAACACTCATTATTTTTTTCATCATATATTACTATACTAAACATCCCATCTAAAAGTTTTACCATTTCTGGTCCTAAATTTTCAAAAAGAGATAAAATTACTTCAGTATCGGAATTTGTTTTTGTAACTAAATTATATTTTTTTTTTAATTCTAAATAATTATATATTTCTCCATTAAAGAGTATCAAAAATCTTTTATTTTTTGAAAACATAGGTTGATTAGCATTATGACTCAAATCTAAAATACTTAGTCTATAAAATTTTGCAGAAAAATTTTTCTTAAAAACTTCTCCTTGATTATCGGGTCCTCTATGAGCTATTTTTTTAGCACTAATTAAAAATCTTTCTTTATTAAAAAAAATCTCATCTTTTCTATACTCTATTAAAAATCCGCACATTTAAATTTTATGATAAAAATCTCAAATTAGCTTATTAGACTAGGGAACTTTTTATTAAAGAAATTGAGTCTGCAATTTCTCTAATTTTTCTTAGGTCATCAAAATCCATACTACATACATGAGCCTGCTCTGTGATAATATTAAATGATTTATTGGTCGTAAAATGTTTTTCTATATACTCCGCTCCTCTAGATATTGCATAAACGCAAGCCGAAATACCTATCGTGTGATCGCTATAACCGTGAAATTCTTTGTTATGAAAATTAGGCATCTTAATTTCATCAAGTTTTGTTGGATATTTAGAAATACAATATAAATATTTTATATTTGAATTATTGGTGTAAGGAAAACCTTTGTTTTCCCAGTCATACATTCCTAAAGATATCAGAACTGTTTTATTTAAAGACAAAATTTTGTCACACAACTGCTTATCTGTTATTGATCTACTTGCAATTTTATATAAATTAAAATTTAGTTTTTCACACCAATTGATTTTTTCTGAAGAAAAGATTGAACAAAAAACTTCTATACCTACAGTATCGCAATAAAATTTTATATCCTCAAGTTCTTTTTCATTTATTTCTAAATATTTTCTCTCATTGTTACCAAATAAACGAAGAGAGTCATAAAGTTGTAGCTTAACATAGTTGGCGCCTGCAATTTTAGACTGAAGTATCATCCTTTTTAATTCACTCATATTCCCATGATGTTGAGGATGAATTTCTGAAATTATTTTTACTTTATTTTTTAAATTATCGAACATTTAACTTTATTTTTTTTAAATCTTCTTTGTAATGCACATCAACCAAGTCTGTTTTTACAAAACCAACATAGGAGCTAAGACTTTTACAAAATAAATCCTTATATCTAATAATTCTAATAGCGGCATCTTGATTATTATTTTTATCAACAGAAATAACTTCATGCCTGTCGTATTTAATTAAATGATTTATTGCTTTATCAATATGCGTATAACGAATTTCAGGTGAATTTGCTTGTAAACTTATAATTAAACTTGGTCTCTTGATTTTTTCTATTTTTTTTACAGCATCTCGTACAACTTCAATTTTAGGAACGTAATTTTTTGCAAGTTTTTTTTTTCTTTTAATTAATTTTATGTTGTATCCTTTACATATATTTAAAATTTTTTCATCATCAGAACTTACAAAAATATCTTTTACATATTTAGATTTTTTTGCCGCATAAATTGCCCAATAAATCATTGGTTTTCCAAAAATTTTTAATATATTTTTGTTTTTTAACCTTTTAGAACCACCTCTAGCAGATATAATTGCTACAGGATATTTTAGTATTTTTTTTTTTGAGTTCATAAAGTTGACTTTAGATCTATTAATTTTTTTTTGTAATTTTTCATAAAAAACTTTCTCTTAGTTTTATTTTTATTATGCATTCTATAATTGTATAATACTGGACTTAAATGAGCTAAAATATATTTTTTTCCTATTCGCTGTCGCAACTCCTCTTCCTCGCGGTATTTAAAATCTTGATTATATAAACCATAGTTTAATAATTTATTTTTATTATACATCAATGCGCAAGAAATAGGCTTTGCTCTATAATCGACTGTCTCTAATTTATTATTATTAATATCAACAAACGAATAATTACACGAAACACCTAAAATATTATTTTTTCTTGATATATGATTATATAAAATTTTAATAAAATCTCTTTCAACATAGTCGTCAGAGTCGACTCTAACAATAAATCTTCCATTAGATTTTAAAATTCCAATATTTGCAGACCCGGCAACTCCTAATCTTTTTTTATTAAGAACTATTTTGAAATTTTTTTTTTTAGAAAATTTTTTAATTATTTTTAAACTACTATCAGTTGAGCAATCATCTACTAAAATTATCTCATATTTTTTTTTTTTAAAAGTTTGATCAAAACAACTTTCTAAACATTTGTTTAAGAATTTATCATAATTGAAGTTAGTTATAACTATTGATACTAACACTTTTAAATATAAGAATAGTTAATCAACATAATCTTTAATGATGCTTTTAAGTTTATTTAAAGTTTTACTAGGTGGCGCCATTAAAAAGAGTCTATTTTTTCTTTTTCCTAATTTTTTAAAATAAGCCTTGCTCGTCATATTTAAACTTTCAGTAACTTTTTTTTTAAAAATTTCATATCTATCATCCTCTAAATAACAAACCTTTTTTTTATATTTAAAAGAAAGCCAATTTTTATTAAATAAAAAATTACATGCTAAAATTTTACGATGATTTAAAAGTTCATATAATAAAGTTGAGTTACCGCCTATTAACAAACTACTTTCATGAATTTTTTTATAATTAGAAAATCTTTTAACATTATTCGGTACTATTTTTATATTCAAACTATTATTTGCAAATCTTCCATAATTTTCCTTATCAGATATATAGGACTTACTTGATTTTTCTCCTTTGCAAATGATTACTATTTTTAAATTTTCTTCATTTGCCAATCTACAAGTATATCTTGCAATTTTTTCATATGAACTTTCAAAGTTAGTTTTTTTAAATAAACCTTCAGACTCTAATGACTGATCATAACCCATATAATCCTCTGCAATTAAGCAAATATCATATTTATTTTTAAATTTTCGATCGAAATACCTCTTAAATAATGAATATTTTAATGATCCAACTTCAAAATAATTAAAAACTTTAATTTTTTTTTTTAAATTGTTTATATCAAATTTTGAAAAACAAGCGTAATTTGGTATAAATGCTCTATTAGCATCTATTGTAATAAATAATTTTGAAAATAGAATAATTTTGTTATCTTTATCTAAAAACCTCGAAGCATTCTGAATTGCAAGAAAAAAAATATTTTTATGCAATAGTTTTGCTAATGTGAAAAATTCATTTGAATTATCTATAAATGTTAAAATGATTTTTGGTTTAATAAAATTAATTAAACTTAAATAATAATTAATTTTTATCTTGTATTTGAAAATATTTTTTAAAAAAAAAAAATTAAAAATTACATATAAATTTATTTTAAAAATACGATCTAACCTTGCATTTATTACTATACTTTTTTTATTCCCTAATAATAATTTTATATAATATGATCCTTCTTCATCAAATATCACTACATTACATTTACTTACTTTTTCATAAAAAAATCTAATATTAAAAATATTTTTTGCAAAATAGGAAAACATGAGTAAATTTTTAATTAATTAAAGAATATTTATTAACTTTGGCTTAAATTTATTTAATTTATTTTTTAAACAAAAATAATTAATTTTATCATTAAATTTATTGTATATTAATTCAAGATTTGCATAACTCCAGTCTGATTTAGTCCATATTTTTCCCTGGAAACTTTGTTTTACTCCTTTAACTCTTAATTTAAAATTAGTTCTTTTTAATTTTTTTTTTAATAAATTACAAAAATTTTTTATTACTCTACACGACAAATCGTGAATACCATCATTTTTATATAACTTCGAACTACTCTGTAACAAAATATCTCCAGCATCAATTCTAGGTGTGAGAATATGTAATGTCATGCCAGTATATTGTGGTCTTAATAGATAACTGGGCCAAAAATTTGTTATAGAACCCTTAAACCAGGGAGATAAACCTCCATGAATGTTTAAAAAATTTTTTATTTTTTTATTTTTTAATATTTCATTAGAAATTTTTCCACAACCATAAGTGATTAAAACTTCTGCACTTTCGTTTTTTAAAAGTAATTTTATATTTTTATTAAAATTTTTTCTATTAATAGAAATATTTTTAATAATATTATTATATTTAAACTTATTTTTATTACCAAAAAATTTTTTTTCAGCTTCTATTCTTTTATTAAAATGTATTTTTAATAATTCTTGAAATTTTTTATTTATTTTTTTATTTATTTTTGGATTTTGTAACTCTCGTTTCTCTTTTATCCAAATAATTTGCGAAAATATTTTATTTAACTGACTTGCAACATAATAATGTCTAATATGATCTCCTGTTATCAAAATTAATTTCATAACTTAATTTTAATAAGTTTAAGTTTAATCAAAATTTTCAATGCTTGAATAAGATCATTTGCAGGCATTCTCAAATCATTTGCGATGTCAATTATATCTTTTATACCATCAGCATAAGACAAAATTCCTAATACTATTTTGGTTAATTTATTCTTTTGAAAATCTGAATCTAGAGAATGAAAATTTTTTGAAGGATAAAGATTATATTTACTCAATTGGATTTCGCCGTAGGGCATTACCCTTTTTATTTTGCCTGCGAACTCTAAGATCGAAATAAACATACATATTTTATCTTTCGATGAAATAATATTATTTATTCCCATAATTTTTTTATTATCACCATCTGTATGGTGCTCCTTATAAGTTTTGTAAATTAATCTCGATATCTGTCCAAACCCAAAATTAAAACCAGGCGAGCAGAATTGTCTTTCATCAGATCCTGAGGTTGGGTCAAATTTTCTTAAATCAACCAGTCCATATTGAAAAAGATTTGTAAACATTCTATCGAAAAAAGAATTTTTTTTTTTACTAAGTTTGTAATTCAATTTTTTATTACCTCCCAGACAGGTTAGTACAAATCCTGAAAAGAAGTTTTTATAAATTTTATTTTTAAATCTTTTTAAAAAACATAAACTTCCAATTGTTTCTGGGTTTATTAAAAATAAATAAGTAAACTTTCTATTTTTAATACTTTCAATATATTTATAAATTCCAATCATAACTAAAGGTCCACTAAGCTCATTATTTGCCATACTCGGGTGACAAAGATAACTAGAAACAATTATTAATTTTTTACTATTACCTTTTAAAATTTTAACACCTATGTCGACTGAGCCTTTTTTAAATTTGCTATCTATTAGAGCCTCAATTTTTGAATTTAAATTAATTTTTTTATAAATATTATATGGCAAACAAAACCCCCAATCTTTTTTATAGTAAGATGTTACATAAGGAGTGAGTTTTGGTTTCTCTTTTAAAGTGTAAACTTTATCTCTGATATATTTAAATAAGGTTTTTTTTTTTACTCTTGTGGAGTAGTTGACTACAGAAATGTTATTATTTTTATAGTTGCAAATAAGATTATTATTTACTTTTAAAAAAGCATTTTTAATTACCCACTCCATAGGTACTTTCCAATCGAATACTTTGCTACCTGATTTAAACTTATAAATTTTAAATGGTATGTGCTTTTTTAAAATGTCTAAACTTTTTCTATAACCATTTCCGGTTATGCTTCTTGGTATCGGATAGAGTCTATCAAAGAGATTTGAATAAAATTTATGCTCTTTAGTTTTCATCAAAAATTCTAATATTTTTTTTATTTTTTGAACATAAAAAATAAAGCTCAGGCGATTTATATTCTTTAAAAATGCTAGCCGTTAAATTTATTGAATATATTTTTCTTTCACTCAAATATTTTAAAAAATTTTCAGTCAAAGAAAATAAATGTTGCTTATTTAATTTTTCATCAGCATGACAATATACAATTACATATTTACTGATATTTAGAGCAAAGTTTAATATTTTGTGCGGATAAAAAGTGTGATCTAAGGTATGAAAAATACCAAATAAATCTACTTTAATTTTTTTATCAAAATTATGTAAATTTAGAATTTTTAAATTAAAAAATTCTGAAGCGTATGATTTGCAATTAACAGACATAAAATTACAATTTTGACCCCAACACAATTCAGAGTTATCAACGAACAAAAACTTTTGTACCCCAGAAGAAATTCTATATTTGCTATTTAAATCATTTTTTTTTTTTAGTAAAAAATTTCGTTGAAAATTAGATGTTTTTTTTTCCTTATAAGTATTTTTATTTAACTGTCTTGAAGTCAAATATTTTATAATACTATCAGAATAAGACCTATAAAACTTAATACTCTTTTGATGTTCATTGAAAAAAAAATTTAATAATAATCCAGTAAAAGGACAGTTATATTCTGCATAACAAGTAATATTTATTTTTTTTTTTAGTAGATCAAATAAATTTCCATGATCAGCTGGTGACCCTTTATTTACAAAATTAAGTAAGTTAGACCAACCTCTGTTATGTTGGCTGTAAATATTTGAATAAATTCTATTAACAACTTCTTTTGTAAACCAAGGACTATTAAAGATAATATTACATCTATTACATTTTAAAACTTTAAGTTTTTGAATTTGTTTATTAGTTAAATTTAAATCAGACTTAATCGATTTAAAGTAAAAATTATCTATAAATTGTTGATTTTTACTTTTTTTTATATTTTTTTTATTGCATTTTTTATCATCCCAAAAACATTTATGATATTTTTCAAACATTTAAGATAAAATTTATTTAATATCTATTTAAATTTTTTTACCAGATCTAAGTTAATTTAATTCTTTTTGTCAAATTGTTGACAGCATTTTTTACAGAGTGAACCATATAATTAAAATCTTTTTGTGTCATCCAAATATGAAATGAAAAAGAAATCATATTATTGAAAACTATAAAATTTTTTTTGCAATTTCTAAATCCTAAAGATCATTATTGTCAATGTCTTTTTTTATTTCATTAATAATATCTTTATCCATTTTGCTAAACTTTTTAACTCGAATAATTGTGTAAATCAGTTTTTTTTATAAATTTTTATTTATATTAATCTTATAAATTTTTTTTTTTTAATTTTACGATAATTTTTATAAAAAAGTCTCGCAATATTTAAGTGAAGCGGCTCATCTATATCTATCATGGTATGTGGTGGTAATTTATAGATAGATGAATTAACATTTATAAAATTTTTTTTTTTAAGGAAAAATTTTGAATTTATGATATATAATGCTCCATTTATAAAATAAGTTTTCTGATAATGCTGCCTATTTGATTGTTTTTTTTTCCCCAAAAAAAAAATTTTTTTATCATTAATAGTAATATACTCATTAGGATGATGCCAAATATCAGACACTGTAAATGCACTTAAAATTTTTTTTTTTATAACATCAGATATAATACTATTTATTTCCTTGAAATTTCTAAAAGGACATGTGGGTTCTAATAAAATTAAATAATCAAAAAACTTTTTTTTTTTTTTAAAAAAATTTATTAAATGTATTATAACATCACTTATTTTAGCGGAATTTGATGATAATTTTTTAGGTCGAATAAAAGGTATTATTATATTCTTATATTTTTTACAGACTTTAATTATTTTCTTAGAATCTGTTGATAAAACAATACTATTTTTTCCAGAAATTTTAAATGCTAAATCAAGTGCGTGACATACTAAAGGTTTTTTATTTAATAGCTTAAGGTTTTTATTTTTTATTCCAACTGATCCACCTCTTGCTGGTATTATTATTAAATTGTGCATTTTATTTAATTTTTGCTAATATTTTATTAATAGTTAAAGCTACTTTTTTAATTTTTTTTTCTTTATCTTTAACAAAAATAGGAATTGCTATAGCTCTTTCCAAAAGATTTTTTGAAGGTCTAAAAGTTTTATCTGTATTAGTAATAAATTTCCTCATATGTTTCCATGTTCCAGCAAAATGCCAGTCGATTGCGTCTGGTAAATTTTTAGTTGAATAACCGTATTTCAAAAATAATTTTGAGAAAATTAATGCTTTTTGTTTATTAGCTAAAAAAAATATTAAAGTATCTGATAGTTCGTCTTTATCTAAGATTATCCTAAAACTAATATTTTTATTATTTGATATTAGCTTTTTTAACAATTTTTTATTATTCTTATTTTTTTTTAAAATAAAGTTCATTTTTTTTAATTGAGCAATTCCAACCGCTGCTTGTAATTCTGTCATTCTTAAGTTTAACCCGTGAAACTTTCTTGTATCTTTGCCTCTTGAAAGTTTAGGATTATTTTCATGACCATGATCAATATATTGTCTGCAAAATTTATATATTTTTTTATTATTTGTTACTATTAAACCACCCTCACCTGTTGTAATGGTTTTTGCAAAATCTAAACTAAAAATACCAACATCGCCCACTGTCCCTACATATTTTTTTTTAAATTTTGCCCCTAGAGACTCACAAGCGTCTTCCAAAATTTTAACGTTAAACTTTCTGGTAATTTTTTTTATTTCATCTATGTTGCAAGGATTACCTAACATTGGTACTGTTATTAGAACTTTGGTCTTTTTTGTTATATTTCTTCTTAACTCTTTTAAATCAATATTTAATGTTTCATCTATATTAATTATATTAAGTTTAGCTCCAGCCTCAATTGAACTTTCTGCGGTCGCTACAAAAGTAAAAGCTTGTGTCATTACCTCATCTCCCATTTTAATACCAAGGGCCTTTAATGCTACATACTGGGCCATAGTCCCTGATGTAGTTGCAACACAATATTTAACTTTTAGAAATCTAGCTATTGCCTTCTCAAAATTTCTTACACGAAATATATAATTTCTTCTTTTATCAAATCCATGAGCAAACATTACACCGTTAGATTGTGAAAAAATTTTTATTAAATTTTTTTTTTCTTTATTATCTATTAATTCCCAACCTGGCATACTAAAAGTATTTATTCAAAAAAATCTTGAAATTATTCCCTGTAATATTTAATTTTATTGGATTTTGATCAAATCCCGCTTGTTGAGTACGCATGATATAAAAAATTTTTTTTTTTTCTTCTAAGTTGATATTAAAAAATGAAAATTTTTTTGGAACTCCTAATTTATTAAAAATATTTTTCATGTGATTATAAAAGCTCATTGAGTCGTGTTTCTTCAAATTTAATTTTTTAGATAATTTTTCATATTTTAAATAACCATTTTTAATATTAAATTTTACAACGTCTAAAATAAACATTCCTCCACCTATCCCATGAGGTATTTTATAATAAACACTTAGAGGATAAGAAATAGCTGAAGCAATTCCGCTGCCTGAATTCATTTGGATAATACCACCTAAGTGAGCTGCTTTTAGTAAGTTAAGTCTTTTATTTAAATTTGGTTTTTTTTCACACAAATCTAAAACTGAATTACAAAATAGCTCTATAGATTTCTCTGCCAAAACATCAATTATGTCATCACTTTTTTTACATGTATAGCCTTCTAAAGAATGAACGAATGAGTCTACGGCTGCCCCAATTGCTGAAAATTTTGGACAACTTACTGTATTAACTCCATCAAGTATGGAAAGATAAGAGAACATATTTTTTCCATTTATTCCCATTTTTTTATTTTTATGATTATCAACAAAAGATGCATTATAAGAAGACTCGCTACCAGTTCCTGCGGTTGTTGGTATACAAACAACTGGGATTCCAGTATTTAAAATTTTGTCAAATCCTCTATAAAAAATTGGATCTTTTTTATTCTTGAGTAATACTGCGATAGCTTTAGATGTATCCATACAACTACCCCCTCCAAAACTAACAATAGTTTTTGGTTTAAATTTAGAAATTTTTTTTAAACTAATTCTTAAAGTCTCATATGTAGGCTCTGAATTATTTGGTATAATAAATTTTTTAAAATTAATTTTTTTTTTAAAAAAAAATTCATACTTTTTCCAAATAGAAGATTTTTCAAATCCTGCATCAATTAAAAAAATAGGTTTATGTAAATCGTATTTTTTTAAGATTTCAGGTAAGTTTTTTGTTAAATTATTGCCAATAAAGCAGTTAGTTTTTATCAACAAGTTATGATTCATTTAATTTTTTTAAAAAGTATTAAAACTTTAATATTATATTTTTAAAATATCTTTAATAGTAATTAAGTCACTTAATTGACATTTTTTATTTAAAATAGGTATTGCAGTTAAATTAAATCTTCTAAATAATTCATTTGCCTTTTTAAAATTTTTGCATGTTAAATATTTAAATGACTTATTATAAATATTATTAATACTTGAATAAACATTTATGCCATTTAAAAAAGCAACTACAATATCTTCCATGTCTAGTACTCCTATTACCTTATGATTTTTTAAGATAAATAAAGTCTTTATCTTATTTATTTTAATTTTATATAGTGCATCAAAAATTGTTCCATTATATGGGAAAATATATTTGCCAAAATTAATCTTCATAAATTTTTAATATGTTAAATTTTTATTTAATATTTTTGAATTAATTTTAATTTTCTTTAAAATATTTAATATTTTTTTCGAAGACTCTCCATTACCATAGAGACTTTTTACATTCCTTAAATTATTAGTAAATTTTTTTGATAAACTTTTTTTATATGCTTTTAATATACTTTCTTTATTTTCTACTTTTACATCTAAAATATTTTTAGCTCTTAATCTATTTTTTTGTCTCGAACCTAAATTAATTACTGGAATTTTAAAGAAAGTGCTTTCAATTATACCGGAGCTTGAATTTCCTATTAATAGTTGGCAATTTTTTAGTAAAAATAAATAATGCTTTCTAGGTAAATTATCAAAAAAGTAAATATTCTTATTTGCTGCATCAATTATTAAATCTTTTAAAATACTCGACCCGGCGTCATTGTTAGGCATTATCCATATTTTAGGTAACTCAATCTCTTGTAAAGAGCTTTCTAGAGCTTTAAATTTTTCTTCAATAAAATCAAATTCATTTGTGACTGGATGATAAACAACTAATATATAATCTTTAAGGTATGGGATGCCTTGTTTAAAAAATATTTTTTTTAATGTAACTTTGTTTTTATCGATATACTTTAAGTCATCTAGCTGTGGTGCTCCGACAAGTTTAATTCTAAAGTTTTCTTCTCCGAGCTTTTTTAATCTATTAACAGCATCTTTGTTGGCGGCAAAATGTATATGACTTAATTTACCAATTGCATGTCTAGCCATTCCATCTATATTTCCTGATAACTCACCAGCCTGAATATGCGCAACAGGAATATAGGTATAAGAAGCTACTATTGAAGCTATAAAAGTTTCAGCTCTATCTCCCGCAATAATAATCCAAGTAGGTCTAATTCTATTTATTGTATCTGTAAAAGAAGACATAAAAATTCCCATTGATTTAGACATTGTAAAATGATTGTAACCATCCAAAGCCATATAAATTCTATCTGAAACTTTAAAACCATCTTTTTCTATTTCTTTTTCTGTTTGCCCATAACTTTTTAATAAGTGCATATTAGTCACACATATATCAAAGTGTATTTTTTCTTTTTTACATATTTCTAAAACAGGCCTAATATAACCCCATTCCCCTCTAGATCCTGTTAAAAAAAGAAGCCTCATATTAAAATTTGACTCTTTTTAATCAAAGTATCTTTTTGAATATTTTTTTTTGCAATTTTGTTTATATACTTAAAAAAAAATCTTGATGGTATTCCTGTACCAGGTCTTTTAGACCATAAATTTTTTTCGGTTAACTTATCTCCTTTTTTTATATTTTTTATTGCAACCAGACTGCGTTTTGCCCACTTTTCTATTTGTCTTTCTTTTGAATAAATTTTTTTATATTTTCCTAAACACTGCTCTAAAATTCTAATTCCTTTATTGAGAATAAGAAATTGATCAAATGTTATTGACACATCTTTATCTGGACCATAAGGTTTATGATTAATAAAAACATGTTTCTCAATAACTTTTGCTCCTAAACATACTGCTCCGAAACTGGTATAAATATCATTCGTATGATCAGAATGACCAACAATAAACTCTTTACATATTTTTTGTAAAACAGGAATGAAGTTGAGATTTATATCTTTTAATATAGGGGGGTATTCGCTAGTACAGTTCATTATTGCGACTTCATTTTTTCTAAATTTATTTACAAAATTATATACCATTCTAATATCTTTTACTGATGACATACCTGAGGATAAAATTATTGGTTTTTTAAATTCAAGTATCTTTTTTAAAAAGGGCAGATCACAAAACTCTCCAGATCCTATTTTAAACCATTTAACATTAATTTCATTTAATTCTGCAGCTGCCTTATAGCTAAATGGTGTACACAAATAAGAAATTTTTTTTTTTTCACAGAATTTTTTTAATACTTCATGATCACTTATTTTTAGAGCATTTTTTTTTAAAAACTCGTAAAGTGGTATCTTAAAATTACTTGATTTTGGAACAATTTTAAGCATTTCTTCATCAGGTAAATGATGTTGAAATTTAATAACATCTGCTCCTGACTCTTTAGCTCTTAGAACAAATTTCTTTGCAAGCTCTAGGCTACCAAAATGATTATCGCAAGCTTCCGCTATAATTAAGGTTTTTTTTGAATTTAATAAGGTCATTATCTAAAATTAAAAAACTATTTAGCCAAAGATAAAAAAACATATTTTTATTACTTTTTTTTCAATTATTTCTTTTAAAATATTATTAATTTTACTAAAAAAATTTTTTCAGTGCATAAATCAAGCCAATTGAGCTATTAGTAACGGTAAGCTTAACGTGTTACCACGCTTCCACACCCGTCCTATCAACGTCGTAGTCTACGACAGCTCTATGGGAAGAACTTGTTTTGAGGCGAGTTTCTCGCTTAGATGCTTTCAGCGATTATCTCTTCCGTATTTAGCTACGCGGCACTGCAGCTGGCGCTACAACCGCTCCACCAGTGATACGTCCAT
>Ga0194133_10001650_pt1 | contig 37622 bp, 41 predicted proteins | sample TA2KigOf40mmetaG_FD_155448 | JGI IMG/M metagenome (GOLD analysis project Ga0194133, IMG submission 155448) | Freshwater microbial communities from Lake Tanganyika, Tanzania - TA2015055 Kigoma Offshore 40m | ecosystem: Environmental > Aquatic > Freshwater > Lake | place: Tanzania: Lake...
AGATTAAAAGAAAAAGGATTAAATCCAGGAAGACCTAGATATCTTGATAAAGATGCACATTTTATTTTAACATTCAACAGTGAAAGAAATATTGTTATTGAAGATAATTCTATACATTTAAATCTAGGTACTAATTCTATTTATTTATATCCTGGATATATTGAGGTATCTAGAGGATTAATAATACAAGAAGATTTATTGTTAGATAAAATAGGTAAAATTGATAAAGATAAATATTATTATTTTAATAAAAATAAAATGATTCAAAAAGATAATTCTAATATAAAAAACATATCTAATTTAAAAATACCACTATTTAACAGGATTACAGAAAAAAAAATAAGACAGATTGAAGTTAAAATAAATCATTTCAGAAAACTATCGGTTAATATTACATTTGAAAGAGATTATACTAGTGTTAGAGATGATAATATAAGACCAATATCAATTGATTTAGGAATAAAATATTTATTTAGCATCTACGATTATAATAATACACCTTCTTTAGTAGATTCTAGATATTTAAATTATATAAATCATAAATATAATGATCTTATAGATAATTTAAAATCATATAATAAGATAAAATATGGTGTTGATAAAAGTAAGCTTCAAGAAAGGCTTGAAAAAAATAGAAAAAATAAGATAAATAATATTTTTAATAAAACGTCAGACTGGATATGTAATAGATATTCAAATGAGAATACTCTTATAGTTGGATATAATAAAGAATGGAAAACAAAAGTTAATCTAGGATGTAATACAAATAGAAAATTTTATCAAATTCCATATAGAATATTATTAGATAAAATAAAGATGAAATGGGAAAGAGCAGGTAAACAATATTTTGAGGTAAATGAAGCATATACTTCTAAGTGTGATAGCTTAGCATTAGAAAATATAGGAAGTAAAAAAAATTATTTAGGTAAAAGAGAAAGAAGAGGTCTTTTTCGTTCATCAACAGGAAAACTAATTCATGCAGATATAAATGCAAGTATAAATATAATGAGAAAATACTATAAACGCGAGAATATAGATTTTTCATTACAAAATACGAATAAAGTAAATAACTGTTATAAAGTAGGCTTGTATCATTTATCTAGAATTTAGATAATTGGATATTAGCATAAGGGTGTATAGTACGCCTGTGGAACAACTCATAAAATCCAGGAAACCACAAAAGTAACGTGTTTAAAATTAATATAGTTTTAAATACTTTTACTAACTAGGGTAGAAAACTACACTTTCTCCCCCGTATCCAATAATTCTACTAGTATTTAGTTCTTCCATTTTTTTTGGGAGAGCTTTTAGGTTATAATTTTTCATTTTTTTGGATAGTAAATAAAAAAAATATTGGGATAAAATATATATATATGTCTTCAGTAACAAAGAATGAAGTCAAAAAATTATTTGGTGGTTTAACATATGAGGATTTTAAGAACGAGGGAATCGATATCAAGGTTGTAACCATCGAAAGAAAGCCCAAATCAAAGGAAAAATCAGTTAAGAAAGATACTCCAGTTGAAAATAATTCATTAGTTGTTTACCAAAATGTTGTTTGTCGTCAAAATGCTAACGTTAAAGGTAATACTCAATTGGATGGTAAGGTTACTATGTTGAGTGATACGAACATCGTTGAAGGTAGTTTAGGAATTGGTAAAAGTTTAGCTGTTTTAGAAAATTTAAATGTATCTGGTAAAACTAAGTTAGGAAGCACTACTATTGGTACTCTTTTGAACAAAAAAGAAAGAAAAACAAGCAAGAAAAGTTTAATTGATCCAGCATTAGCAGTTATTGGTGATTTAGATGTTAGTGGCACCGCTAATTTTGGCGCTGTTCCAACCTCCATTGAACCTCCAGTTGGTCAGTATGATTTAACAAATAAGGCTTATGTTGATAGCAAGGTTAACAATTCAATCCTTAGTAGCAATAATGTTTGGACTGGAACAAATACCTATAATGATTACTTGCCTACATCATCTTTAGCTCCTTATAAAAATACTCAGTTTGCAAACAAAAAATACGTTGATTCAGTGGCCAACAAAGGTGGTGCACTACTTGCATCTAATAACACTTGGACTGGGACTAATGCTTTTAACACGAATCTTCCAACTTCTACTTTAACGCCTACTTTAAGCACCCAGCTTACTACAAAGGATTATGTAGATACTGTTGCAATAGATGGATCTGCATTGCTCCCTGCAGCAAACGTTTGGACTGGTACAAATACTTTCAACACGAATCTTCCTACTTCAACATTAACCCCATCGGCTTCTAATCAATTAGTTACAAAGTCTTATGTTGATACTCAATCAGGTTCAGCAAACGCAACTACTGTTACTACTACCGCTAGTACAGCTAACTCTACATTTTATTTTCCTTTTGTTTCATCTGCAACTACTGGAAATAAAGCATATAATGTTAGCACTGGTCTTCAAATTAATCCCAGTAGTGGTGATATTACGGTCCCTGCAACAACAGTTTCAAATTCAACTTTGACTGGTGCTTTAGTTCTATCTGGTGGTGCTGGTATTGCAGGTAACATTTATGCTGGTGGATCAGTTAATGGAACAAATTTAGGAATTAGTGGTTCATCCGCTTCTTCTATTGCTACCTCTGCGAATGGTGCTAGTAGTATCAGTTTATCAACTACTACAAGCACAGATAACGCATCAATCAACATAGCATCTACAGCAGGTGGTATCACTCTCGGTGCTGCAAATACTAAATCTGTTAGAATAACTAGCACTCTATCCTCATCTGCTAGTAACAATGGAGCATTAATTGTCTCTGGTGGTTCTGGTATTGCTGGAGATCTTTATGTAGGTGGAACTACTAACTCCAGTGGCATCCTTACTGTAACCAATAACACTAACTCTTCTAATACCGGTAATGGTTCAATTGTGTCATCCGGTGGTTTAGGATTGGCTGGAAACATTTTTGCAGGAGGCTCTATTAATGGAGGCTCTATTAATGGAACAAATTTAGGAATTAGTGGTTCATCAGCTTCTTCTATTGCTACCTCTGCGACTGGTGCTAGTAGTATCAGTTTATCAACTACTACAAGCACAGATAACGCATCAATCAACATAGCATCTACAGCAGGTGGTATTACACTTGCACCTAATAATTCTTACTCTGTTAGAATAACTAGCACTCTATCCTCATCTGCTAGTAACAATGGAGCATTAATTGTCTCTGGTGGTTCTGGTATTGCTGGAAATCTTTATGTAGGTGGAACTACTAACTCCGTTGGCATCCTTACTGTAACCAATAACACTAACTCTTCTAATACCGGTAATGGTTCAATTGTGTCATCCGGTGGTTTAGGATTGGCTGGAAACATTTTTGCAGGAGGCTCTATTAATGGAACAAATTTAGGAATTAGTGGTTCATCAGCTTCTTCTATTGCTACCTCTGCGACTGGTGCTAGTAGTATCAGTTTATCAACTACTACAAGCACAGATAACGCATCAATCAACATAGCATCTACAGCAGGTGGTATTACACTTGCACCTAATAATTCTTACTCTGTTAGAATAACTAGCACTCTATCCTCATCTGCTAGTAACAATGGAGCATTAATTGTCTCTGGTGGTGCTGGTATTGCTGGAAATGTATATTTTGGTGGAGATGTTATTGGTAATGCTGGAACAACCTCGATGACTTCAAATTTTGTTTATATCCCCGGTGCAGCAGGTGCTCCTACTGGAACTCCAGCCAAAGCAGAAGCAGGTCTAATCCCAATGTATGTTGATACTACTAATAACAGATTTTATGTCTATTATGGAAGTAGTTGGAGATATACTGCTTTAACATAAAAATATTATTACTTTTAGATTTATAAGTATTGGTGGCATATCTAAAAAAACTGGTTTCTACCGAAAATCAATTTTTTTCAATCTAAAAAAACTGGTTTCTACCGAAAATCAATTTTTTTCAATCTAAAAAAACTGGTTTCTACCGAAAATCAATTTTTTTCAATCTAAAAAAATTGATATATATTTTATTAGAATATGTGGTCTAATAAAATGAGTACAATTAATATTGATCAAACATACCAACTTAATAAACAAATTGTTGAGTTACAATCAACGCTTCAATTACTGCAAAATCAAAACAAAGAATTGGAGCAAAAAAACATTGATTTGGAAAATGAGCTCAAGCAATTGTCCAATTTGAACAATGACAAGTTTAATTTCACAGATAATGGAGATTCCATTACTGAATTTAATGCTCTTAGCTTATCCAGACTTCAAATGGCTGCAACGAATATCTATCGAGAATATAAAAAAGTTCTTGGTAAGTTGAATTATTGCCAAGAAGAAAACGAAAAAAATCAAGAGAATGTCGTTGTATCTACTTTGGAAGAATCACAAGAGATAGAAGATCTCAAAAAACAATTAAAAACCAAAGATAACATCATCAACGAATTGAAATCTAGAATAAGCCGTGCTGATGAGGAAGAAGTTCTCGAAAGTTATTGTGAAATTATTGTTGAAGATTGATAAAAATTATAAAAAATTGAATAAATATATAACTGATTACTCAAGCAAAAAATGGATAGTCAACCCAATATTTTTAATAACGATAAATTTTTTACCTACTTGGAGCAAAAATCATTGGAACATTATCAAAATATTTTTGATAAATTCAAAGCAAAAAACAGTGTTGAATTGGAATATTTTGTAAATAATGTTTTCGATAAACATCAAAAAATAGATAATCTTGTTATTGAATTTCTTAGTGAAAGTTTTCAAGAAAGGGATAGAAGTAAATTGATATCGATGTTGATTGGAAAAATTATTTTTAGAAGTGAGGATTGGGATGTTTCTCGTTTTTGTCATTTTCTATTTTCCACAAAACAGTATGGTTTTAACTTCCTAGTCGAGTGTATATCCAATCTTAGTAATTATTTGGAAATGTCGATTGATGAAACTGAAAATTTCCTATGTGGGAAAGATAATGTTCTAATTAAATCTCTAGAAGCCTTGGAAAATGGAAAAGAATTACCGATTGGAATGAAGAAATTGTCCAACATATTTTATTGTGCATCTTTATTATTCCCATTTGTTTACTACCAATGTGAAAAGTTGAGTATTCGATTTTTTAAGCAAAAAGGAGATACAAAGAGAGTAATGCCAAATGATTGTCAAATACTTGGAATTACTGTAAATCAAGTATTCCAATTGGCTGATTCATTCAATAATTCATCTCAAGATTTACAAAGAGACTTAGAAAGATTGAGGGAAAAAATGGAAAAGAGAGAAACAATGTTTTTATCTCTAAAAGAACATCACGATAAAATAGTCGAGAAGAACAAGGAGTTCATAGAAGCCAAGAAAAAATATGAACAGGATGTTATAGACTTTTTTAAAGAAAAAATCAGCCAAAAAAATAGTGAAATTGAAAATCTTATGCAAGATTATCAAAGAGCACTCGCTACAATAGAACATCTAAAAATAATGCTAGAAAATAGCTAAATTATAATTGAAATATTAGTATAGAATTAAAGTTGCTCGATAAGGTTCTTTGCAGTTTCATCTCCTTTCTCAGCAGGAGTACTCAACCATTTTAAAGCCTCATCTTTGTCAACTGGGACTCCAATTCCATCCTTGAAGATTATTCCCAATCTCAAACAAACATCTTTATTTCCAGTACCAACAGCGAGTTTCAAATGATGAATCGCTTTTTCCATGTCCTTCTCGACACATATTCCTTCTTCATAGAATGTAGCAATTCTGGCATTCGCATAATGTCCTTTGTTTTGTACAGCTAGATTGTAATATTTTAAAGCAATCTCTTGATTGACTTCTCCAATTTTACCAGAGAAGTACATATCTCCAATCCTCATGTAAGCATATCCATAATTATTTATGGCTGCCACTTTGTACAGTTTCAATGCTTCTTGAAAGTTTTGTGGAACGTATGTTCCTTTTTCATAAAATCGTCCAATCTTGCAAATCGAATAATTGTATCCATTGTCCGCAGACTTTTTCAACCATTCGTAAGCCAATTTAAGATCTTTTTCAACACCTTGTCCTCTCTTGTAAAAGAGTCCAATTATGCACTCAGCAAGAGGATTTTCCTTTTCGAATGCTGCTTTGAGTAAATAGAACATAGCTTTTCCATAATCTTTTGGAGTACCTCTACTATCGCGATAAAAAAATGCGATTTTGGTATAGGCATCGTAAAAATTTCTTTGGGCAGCCATTAACATCCACTTAAATGCTTCATCGTAATCAACGCTTGTTCCCAATCCATTTTCATAGTATAAGGCAACTTTAAATATAGAATATTTATTTCCTCTAGCTGCGGATTCTTTAAACCATCTCAAGGCATCAACGTGTTGTTTTTTTCTTTCATAATATCTAGCGAGATCAATAAACGCTTGTGTTTCCTGTTTACCCACTTGAATAAGATGCCATCCAAGATTATCTTGGTCTAGGCAATTCTCAATCGGGCAAAAGTTTTTTATGTCTTTTGTTCGCAAAAAATTACAAAAGCAATCCTTTTCAATTGGATTCATTTGTGTTATATCGTATGTATCGTTATCCATTATTGGTTATTCATTAATGATTTTACAATTTATTATATCAATTTTTTATTTTCAAAGAAAATAAAAACCGTCTGATTGGTTGTGACGTAGTCACAACTTGACATCAATTTTTTTATAATTATTCAATTATCACATTTCATTGAGTTGACTCAAAACGTTTGAGACGATCTCAAATTGTTTTTCCAATTTCACTTTCTCAACCAACATTTCCCTTGGAAGTTTGATAAGAGGGATATGTTTTTCAAACAATTTCGTTAACATCAATTCATAAGAATCCGTGGATTTCTTGAGAATAGTGATATAAAGTTCCTTGAAAGAAGTATCAATAAGTACTTTCCTTGTAACCTTAATGTATGCATTCACTCTATAAATGATTTCAAGATATGCTCCACAATCATTATCAAATCGAACATTCTCTGTCATATCAGCATAAGCTTGATTCAAATAATGATCGTTGAGTGTGAACACAAGTGGAGGCTTGTTGTAAAGAACCAAATGATCAATTGCCTTAATGGCGTCATCGTCAGTGTATTCCTTGAAGAATTCCTGTTTCAATTTTCTAACAAATTCAACCGCAAGAGGTGAAGGTTCAAAATTGAAGCATTCTTCCAAATCTTTCTTGACATCATTGAAGATCTTGTCTTTAGTATTGATGAGGACTGGTTTGTACATATCGGCAAACTCACAAGCAAATCTTTCAATAAACATTTGCTTGTTCATATGCCCAACATTAATCATTCCTCGATTATCAGACATATCCTTTATTTTTTGGATGTATTCCTTTACTTTTCCAAGGTCAACATATTGATACTTGGGTGATTTTCCATAAACATCTTGAATACAAGTCATTCCAATCGCTTCCTGATTGAATACTTCCAAATCAAGTAATTCGTCTTTCAAGTCTTCCGCGTTAAGTCGAAATTTATTTTCATAGCTTTCAACTTTTCCTTGAAAACGATTTCTCAACGTATTGAGTGTTTCCACAAGAGCTTTTTGAGGTGCTTGTTCATCATAAGCTCCCAATTTTTCGATCAATTCCATTTTCATTTCTTCGATAAAATCTCTCAAAAGTGGAATTTGATTTTCCAAGTGTTGCTCCATTTTTTTCTCAATGAACTCATTCAAATTCTTAGTTCCAAGCTTAATCTTGTCACGTGAAGTGATCGAATTAAATTTGGATAACTCAATGATTTCATTTTCATTGTTCATTTCTTCAAGAGACTTCGAAGCAATAACTGCAAAGACGTGCTCAATATCCTTTGATAATGTCTCATTCATTCTTTGGGTGTAATTTGCAATTCCTTGCTCTTCTAATGAATCACAGTGGGTCAAAACAAGTACTTTATCATTCTTGTGCTTACGAATAAAATCGTTACCAAGAAGACTATCAAAGTCCTGGTCTGCTCTCACAATATGAAGTACCAATGTTCCATCCATATCAAGATACTTCTTGACCATTTCATTGACAATTTTAGTATTTTCATCACTGGAATTGGTAAATCCAGGAAGATCTACCAATGTGATATTTGGTTTGTCCATATCTTGGTAGAGGACATCAATAATAAAGTCTTTTCCAAATTCTCCTTTATCCTTGAATCTTTGTTGAGCCTGTTGAATGGCGCGCGAAATGTTCTCAGGATTTGAAGAATTCTCGAAAGTTTGCTTTGAACCATCTGGATGAATTAAATCAACACAAGCCAACTTAGCCCCCATACGTAATTTGATTACAACGGGAACACGGGTGCAAACACCAGATGAAGTTGGGAGGTGAATACCAGTTATTCTACGAAGAACTGAGCTTTTACCAGATGATTGGGGTCCTACAACAATAAATTGCGGGATATTGGAGAAAATATCTTCGAATGACTTTTCTTTTTTCATTGGCAATAATTTATTGCGAATGTCATCAATGCGATTCAATTTCTCCATAAATGAGAGAGTACTCTCTCTACGTCTAGATTGACGGTAAAGTAAGGATGTTCCTTGATAAATCAAGTTTCCACCTTGTGAAATAATATTTCCAATCACTTCCATTTTTTTTTGGGGGTAAGATTAGTGAATTTTTATTCAATTTTTTTATGATTATAAAAAAATATTTAAACAGCGATTTTATGAGCTGGTTTCAATTTTTTTATGATTATAAAAAAATATTTAATCTATTAATTTATGAGTAGATTTCAATTTTTTTCATTATGTAATAATGAAAAAAATATTTTAATCTATGAATTTATCATTTTCATACTTTCATTATCACAGCGATCAATTTCATAAGCCCCAAAGCAATAAACGGTAGAATTATTACACCAATTGGAACAAATATCACTATTAGTATAATGTCTTTTGTTGAAAGACGTTTCTTGGTTTTTTTTTTATTTGCAAATAATTCGTACATATATTTTATAAAGATAAAAAATGAATTAAAAGTAAATAAAGTGATATAATAAATAAATGAAATTAGAGCATAAATTTAATGGTAGAGTAAAGGGTGAACTCTATTATACTTATATGAGAGAAAGAATAACTACAACATTTTACGTGATGTGTATGCATAAAGTACTTTTAATTTTGAACAATGGTGATCTTTATTGGAAAGCAGAGTATCTAGAAGATGAAGACGCATATGCGATCACCAACAATTGGTGTAAAAATGGTGAGTGTTGGAGTTTTAGAGATAAAACCCAATATGCACAAAGATTCAAGATTTTAGAATTAAATGAAGAAGATGTGTTAGCACAAAAGATAGAAAATATGTCTGATTAAATTATAATTAAATTATAGTTGCTAATTTATTCTTGGCAGCAGTGCTACCATGATAAGCCGCATAAGTGTACCATTCCTTAGCAACTTCGATATTTCTTTCAACATTTTCACCTTTTTCGTAAATTTCTCCTATGTGATAACAGGCATGATGACTATTATCATTCATTCTAAAAATTGAGTGTGTGCTTAAATCTTTTACGGATTCAATATATAACTTCATTGCGGCATTAAAATCTTTTTCAAAATATATTCCATTTTCATACCAAGTTCCAATGTGATATGTTGCCATACGGCATTCCAATTCCTTAGCTTCTTGGTATTTTTGAAGAGCAACTTCAAGATTGATTGGAACTCCTAATCCAAATTCGTGGAAATTTCCTAATTTGTATTTAGCCCATCCATAATTGTTTGCTTCAGCAACAGTGTACATTCTCTTAGCTTCTTCATAATTCTTCTTCAATCCAGCTAATCCCAATTCATAAAAATTAGCTATAGCACAAATTGCATAGGAATTATTTTTCATAGCAGCTTTCTTATACCACTTGAGAGCTGTTTCGTTATTTTGAGGGACTCCAATTCCTTGTTCAAAGTAGCAGCCAAGACGGCATTGAGCAGAAACCAATCCATTTTGGGCAGCTTTAAGAATATACTCATAAGCTTTATTATCATCAGGGATGAGTGTGAAATTATCGTTGGATAATCCTTTTTGATAAATTGATCCCATTCTATAGAAAGCGTAAGAATCATTATTTTCTGCAGCAATGTTAAACCAATGAAAAGATCTTTCGTAATTTCTTACTTCAAAATAAATTTTTCCAAGATTAACATAATATTTCTTTTTGTTTAATGCTGCATTAAATAGGTAATATGCATACTTTTCCAATTGGGAACAATTTTTGATATCAAAAAGCTCAATATTGAGATTGTTCAAAAAATATTGGAAAACAAGTTTCTCATCTTTGTTGAAATGAGTAAAGTTAAAGTTTAAAGATTCAGTCATTTTGGTTGAACTTAAATGAGTTTATTTATGAATCAATTTTTTACTACCTAATTTACGTTATAACTTGTAAAATAAATTATAATAAATATTATGATTTACTTGTTGAAAAATAGATCTAAAGTAAAAACCAATATTAAGCATCCAAGACCTTTGTTTTGTGAGGGTTTATGTTCGATTCTAGACCAACCTTTTTACTGGAATCAACAAACAGGATTTATTGTTAGAAATGTGAATAATTTTCAACCTGCTTGGAAAAATTTGGTTGATAAAGAGAAACTAAAAATTGCTTGATTTTTCGAAATATTCTTTGAATAATTCATGCCTTTCTTGTCTTTGTTGTCTTTGTTTTGCTACCCATCTCTTAGCCAATTTTATTCTTATAACTTCTATTAAATCAATAAAACAATTCATTTTTTCTTATACTATTGAGTAATTTCTAAGTTGAAAATTCACAACTTAAAAATTTTTCTACTATAATAAAAAATTGAAAACGCATTAGCTAATATATTTTACAATAAAAATGTCCCTTAAAATAAAAACACCATATGGTACCAAAATAACTATTCAAGAAACCATTGGTGAGGGAGGATTTGGAACAGTGTACTCTGTTTTAACTGATAAGGGAGAAAAATTTGCAATGAAAGCAGTATTACCGGAGCAAGGAGAAATAGGATTAAATTTATGTAAGAATGAGAGTAGAAATTTAAAGAAATGTCGTGATCTTCCATTTGTTATGGATTACATAGAAACATTTGCAGTAGATAACAAATTTTTTATTATTAGTCCAAAATACAATAGAATCCCAAGAAATGCATCTCCAGATCAAATTGCAATTTGGTTTTATCAGCTTTTATATGGAGTAAATGAAATTCACAAAAAAGGAATAATTCACGGTGACATTAAAGTTGGGAATATAATGCTTGACGAAAATGATAATATCAAAATAATTGATTTTGGTATATCTGTTAAAATTGGATCACATGAGCGAGATATTTGTCCACATATTTTAAAATCGAAGAAAAGATTAAGAGACACAATTGAAGTTTATGACAAAGCAATTAAAAGAGCAAAAGAAAGCAACCGATTTAGGATTGAAAAATTCCCAGAAGCTAGTCCATATGACGACTTAGTATGTGCAGGATATACGATTCTCGCATTTTTTAATTGCGGCAAAATATTCAATACAAGAGTAGATGATCATTTCATACCATTGCAGTCAATAAAAGAATTATTTAAAGAAATGAATGAAATTTCATTAAGAGACAAAATTAAAGAAATATTATGTTTGGCTTGTAAAGATTTACATTTATTTTCTTTCTTTTTTGAATTTTTGACAGATATATTATGTTTCGATAGAGAGGAAGATGAAGAACCAACTATTCCAGATATTTTGAGAAGAATGGAAAAAAATTATCCAAAAATTATTTTCAAGAAAAAATAATATCTGATTATATTATAAAATGGATTTTGATAATCAAACCCAAACCCAAACCCAGACTCAGCCCCTTGGGCAAAGTTTTCTTGGTGGATTAATCCAAACCGTTGGAGACGATCTTATAAATTATGGTTCACAATATGCTAGAACCGAGCTTGATACTTGGGCTCAAAAATTATAGTACATTCACAATAACTACTTCATTACTTTCTTCAATTTCCTGTATAATTTGCTTTAATTCATTATTTTCAATAATTAGAGCACGATTTTTTTCTTGTAGTTCTCTTATATATTGCTTCATTTCTAGTATAAAATCGATTGTTTTATTTTGAGTTTCTATGAAATTATTCACGTAGATATACTCATTCTCATATTTTTCTATTATTGTATCCAATTTTTGGACTAATAAATTTGTACTCATTTTTGTTGTACAACTTAGTAATTTATAAATTCAATTTTTCACTCGGGAATGTATGGATTGTAAAACTCGTGCTTATCAATTTTTGCTAGAATTCTTTTTAGTAAAAATAATAAATCTACGTAATTCGAATTAGAAGTTTTGAAAAATTCTTGTTTTTCCATTTTTGTTTTTATCCTTTCAAGCAAAAACAATTGATCCATTAGATTGGGTTGAATATTCTTGATCACAATCGAATCATCATTATACTCCTTAATTTTTTGGACTTTGATCTCGATATGTTGCATAACATATTTCAATTTCTTAATTTCATCAAATACTGGTTCCATTTTTTTTGTAATGAAGTTCTCATCCATAAGATTTTCCAGTTTTCTAAGTTTGTTTTCAACTCTTATGGAATATTGTTCATTTTTAGTAATAAGATTTCTAAAATGAGATAAGATATTTTGACAGAAAGAATTTTCATATTCTAGATTACTTGTGAATTTATTTTCAATCTCACCTATCTTAAGAGATATTCTTTGTAATGAATTTTCTAAGGCTGTAAATCGATGATGTAAATCGACGTCATTTTTGCTTGGAGTTCTCGGTATTTTGGATTTATCTGTCTTATTTAAAAGTCCCCAAACTTGTGGCTCTTCTTCTTCCTGGATTCCTTTTCTTCTAGATTTAATATTTTCATATGTTTTTTCTTTGATTTCTAAAATCTTTTTTTGATATTCATATTGTTTTTGATTAAAATCAGATATTCCTTCAATATTTCTTTGCACATTATCCATTTTTGATGACAATAATTCAAAATCACTTAATACTCTATCACCTAGATCAACATTCGCTTTTTCCAATTTATCTGAGAAATCACTCTTAATATGGTTAAATCCTTCTCGCATCTTATCCACAATAAATTTCTTCAATTTATTCTCATTGCTATTCTTAGTAATAAGATCATTTAACATTTCAATAGATTTCTTTTGAGAAACAAGCTCATCAATGATAGTACATTTTAGAAAATTATTTTCATCCAATGTTTTCATCATTTGACATTTCATTTCTCTATTTTCATTCTGTAAAGCGATCATCATTTCAAACATCTTATCCATTTTGTCATTGATAACATTGTTATCTACAAACTTTTCAACATTCTTAACAACAATCGGTTTTTTAATTCGAACATTGCTTTCCAAAGATATTTTGAAATTGATTGGATGATGTACCCAAAAATCACAATATTCATCCATATCAGTAATAATGTAATTACTAATAAGATTGATAAATTCATCAATATTACCATTAGTGTGTTTCATTATTTCTTCATCAAATCGATTGATTTGAGCTTGAAATATTTCGTTTGCCTTAGCAAAACGTATTATTAGGTCGTCACCCGTATTTGTAAATGTTATTGACATTTTTCCTGTTATAATTTTTGATCTTATTTATTTCAATTTTTTGAAGAATATCGATAAATAAAATTGTTTATTCCCTCTATAAGAGGATCATATTTCGCTTCCATTCTTACTAAGATTGGGAAAATCTTTGAATAATTCTCGAAATTGGGTAATGATTCAAATCTAACAGATAAACTTTCCAATTCATGTTCCAATAAATTTTGTTTTGAAAATATTTGTGATAGAACATAGGATACATTTCTATAAGATTTGTTCAATTCAAACATATCAACAATTGCAAATTCTTCTTCCAATCTTTTAATTTTAGGTAATATAACATCTAATTTCGAAAAATTTTCATAATGAGTAAAATCATTAAATTTTGATTCCAATTCCAATATCTTTTCATAAATATTCGAGGAAATTTGCGATTCTCCTCTTTGATCTGTTATCCTTTTCTCTGTTTTGAGAATGAATTCTTTTGTTGCAAGGGTATCCAGCTTCGATTCTACGATTTCTCTTGTATTCGATTGGGCTTCTAAGTAATCCAAGATATTTTCTTGAGCCTTTCCCATTTTTTCAATATTACACAAAACAACGTCATTCATATTTTTGCGTAAATCACCTACTTCTTTTCTCAAATTTCCAATTAAGCAACTTTGACGATTTATTATCTCACCAAGTCGCTTATTTTCCTCTTCTGCATTCACCTTAAATTTTTGAAATTCATCCTGCATTTTTTCCAATGATTCTTGGTTTTTCTTTTGATTCTCAACAACAATATTCTTCAATTCTAAAATAGTTTCAACAATAGCTTTGTTTTCTACATTTTCTTGTATTGGATACTCTTTTTCTTGAACTTTTTCTCGATGAGTAGTTAACTTATATTTCAAAACAATTGGATTGCTCACAGTGAAAAGAACATAATCATCCATCAAAGTGATATAGTATTCTTTGATTAAATGAAGAAATTTATCAAAATTATTATCACAATATTTTGTGATAATTTTGTTTGTGTTCAAAATCTCACATTGATAAACTTTCGTTTGTTCAATGTATTTGATAATAACACTTGTTTGTGTTTTTTCGAATGATATAGCCATTTTTATTCAATAAGTTGAAGTAACCAATTAATCAATTTTTTTTTTATAATTAAAATCTCAAAGAAATTATTTTTTACTCACTCGTACCATTTTTTGGCTTGTATTTGCTAAAAGATTTGAAGCGGTTCTTGTGTGAATCACTTTCCTCAGTGGTTGATGGATGTGGGGCGGGAGCTGCTCCTGCTGCTCCCGTTGATATCATTTTTAATGCATCCTGCATCATATTCATCATGTGGCTGGGTTCTGGAAGTTGTGGATTTCCTCCATTCCTGCTTTTAAACAGGATTTGGATTGAATCATTCATTTTAATCGATCTAGAATGGAGATTGGCAGTGTGTTTATCTACAATATCCAATTTATTCTCCAATTTTAGCTTATCAGTTTCCAGTCTCTGAACTGTTTTCTCTAGAATATCCACTCTCGCTCGAAGGATTGTGTTCTCTTCTAGAATTTGGTCCAGTCTTGTCATCACAGATGATACATTCTCAATGAATGTTCTTTCATCCCTAACCAACTTGAATTTTATGGTTACTGGCTCATTCACATTAACATAGCAAAAATCACCCATCTCATGGATAGTGTGTTTTCCTAAAATAGAAACAAACTTTTCAATATCCTTATCACAATAATCCTTTATAAAAGGATGAGTGTTCAAGACAATACATTTGAAAGTTTGTCCTTCTGAATCAGTGTATTTTAAAATAGCACGATCTTGTTGTGGTTCTATTAAAGCCATTTTTTTTAACTTTGTTTTTATAAAATTTTTAATCAATTTTTTAGTAATCAATCTTTCAATTTATTTTCTAAAATTTTAATTTTTTGCTGCATCAAATGAAACTCATCCCTCATTTTATCAACCTCAATCGCTCTTCTCTCTAATTCTTCAACTCGAGAAGATAATTCATCAATCTTTGAAGAATGTTTATCATCTAAGCGAATAATCTTTCTTTCCAAAAGATCAATTGGAGGAGATTTTATGGTTTTCTCAAGATTTTTTACTCTATCTCCCAAAATTTCAATAATAGTATCATAATCAACGGGACTAGAGTAAAGCTTCAAAGATTTCTCGACATGTCTTGGGAAAAATTGCTCAAGAACTGTTCTAAAATAGCTTTGGATTTTTTCCAATTCATCAACTTTATTGATGATATCGTTCAAAGTGCATCCTTCTTTGTCTTGAAGAGGAGGAGTTATGTCGAGAGTGTTTTCTTTGAAATTTTTCCAATTAACTTTACTCTTTTTCTTTACTTGTTCAACAAGTTTTCTTGTTTCTTCTAACTTGATTGTATTATCTTTTGGTACACTAACTTCTTGAATTATAGTTTGTGTTTTATCCTGGCGCAATTCATAAAAAGTAGAAGATAATTCTCCATTTTTGTTGATACGCAGGATATAATAATCATAAGTTGGACAAATGATGAAATAATTTTCAATTTGTTCTCGAAAAAGATTGAAATCACCTTTACAATCATTCAACAAAAAATCATCATTTTCTTCTACTAAACAAGTATATGGAGAAATACTTTCTCCATCATTAAAAGTAATAAAATACTTTCCATTATTGATAACAATTGATAATGTCATTTTTCTGGTAAATGTTTTAACTTATTTTTAATCAATTTTTTTATAATTAAAATTTTACTTTCTAATTGATACGGGTCAAAAGAAAGTTGAAAAATCTTCCACACTTCTCATTGAAATTGCTCATTGAATTCTTGATTTCCTTCAATTCAAGCTTACGAAATTGTAATCTGGAATGAATATGAACTTTCAAGCAATCACAATAAACAATCATGTTGCGAACGGTCTCAGTCTGGGGTTCATTTCGCAATCTCTCAATAAAATTGTAGAGAATCGCAAGATTGGAAGATGTTGGGCTAGACAATGAACTCGTAATGTATTCAAGGATAAATTTATCAATCTTCTTGAATCCATTTTCTGTCATCCATTGTATAGTTGTTTCGTCATCCCATAAAGATGGTCTAATGAAAGCATCGTGTAAATCTTCAAGATAAGCATCAATATTGACATTCCTGTATCGATCTCTGGTGTTAATAAAGTTCTTTTCAACAGTTTTTCTGTATAGTTCTTTGTTTTCTTCAGCACGCTCTTTCCAATCAAGATCATTGTTCGCTGCTGCTTCAATCTCTTCTTGGGATTGTCTCCGAATAACATCGAGGTATGAGCTTCGAATCGTTGTGTAGAATGGGATAGAATAATTTATGCTTTCGCGATCAAAATATCCAGTTCTCAAAACTGATTCTTCAAATGACTGGATTTTGCGTAATTCGCTAAACCAAACTTGAGTATCTCTTCTAAAAACGTAGTTTTTGTAGAAAGAAGTGTAACAGTCAATAACTTTTTGAATAAGCTTCTTCTTGAACTCAGTATCTCTTAGATTCAAACGATGTATAGTATTCACAAAAGTGATACATTCATCCTTTTTATCAGCATTGATCTGGTTTAATGTTTCATCAACAACTCTTTCATAAAACTTTGAAATATACTTTGAATTTGTGGTAAATTCTTGAAGTTTATCTCTCAAATTGAAAAAACCGGTATGACGGATATAATTTTCCTCGTAGGTTCGACGATCATCAAATTGATTGTTCTTGAGTTTTGCAATTTCTGCATCTTTCTCATCACAATCCATTCGTTTCCAACGAGCACCAATCTGCTCAACCATAATTTCTTCTAAGTCTTCTTCTAGGTTAATTTTGATGTAATCAAGTGTGTTATACTTGATCAAACGATATCTGTAAGCATTCTTGCCACAGTATTTCACAAGTTTAATCCTATCAGGGTCAATGTTGTGTTCAATTCTCTTTTCAGTCAAAACATCTTCGATATATTTATGGTATATCTTGTTAAGTTCTTCATTCAAAATTGTATCACCATCATCATCCATTCGATCGCACTTATTGACCACAATGATCAAATTTGTGTGAGTAACTGTTCTCATCTTGTTTAAAATTAAATCAAGATGTCCTTTCTCTTCATTTGTCATAAAACCTCTTTCAATTGTAATCACCAAAATTACACAATCATAAAGCTCAAAATTCTCACTCGCCCATTTCAAAAAAAGTTCATTTGTACTGTCATTCAGTCCTGGAACATCATCGATACGGTAGGTAAGGTTCTCATTTCTTGGTAAGAAATCAGGTGGGCTCCTACAATTGTGGGTAATTGGCTCTCCATTCCAAGGTTCATTTACAAAACGAGTGTTTGCATTATCATTCTTTTCCTTAATTCCATTGATCCGATCCTCATCAAAAAGACGAGGTCTGTTCTCATCATCAAAACAGTAGCACTGTACAGCATAAGTTGAAGCGATTACCGCCATTTGGGTAAAATGCTTACCAAAAATGCTGTTGATAAGAGTTGATTTACCGGTCGAGATCGACCCGTAGATTCCAATACGATAGTTGAAGTCCATTTTTTGAGAAAAAGAATCTAACTTATTTTTAATCAATTTTTTTCTGGGGTAAAATTTATAATTTATAGTAAAATATTAGGAATCTTCTCATAGTAAAGACTCTTCAATGTGTCATAGTAATCTTCAATAACTTTGAAGTATACTTTTTGGGGAGTAACGCACAATACTGCGAAATACTGTTCTCTCATTTTAGATTGAATTTGCATCATTTGATCTTTGGTGAATGACTCGTTGACAGTTTTAATTATATTAATAATATTCATAATAACTGGATCTTCGAGTTCTTGGAGGCGAAAATGCAAAAGTTTCATTCTTTCATAAGAATTCCAATGGTTATATTTGGATATGTATTCAACCACATTGAATCCTTTGCGTTGTAGTCTATCAGTATAATCCGCAATCATCACATCCAATTTAGTATCCTTGCCGTGATTGTCTTCAATCTCTTCAAGAACTAAATCTGGACATTTTGATTTACGCATCCTTTGTAGCAACGCATAAATTGAACTTTTTTTCTCCATTTATTTTACTGCAATATCATAAAAATTTATTATCAATTTTTTTTGCGTAGCAAAAAAAACCGACTAGCTTGTTTTGGAAGGTATCTTCCAAAACGCTATCAATTTTTTTCTTATTCGCAGAATAAGAAAAAAATGATTAAAAATAAAGATATATTAATAATAATAATAAAAATGGGTATCTATACAAGCTTAACAATGATTGCTTGTTTTGTCCCAGCAGTTTTCTATGTAAGTAAACGAATAATCAAATGGATTGGACAATACGAAATCAAGAAAATAATTGACGAAAAAAAATTTAATAAGAACAAATATTTGAACAAGTATGATCTTGAAAATCAATATATAAAATTTACAAAAAATAAAGCATTTCAATTGAAGAACATTCCAATTGTAGTCGAAAACGAAAAAATTACTTTTGATATAACCAGCAAGGTAATGCTAATTAGAATTATTGTTGAAGATATTTTACAAATATCTAATGATTTGAAAAATACTCATAGGCAATTTATTTTAGAAAAAAGAAATAATTTATGGGATATATTATATGATGGTCTTCTAATAATAGAAGAACATAATGACAACAAGATTGATTTGTTAAATATATCGATTTTCTGTAGAGAGTCAATCTTCTTAATAGAATGCTTTTTTGAAAGGATCGATATTAATAAAAATCAATTTATCATAGAACGTTTTTTCAATACAATGAAAAGCACATTATGTTCATCACCAAATACATTTTTACAAAATAGTGAGAAAGTTGATGAAATAAGAGAGAATTTGAAAAATATAAAAAATTCATCAATTGAAACAATTATCATCATCCAGAGATTCTTTCAATTAATCGCATATAATCATTGGAAAATTTATAATGATTGAGGCATCATTGGTAGTACTTTTAATAGTGTCATGTCTTCTTTATTGAATTTATCTACAAATTCATAATTTAATTTATCTAAATATTTTTTGTACAAATCAATAAGTTTATTTTTATGTTTAAATTTTTCAATTAAAGTACTTTCAATATCAAAACGAATCTTATCATAAACAAAATTGGGTATTTCAATATCTTTTTTAGCCTTAGATAATAGAGCCATTAATCTAAATCTCACTGGTAAAATTCCTTTATTTATATCTTCTATCATTACCTCCAAAGAAGTCCTCTTCTTATCTGGCATTTTTCCAAAAATACATTTAATTATTATATCTTCCATTGTTCTCCCCCAATAATGGATCACAAAAACATCATCATAAAATTCTCTTATATCAGTTTTTTCCAATTCAACATCGTGACAAATTATTTTTTTTATTCCATTTGATGATTTTACCATTACCTTCCCCATTTTTTTCTTAACGAATCCCATATTTTTACTTGAACACCCATCATTAACAACCATTATCCAATCAAAAAAATATTTATCAAATGGATTTTCAATAATAAATTCTTGGATCGTTTTATATTGTTTTCCCTTGAATTTAAGATATAAGAATTCATCCACATCAACATTCAAAATATAATCTTCCCTTATTAAATTTTCAAAACCTTCAAATCCATCTCTGTCAATGCTTTTAACTGGTTTTCTATGTACATAATAGAATATATGTTTCGAATATGGTTTTAAAAAATCCTTAATTACTTTTTCCTCGGTTTTATCACAAATAATTAAGTAGAATTTTTTGACACCTATTCTTAGGTAGTAATCAATAAATCCAAAAATGTATGGTATTTCTCCTAAATATATTCTACAAACAATTCCAACTGATGGATTCATATCTATATTTTACAAAATAAACCTATTTATTTTACAAAAATTACATTATTTTAGATATAAAATAATTAATAATATCTTTTGGCTTATCACTACTTCTTAGAATATATATAATATCATCAATGGGAACAAAAATGAAAATTGGAATTATTTTATGATTTTTACCGAATATACTTTGTTGAAATTTCTTATTGTAAACAATTCGATATAAATAAAATCTATAATGTTTATCATCAATAATATTCCTTAATAGTTCATATTCCTCCGTTTTTTCAAATTGATCCAATAAATAGTAATAATCAATTTCTTTTGGTATTTGGCTCCATAGATCCCGCATATCGACGGTCATAATACTTAATAGTGAAAAGATCTCTTTATCCAATCCAATCTTATATAAATTATTTTCATTCGCTGTCATTTCGTATTTTCTATTCAAAACAAATCCAAAATCGATTAGTTGAACTTTTCTACCAAATGTTGGAACATCCTTACCAAATATTTTTATAAATTTGTCTTTTGTATTAACAAATCCTATATTCCCTAAGTGTAAATCCATATGAACATATCCCGCTTTATTCATTTGATATGCAGCATATACTGCTTGTGCAATTAAAGAATATATTTCATTCAAATTAGGATTAATTGCAGCAATAACATCATCAATTAATGTATATATTTTTCTTGAACAATATCTAGATTGGCTTAATGATTTCACCAAATTTTTTGTTGCATTGGGAACATTTTTATTTTGTTTTTGCTTATGTTCACAATTTTTAATTATATCGTGTTCAATTAATTGGATAAATTGATCTTTATGTTTGCTGGCAAAATTGGAAAAAAAATCGATTTCTCTCCATAAAGGTGACCTTAAATTTTTTTCGACATCTTTTTCAAGTATATGTTCTACTTTAAGTGCATAATTTTTTCCATTTTTTTCTACCAAATAAACCGTACCAAATAATCCATGACCTAATTCTTTTATAATTTTGTAATCTTTTATCATATAAATTATTGAGAAAAAAAATCGTTTAGATTCCAAAAATTTAATTCATCAATAATGTCCCAATCAGTAATAATTTTTAATTTTGGGAACCTTTCTATAACTTCATTAATGAATTCATAAGAATCTTTTAAAAATAAATATTCCAATGATTCTGGCAAATCAATTATCTTCTTTGTAAAATGTGTTCCTATACATATTTTACCTTCGTTCATTTGAAAACCAAGAAACAATGCCTTCAAATTACTAGGAAGAACTATCATTTCTTTTTTAATATCGATTACTAAATTATCTAAAATAATCGTATCAACTGATATAGGAATATTTTTTATATTATCTAAGGGATAATCTACCTCAATGCATAATTTTCTTACATTAGGAAGATTACAAAAATCGACTTCATTGGAAACTCTTATTTTTAATCTCTTCAAGGAATGTGGTAAGAAATCCATAAATTTATTTGAATTAGATATAACTAATTCTAAATCTTCCAAATTAGGTAAATTATCCAATGGTAGATCATAAGATCCATTGTGAATAAAATAAAGTCTTTTTAAATTTTTGGGAAGATTATCCAATCCATACTCAAAAGTTTCCGTATGGCTTATTGCTAATTCTTCTAATGTATTGGGAAGAAACTCGCAAATATCTCGATTGTAATAAGGGTTTTCTATAAATATTGATTTGACATTAGAATTCTTTAAAATCATTTTATTGTTAAAATAATCGGAGTTAATAAAAATTTCTTCCAATGTACTAGTAACATTTTCTATTATACTGTTAAATTGTCCAAGTAGAGATATCTTTCTAATTGATTTGGGTAAAGTCGAAAAATTAAATAAATTATTCTCGTACTCAAATATTACACAAAGCTCTTTTAGATTTGGTGGAAGAAAATGTAAAAAATTCATTTCATTTTGCAATGTTATTGACAATTTTACAAGATTACATAATTTTCGAATATTATTCACTCCCTGATTGGGAAATAATGTGAAATCTAAGTATTTTAGTGCTTTTGGCAAATGATTTAAATTTTTGTTACATCGAATCATTAATATTTCTAATTGATTGGGTAATTTTTTAATTTTTTGCGAATAATATCTATTTTCCATAAAAATCTCTCTAACCGTATCATCTAACACATCAATTGGTTGATCAAATGTTTCACCAAATGCAATTCTTTTTATATTACAATGTATAAGTTTTCTTTTACCATTTCTTGAAATCAAAGGTTGATTAAAGAAATTGGAAAAGTGTATTTGAGTAATAAATTTTGGAATGTTTTTTATACGACCCTTGTAATGAGTACAATAATAAAAATTGGTACATCTTTTTCTAATTAAAAACTTAACAATATCTTTATCATCAATTTTCCCATAATTAAGATCAATTAAATTTAATTTGTCATTATAGTAGAATTTTACCATTTATTTGTTAATAACATCAAGCATTATTTTTTCAATTTTTTATAGTAAAACAATAGTGGCACTTGTTTTAGGTAGAGGATTGCGATAATATTTTGATAATCTTATTTTTTTCAATGACTCTGGCAGTTCCTTTATTGGGAGATGAAATAGATAACTTAATGTAAGATTTTTGATGTTTTTTGGTAAGATTCTAATTTCTTGATTAAACCAAAACCCCATATTCAATGTTTCTATAGTTGGAGGTAAGTTATCAATAGGGTGATTAAAATTATTATCGAAAATTAGATGTTTTAATCTATATGGTAAAAAGTCAACAGGTTGGTCAAAATAATGCCCAAATTTAATAACCTCTACTGAGTTAGGTAAATTATCTACTCTTTGATCAAACAATTTCCCAAAAATTATTTTTTTTATACCATAGGGCAAATTATCGATTGGCTTATTAAATTTATCCCCAAAAAATAATTCTTTAAGTTTTGTTGTAGGGTTAGAACTGTAAACATCGCTATTGAATTCATCTTCAAACATAAAAGATAAAATAGAATCTTGAAAATAATAAATTGAAATATCTATGCTATTGTCGAAAAGTATATACACATATTTTATTGTCTCTTTAATCTTAGGAGGTTTTTTTATTGGTAAATAAAAATAAATTGAATCATTTAATACTTTATGTGTCATATTATTTTATTATTTTATTATTTTATATTTTTTTTAGTCTTATTTTATTATATGTTCCCTAATAAAATATTTTTAACTTGTAAGGAGAAGAATAACATTACTAATAAAACGTGGAATAAATGTTTAAACAAATATCGTGAAATGTATAATGATTATCAAATAAAAATTTATGAAAATGAAGATATTTATAGACTTGTTAAAAAACATTTTCCTGAGCATTTAAAATTAATAAAGTCATTAAAAAATGGTGGTAATATATCAGATACTTTTAGATATTTAATACTCTACCTTGAAGGTGGAATATACTCTGATTTAGATTGTTTGCCATTAAAGCATATCAATGCTCTTTTTAAAGATAAACATTTCCATGGTAACAATTATAATAAATTTTATATTTATCCTGGAGATATTCCATTAAATGATAATCGATGGGATTTTTACATAAATCCTTGTGATAACTGCAAACTAATGGGGAAACAAAATAATATACTTATATATGAATGTTTAGGTCATAACTATATTTTACCAACAACAAAAATAGTTATTTGCAAAGAATTTAGTGAAATATATCAACATACAAATAATTTGAATCAACTTTGCCAATGGTTCATTATAGCACAGCCTAATCAAAAAATTTTTCTAGATCTCTATCTACAGGCAATTGAAAATTTAAAAAAGAACATTGAAGATGTACTAGTTTGTACTGGTCCTAAAATGTTCACAAAAGTTATTAATAGGAGTGATGTCAAAGATTTAGTAGTATTACCTTGTGATTTTTTTTGTGCTGGATCAGGATGCAAGGTTCCAGTAACAAAAAACAGTTATATACATCACCAATTTACAAACTCTTGGATAATTAAAAAGAAAAATAAAAAAAATAAAACAACATAAATTTTATGTAATATAATTTTGCTTATATTTTGTAATTGAGCTAGATAAAGATAGTGATTGATTATTTTTTTCTAAACTTATAGTGGAAGTATATTTACAATCTTGATAGGATAAACTACAAGGAAAAACACTTGTTAATTCTTCAACTGAATTTTGAAATTGAAAATAATAAATTGGAAATTCATTCATTATTATATCGGTGCAATTTGTAGTAAGATCTTCAACTGTAACAGTTATATAAAATAGATTTTCCCCAACCATTTTTTTTAAACAATCTGGACTAAAAAATTGTTCTCTTTCAAGGGAAATTATTTTAATAACCTCTTGATATTTATCATTTTGATTACTTTTATAAATATTGTATTCTTCTAAGTATTCATATGTACAAAATATTTCTAACATTCTATAATCAGTATAAACTGTTAAATTGTTTTCATCAATTTTTATCCAATCCTCTTCTTCTTGACTCTCATCAATTTTCTTTATAAATTCCAAATTTATTGATCTACCATATGTTAATCCATTTTTAGTTTTTGCTTTTCCTTTATAATTTTTATTTAACATAAATTTTATAAAAATAAATAATTAATAAATTGCCGAATTAAACTAAATTTATTCTACAAAATTTTGACAAAATAAGATTTCTTATTTCTTCATTCTCTATTTTATTAACATCTTTATAGTAAAATATTTTTTTATCATTCAAAAAAAAATAATTTAATACAGGTGTTCCAGACTTATCTTCACCAATACCATATCTTGCAATTATACAAAAACTCTCAAAATAAATAACTAAATAACTAAATTTATAAGCATCCCATGTTATAGGTAATTTTAATGTATAATATGTTCTTACTTCATCATTTTTTTTACAGATATAATACATATGTTTTTCATTATTTGTTAAAAACTTGTTAACCTCATTTTTCATTTGATCATTATATATAAAACTTATTTCAACCGCATCACTCATAACTAGATTATAATATTTTAATATAAGTGCACATTCTTTACATAAATAGGTATATTCACTTAAAAGAGATGTTAATTTATACATTTAGATATTAAATATTTAAAAAAAGAAAAAAATACGAAAATTTTTGATTCATATTTATTATGGGAAATTTATGTTCGATGGATGCTTGTTCAAAAATAAGAGAAAATTTAATATTTGAAGAAGAAAAAAAAATTGAAGAGATTGATTACTCTACAATTGCTATAAAAAAAAAGAAAAATAAAAAATTAGATACAATTTATGAGAACGCACCATTGAAAGATAGTTTATAATGCAATCTTCTCATATTTTTGTATTAATTCATCAGAAGGATAAGCAACATTCTTTTTCTTAAGAACAACCATACTATTATCGCTTGTTTTTTCTACAATTTCATAATAATTTAGTACTTCTTTATAATATGATCTCTTCAAAAAATCATCAAAAATAATAAAAGCATCTTTAGTGATATTATTAAAACATTTTAATGCACAAGCTACTCTAAATCTTCCATCAATTAAAACTAAATCAACAGTGTTAGCTTTAATCGTCTTAATTACATTACTATAAACCCAGCAGTCTTCTATTGGTATTTTATCTGGATATCCTTTATTTTTACGACTATTTAGATCTTTATAAATTATTCTTGCCTTTTCTTTATTTTGTATATTTTCACATACTTTTTTATACCAATCTGGATCACTTTCAACTGAGTACATTTTAACGATATTCTTTCTTATTGATGCTTGATATGTTGACCCTCCTGCACCATATTCAAAATAAACTTTGGCTTTGTCTAAATATTTATAAAACATTTGAAGATCGTTTTTTTTAAAATAAGGAATCATAATTAGTCATATATATTATTTTTGGCTAAGATATTTAACTAATTTTATGCAATTGTTTTTTTCTATGTTTGGTATTTCAATCAACTTACCTGACATCACATTATATATGTAAAATTGTTCAACATCTATATCCATCATTCCTTTGTAACACATTAGTTGCATCACCCAATTCAAATCAACTTTTTTTTCGTGACTCATTTTAATGTCAAATAATGCATTATCTTTCCAAAAATCGATTTCCCCGCATAATCCAGGGATAGCATAATGCTTATGAATAATTATATTATTTCCATTATTCAAAAATTTTGGATAATTTTTTATAACATTTTCACCCAATTCAATTATTTTTTCCAGCGGAACATTTATGTATAACATTTTTCTTCTATTGTTATTAACAATTTGAGAACATAATGATATGTTCCAAATATCTTGAATAATATCTATTGATTTTAAATTTATATTTTTATAATTGTTATAACTCTCCTCAAATTTATTTCTCCAATTCTTTGGTAAAAATGAATTTGGAAATACTCCAACATCTAATGGATTTAATCTATTTTTCTTGGCACTTTTTATAATTTTATCGATAATTAAAGTTATTTTTGAATCCAATTTATCCAATATATTTTTATTTTTAGTATTTATATATTCCTCTATAAAAGCTCGATTTTCTAAATAAATCTTATATGAAAAAATATCAATATGTATATTTGCTAAACAACATTGGCAAGAAAAGTTCCTAGGATGTTCATTGTAATTGATTGCTAATTCTCTAGATAAGACGCAGTCTACAAATATTCCAATGTCTGCTAATAAATTTTGATCATATATGAATTTAGGCAAACTTATAGCATTATGAACATCATAAAAATTTACATCATTAATTTGAGGTAATATATTTTTCTTTCTTAAATAAGTTATATCTTCAATTTGTAAATTTTCTATTTTTTCTACAACTCCATTCTTCTTTGAAATATGTTCATCATTGCTTATTTCTATAAATTCTTTTCTATATCCAATGAAATTTATAATACTCAAAGGAAGTTCTCCAATAAATCGACTTACTTTTCTTGATTTTCCTACTGGAGTAAAAGTATAATATAAAAATTTACGAGCTCTCGTTGTTGCCACATAAAAAAGTCTTCTAGCCTCCTCTATTTTATCCAATTCTTTCTCCGCAGGGAATAATTCATCATTCATTCCAATTACAAAAACGACATCCCATTCTAGTCCTTTACTCTTATGAATTGTGCACATTGTAACTTTTCCTTTTCTTATTCCAGATATCCCAACTTCATTTTTATTATCAAGAATATTAATCGGTAAATTATTTTGGAGTGCTTTTTCCTCTAATTTATATAGCATTTGATTGATTGGACATAAGACACACATTTCTTCATAAGGAATATTTTTACGTAATTGATAAATTTTACTTAAAATGAAATCTGCTTGACTATCTTGATCTTCAAAAAATCGAACTTCTGGTTTTTCCCCACTGTAATTGCTTTGTGGAACCATTTTTTTAGGAATACAATATTGAGCTTTTTGAATACTTTCATTCGCAACTTCAACAATCTCTTTTGTACTTCTAAAATTATTTGTTAAAAAATGTTGTTCGCTATTTTCAAATAATTTTGTGAAATTTATAATATATTTAACATCTGATCCTCTAAAAGTGTAAATATTTTGTGCATCATCTCCTACTCCAATCACAATTATATTATTCTTATAAAATTCATTTATAATTTCAAATTGCAATTGATTAATATCTTGAAATTCATCTACAAATAAATATTTCTTACTGGAAAAAAACATCTTCCTTTTGTCATTATTTCTTAAAAAATTAAGAAAATGAACAGCGTACTCTCCAACATTTTGCATACCTTCTTCCAATGCATCATAATTTCTCAAAAAATACAAACTTAGGCTATCCATTGTTCCAACATAAACCCCATTCTCTTTACCTAATTTTTTATCCAATTTCTTTGTCATATCTTTTGCAGCATCCCTAGTGAATGTTGTTAGAATTATTGAAGTTGGATGAATAGTTTTCACAAGATTGGATATTCTATTTATTAATGTCGTTGTTTTACCACTACCAGCACAAGCAATAATCGATAAATTTGAATTAAAAGGGGCATTTATCACTTTTAATTGTTGACTAGTTGGAGTATTACTTCCAACTGGAGAAACTGGATTTTTCAACTCACTTTTTACTTCGAAATAATCAGATAATAATTTCATAATATAATTCATCAAATTATTTTTAACCTCGTGACACATCCCATACAATCTCATCTTTATATTTTGGAAAAACTGGATCAGGAGATATCTTAAAACACGTATAAAATAAATTTTTAATTTTATTATTATAGGATAATCCTTTCATATATTCATCATAAATATCAAGTTGTTTGTATTTTTCATTTTTCAATTCATTATAAATATAATTTATTTTGGCAGTATGATCATGAGTACGATGAATATATTGTAATTTCATTTTATAATAGGTCTCTGCTAAATTATTTATATATTCATCTATTGTCTCTCCTGGAATTACAATATCCTCTGGAAAAAATTCTTTTAATATAATTTCTAAAAAATCTCTAGTTACTTCTTCGTTTGTAATTTTCTTTTTTGGAATGCAAAATCTAATGTTTTTAATCCACTCTAAAAAACCACAAGATATATCTCTATAAAAAATTACATAAAATGGTAGATTTTTATTTATATAGCAAATATTTAAAAAATGATAATTGATAAAATATTCATCAACTCCATATTCTAATCTACCATTAAACGCTCTTTTTTCAAAATCAATTTTTAAATATTTTCTTAATGTATCATCATAATCTTTGTCGTGTTTTAGTAAACAATTATTTAAAAAATTTATGAAAATATTTCGGTCCTGTGATTTTCTTTGTAATATTAAACTACTTATTATAGAAAAATTTTTCAAATCGTGATTCATCGCGTAGATCCTCTCTGATAAATAATAACAAGGTCTTGACCAAAATAATAATTCAGGTGTATCACTTTTCATTTCTTTAATATATTTGTTGATAATCATTCTAGCATTAAAATAATTATTCTCAAGGTCAATAACTGCTACTGTATCCCACTTATTATCAAAATTACTAAAATTAAATAGAGATATATATCTCATCAAAGTACCAAAAAAACCATAATGACATCTCCTTTCTTTATCATAAAATTGATCGAAATGATAATAAATTATTTCAACATTTTTATTTTTTAAATGTCTTTCACAATGCATTATTGATGTACTATCACAAAATATCCTTATATTAAAATCCCCTGATCTTTTTACGATTGTATTCAAACCATTAATATAAGAATTTCTCTTTTCTTCATATTCTGCAACCATTTCTAGCAAACTTATATTTTTTTGATTAGCATATACTTCGTCGATATCATTAATAGTAAAAAGAGAAACAGAAATTAAATTTGGAAATTTTTTATAGCATATATTCTTATAAATATAAAAATTATATTTGCAATCACCCCAGGAGCCTTTGATTATCGATTCTTTATAACTTTCAGGATTTATATTTTGAGAAATTATACTAGACATATAATACTAATGTTATAAATAAATTATCTTTAATATGATTATGATTTACCACAACATCCTTTTCTAGGAAGATTCATTTTGTTATATGAATTTTCCATAGCAATACCTCTACCATAGATCATTGTTTTATCTCGCAAATCAATTGGCGATGGTTTTATTTCAGGATCTTTCTTTGGGATAACCGGAGATGGTTTTATTTCTATCTTTTTTTCAACATGCACAAGCTTGTTTGGTTTAATAAGTTCTGGATTGGACTGGGGTGCACTATTTAAAATTTTATTTTTAACAATATTTGCAGGAGGAATTTGTGGTGTTTTTACAGAATTGACGGGAGGAATCTGCTCTCTTTTCACGGCATTCACAGGAGGAATTGGAGTAGTCGCTGTTTCGAGATTTTTAATATCTTGAGCAGTTAACTGGATAGGAGCTCTTGCTCCTCCACACCCACATCCTCTTGGGGCAATTGGACCTCGACGATCATGAGTAATATACGAAACCATTTTATAATCTTATAATATATTTAAAAAAAATAGATAATATTAAATTAAATGGTTGTTGACACTAAATATTATGACATTTTAGAAATAAAACCGAGTGCTAGTGACAATGAAATAAAAAAAGCTTATAAAAAAATGGCTCTAAAATGGCACCCTGATAAAAATGCTGAGAAAAAGGAGGAAGCCGAGATTAAATTCAAACAAATCGCTGAGGCATATTCTATTTTAAGTAATAAGGAAAAAAGAGAATTTTATGATAGGCATGGGACTCCAGATAGTGATCAAAATGATAATGATTTTTTTCAAAGAGGAAGAGGTCCACGAACACAAACATACACAAGAACTTGGTCCACTAGAAGTGGAGGAGGTCCAGGGAATATTTTTCATAATTTTTTCGATCAAGATAATCCATTTGACAATAATTTTTTTAACGGTGGTGGAACACCTTATCCCAATAGTGGTAGTAGTAATAAAAGTTTTGCAGAAGAAATGAAGAGAAATAGTGTCCAACATTTTGATGTTAAAGTTGGATTGGAAGAATTATTTAATGGTACTCATAAGAAATTTAAGATAAAGTCAAAAATATTCAAAAATGTTAATGAAACATTAATTCAAGAGAAAACTCTTGAATTTAATGTAAAACCTGGATGGAAAGATGGGACTAAAATAACTTTTGAAAAATCAGGAGACCAAGAACATCCTTCAATGTTTCAAAATGATATTCAATTCACTATATCAACTAAGGAACATCCATACTTTACAAGAGATGGTAATGATTTAAAATATACTGCTAAAATCTCTATAAAAGATTCTTTGTGCGGTGGAAAAATAGAAATAGATCATCTTGATGGTAAAAAGTTAAGGATTCAATTGAGAGGAATTACTACTCCCAGTTCATTAAAAATTCTTCAAAATGAAGGTATGCCAATTAAGGGAAATATGAATGAGAGGGGAAATTTAGTTATAACATTTGAAGTAGAATTCCCCGAGTATTTGGAACCTGATGTAGTTAAACAGTTGGAAAAATTATTATAATTGATAATAATAATGGAATATAGAAGTGAAAATGGGTATTTTTATAGTATGATTGGAGGAAAATATAGAAGAATTCCTAGTAAAAGTTTCCCACCAAAGGTAGGAGATAAAGTTGAAATTATATTAAAACCCTACAATAAAAAAAGAACAGTTATTGGAATAGTTAAAGATGTTTTAACTAAAAAGAAGTATCATTCTAGAGGGCATAAGGTAAGATTGGAATGCGGAACAATTGGAAGAATTGTTCGGATATTTTAATCTTGGACAAGTTAGAATGCGGAACAATTGGAAGAATTGTTCGGATATTTTAGTTATTGAATACTATATAGTAATTGAGATATGCCGCAAAAAGAATCCATAGAAAATATGGCAGTAAGGTAATAAATGCTTGCTTGCTAGTTTGCCAACTCTTCCATAATAAGTAAGCTGTTAGTAAAATCATTCCAATTACAATACCTAGAGAAATCGCTGGTTTCTTGAAAGCAAAAAAGAAAAAGCTCCAAGAAAAGTTCAATAATAATTGTACTTCATATGCTACAAAATAATCTTTTATAAATAATTTATCAAAAAACGCAGGTCTATTTAACTTAGATATAGCATTATACATAAAAAAAGCATTCATACCAAGTAAAATGTATAAAATTGTCCAAGCTATAGGAAATACAATTGGTGGAGGTGTGAGGGGAGATCTCTTTAAAGAATTGTACCAGTTAGATGGTCTCATTGAATTGCCGCCCAAAAAATTAACCAAAAAGGAACCAGCTAATGGTTGGATTAATAGAAATATTTTCCAAAGATTGCTCATAAAATATTCAAGAAAAAAATTGAAAAATAATTTATTATAATACAATTATAATAAATGTCATACCAAATACGCATGAAGGCAGAACTCAAGGATATTGTAAATAATCAAATTGAGGGTATTAGGCTAAATGTTGATGAGTCTAACATTAGAAAATGGACAGGAGAAATTGAGGGTCCAGAAGGAACCCCATATCACAATTATATTTTAAGATTAAATATTGTCATACCAGAACATTACCCCTTTAAGGCTCCGACTGTACATTTTGATCATCCTGTATATCATCCCAATATTGGGTCAAATGGAGCTATATGTTTAGATATTTTAAAAGATCAATGGACACCAACTTACACATTGATGAAAGTTATGTTGAGTATTTGTAGTTTATTAAGTGATCCCAATCCATCAAGCCCTTTGAACGGAGAGGCTGCAAGATATTGGACAAGTAATAGAGAAAAATATAATGAGGAAGTTGTTAAAATATGTTCAAAAAATTGTGTAAAAAATTAATATTTATCTTGGCAAATAACACCAATTATAAAAGTATCATTCTGCTTACAATTATAAGTTTTATATAATAAAATGTCTTTTCTTCCTTCTCTTCTTATTAAATTATTTGACAATAGTTTTCCTGGATTATTTCTAAAACTATTCCAAAATTTTTTACATTTTATACAATCTTTATCTTGGCTCTTTTGGAAATTATCACATATCTTTAATTGATTATCTACGTCATAAAAAGTACAATTGTTATTGTTCATAACAAAAAACTTAGATCTTATAAATCCAGTATTGTTTAAGTATCGAAGGAATGATTCAATGTTTGGTCTTAAGTTTTGGAAATCTCTTCTTGTTATATTACATTTTTGTATAACATCAAGATCCCCTGATATTTTATCGAAAAACAAACTACATTCTAAAAATACTTTTTTATTATCGTACCTTCTAATTCTAATTAATCCAAATGAAAATATTATAATAAATATCAAAACAAAAGCAAAAATATAAACTGTGTTAATGTTTATCATAATTTATATAATATATTTTATTTTGATATGGAATTGATTCTCTCTTGAGGAGTAAAATTGACTTTCTTCATTGGAGTTGACCTAGATCTTTCTATCGCTCCACTCAATGACTCAAATGCTTGATTACAAACATTTGTGGAAAATGTAAGAGAAGAATCAGCACCAATTCCAATCTTTTGAGCTTCCTTAATAGCATCTTGATTAGCTCCAAGGAAAACAAATTCCCATCCTTTTTCCTTCTTTTCACTAATCATTCGATTAATAACTACCTTTGAATATTCACTGCTACTGTTTTCTTCACCATCTGTGATGATAACAATAATAACATTATCATCATCTCCAGGTCTGATAGAGTGAATCGTTTTTCCAACTGCATCAAGTAACGCAGTCATTCCATCTGGTACGAAAGTAGATTCAGTCAATTCTTCAACTTCTTCGATTTTTTTGTTTTCATAGGAAACAATATAATCATTAGAAAATTGATAGAGAGAAAGAAAAGCATTATCTGCTTTAAGTTCCTTTTGCTTCCTTACGAAAGAATTGAATCCTCCAATGGTGTCTTTTCGACATACTTCCATAGACCCGCTTTTGTCTAAAATTACATAAATTCTTGTTGTCATTTTTTATTAACCTTCTCTACATTATATTTAATCAATTTTTTCGTAAAAGTAATGATTTAAAAATATATTAATAATGATAATTATGAAAGAATATACTTTTAGATTATATGATAATTTTTTACCAAATCCAAATGTTATAAAAGAAGGAAATGTCATTGTTAATTTTAAATATTGTAATTTATCTGAGCTTTCCTGGGTTGATGAAGAATTCAACGATAACGTCTTTGAATTACCCAATTGGGTTTGTTTTTTCGATGTAAGTTACAATTCAATTTATGCTTTATATAAAGGATCAAGTCATGATTATAAATTGCCAAAAGATTTAACAGTTTTGAATTTATCATTCAATAAAATGGATTTTATCCCAGATAATGTTCCCAATGGGTTAGTGGCTTTGAATGTTTCCAATAATACAATAAAATATCTTCCAAAATTGCCTCAATCCACTAAAATTGTAAATGCAGCACATAATACTATTAAATGGTTTGATCAAGAATTGGCTCACTTAGAAAAATTAAATTTGTCATACAATCATATTAGTTATTTTAGGTTTGATAGGATGAGGGATAATATTAGAGTTTTAGATTTAACGGGAAACCAATTAAAAGATATTGGAGGAAAAGTTTTTCCACCTAATTTGGAAATATTGAAGCTACGAGATAATAAAATAAGTGAAATACCTGAATTACCTCGAAATTTAATTGAATTGGATCTCTCCATGAACAAGATCAAGAAGATTGATAATTTTCCCAGCACATTAACTATTTTAGATGTAAGTTCTAATAATTTAGATAAATTATGTGATAGTGTTTTACATTGCAAAGATATGACAAAATTAAATTACGAGCATAATGATAGCATTGAAATCTCACTAGATGTCTTGATATGGATCGATAAGCAATTTCATATGACTCACTCAATAGAAAAGGAGATTAATATAAAGGAAATATATTCACAAAACTATGAAGAAATCCAAACAATTTATAAAGATGCTCAAAATGCACACAATCTAAAAATTAGGAATGATATATTGAAGTCGATGGAAAGAATTGTTAGTGGCGAAACACCCAAAATAGAATTTGGTGAATGTTGTGAAAAATTGGGAAGTTATTTTAAATTGGAAGATACAGTTAGTATATTGAAGAATTCAGATATTGGTCAAGTTGAATTGAATGGCGAAAGTTATACATTGGCTAAATTTTTCCCATATTTATACGAAAGGATAGATGCCAATGAAAACAAGGAGAGTTTATCTTCTATATTGGAAAATGAAATTCAAAATACAAAATCAGTTTGTTTTTCTGGAAGGATAGAGGCTTATGTAGCAGCTTTAGCTGGATTTGATGAAGATGTTAAATATTCACCATCTTTAAGTGATCAGATTCTAGCTAAGATTGAATTAATTAAAAACAAATTACATAAAGATAGAATTCCCTCAGATTCTCTAAATTATCAGGTTGAATTAAAATTTTATATGGAGGAGGCATTGAAGGATATGAACTTAGATGAAGAAACCAGGAAAATATGGTTACAACCTATCGATGATAATGTGGAAGAAATTGTTCAAACTTTAGAAGAAAATTATAAGAAAGATATTAGAGAGATAGTTGATATTATAAAAATGCGAAAGGTGATTAAGCAATATTTCTTACAAAATTATAGTAAAAATTCGTAAAAAAGAAGAAGTATTTATATATTAAGAATTAATGTATAATCATAATTTGAAGAATAAAGTAGAGGAAAAGAATAGAAGTTTTATAGATGAAATATTACAGACAACTTTTGCATCCCGTGTTCAAATTGATTTGAATATTGAACGAGACATAATGGAAAAAAAGGATGAAATAGAAAAACAGTTAAATAGTGTTTTTGGGCAAGTTACATATAATTGGAAAATGAAAGTAAGAAATAATGCTTTAAGGGGAAAATATTATACAAATTTGTTTTTCTTTAATAATCAACAAGAAGCCGATTTGTTTTTTATAAAAAATGAGTTGTATGAGAAGATTGGATTAGTTCCTCCATTTTTAAAGCTTGAAAATTATTTTAACAATTTTGGATTTGATTTTAAGTTGTTGAGAAAGAATGGCATCTTATTAGCTCAAGTTTCCTGGGAAAAATATTTTGAGAAGGAAGATGAGATCAAGGAGAGGATTGAGAAGACAGAGGAGGAATTGGATGATGAGGAGGTTTAAAAACTTTTTTATATTCTTGAATATAAAAAATGAGATATACAGTTGCAGAACTGTTCAATTTATGGAAAAGGAATGAAATAACAGAGCCGATAAAAGTAGGAGGGTGGATTGAATTTAAGAGAGAAAATGGAGATAACTTTTATTTTTTAGTGATAAGAGATGGAAGCTCATTTAAAACTGTTCAAGCAGTATGTAATTTACCTACTTTTAAAAGAGAAGAAGAATTTAAATCTTTGGGGCATGCTCCAAGAGGAAGCTCTGTTTTATTGAAAGGTAAATTAGTTAAATCACCATCGAAAGGACAAGATTTCGAATTAGAAGTGATTTCGTCAAAAGTGTTGGGATTAGTTGATGAATCATATCCCTTATTAAAAGCAAGACTACCTTTGGAAAATCTAAGGAATATACCCCATTTGAGAATGAGAACTAAGACTTTTCAAGCTGTTGGAATAATTAGAAACACACTTCAATTTGAAACCCATAAATTTTTTAATAAATTAGGATTTATACAAGTTGCAACTCCATTGATAACAAGTAACGATTGTGAAGGTGCTGGGGAAACATTCGATGTTGTTAAAGGAAAGAGTAATTTTTTTGGGAGTGATGCTCATTTAACCGTTAGTGGTCAATTACATGTTGAAACATTTGCACATGCTTTTGAAAAAGTTTATACATTTGGACCAACTTTTAGAGCAGAAAATAGTAACACTAGTAGACATTTGGCGGAGTTTTGGATGATAGAACCTGAGATGAGTTTTATTACATTTCACGAATTAATGAACAATATGGAAATGTATTTGAAATACGTATGTTCAAAGATATTAACAGAACATCGTGATATTTTGGAATTTTTCGAGCAATATTACGAAAAAGGTTTGATTCAAAGATTGGAAGGAGTTGCGAAGATTGGAGAAAGTTTTTTTAGAAAAAAATATGATGATTGTTTAAAGTTTTTATTGAAAGAAATTGAATGTGGTAACATTGTTATTGACAAAGAGACAAAAAGATTGGAAAATGGAACATTAGTTTTAAATAAAATACCTGTGTTTGGAGATGATTTTGGGAGTGAAATAGAAAAATATTTGGTTGAAGAATTTGGTAATAAGCCATTTTTTATAACTCATTTTCCTAAAAAATTAAAATCATTTTATATGAAAGTTGATGAGAATCCTTTATTAGTTGAAGCTTGCGATTTGTTAGTTCCAGGAGTTGGTGAATTAATGGGTGGATCAATGAGAGAAGAAAATCTAGAAAAATTAAGGGACACAATGAAAGAAAAGAATGTTGCAGAGGAAGGACTAGAATGGTACATAGACATGAGGAAACATGGAACAGTTCCACATGGAGGGTATGGAGTTGGTTTTGAAAGATTAATATGTTATGTAACTGGTATGAAAAATATAAGAGATGTTATTCCTTTTTTTAGGGCACCTGGGCAGTGCTTTGCTTAAGTATAAGCAAAGCAAAACTGCTAGGAGTTTTCCTGAGGGAAAACTGATCAGTGCTTTGCTTAAGTATAAGCAAAGCAAAACTGCTAGGAGTTTTCCTGAGGGAAAACTGATCAGTGCTTTGCTTAAGTATAAGCAAAGCAAAACTGCTAGGAGTTTTCCTGAGGGAAAACTGATC
>Ga0194133_10001658_pt1 | contig 37565 bp, 27 predicted proteins | sample TA2KigOf40mmetaG_FD_155448 | JGI IMG/M metagenome (GOLD analysis project Ga0194133, IMG submission 155448) | Freshwater microbial communities from Lake Tanganyika, Tanzania - TA2015055 Kigoma Offshore 40m | ecosystem: Environmental > Aquatic > Freshwater > Lake | place: Tanzania: Lake...
TGGGAATCAGCCAACAAATTATCGTGATTGCTTCGCCGAATGTGCAAGAAAACTTCCGTCTACAACTCTTCGACGAACGCGAGCTTCGAGAGATTGAGCCGGGAGTATGGAATATTCGCGCATGCACAGGTAATAAATTCATCAAAGAGATTAACCCGATGAATATGAAAGGGCTTACGCGCGATAAAATCATCAAGCAGATTCGGCGCTTGATCTCATCACATTACTTGTTTTTTGGCTACAATGAATTTGCAAATTATGCGCGAACTCATGCATCCAGTGTGGGGATTTCACAAGATGACGCAGTGATTCAAGAAGTTCGGCGGAAAACAGGTGTTGCCGCAGCGGCGTCGGTGGCAGCGCCTGGAGGCTCTGTGGCGTCAATGAAGAAAGGTCGTAAGTCTGCTGCAGATCTTGCGAGAGAAGCAGACCTGGAAACACTCGCGATCGAGACATTATCTGTTTCAAAGTTGCGTAAACTCTTTGCAAACACGCTTATTATTATTGATGAGGTCCACAATATTCGTATCACGGATGACAATCGAGACAAACGTGTTGCGAAGATTTTGTTTCAAATTGTCCAAAAAGTAAACAATGTGCGTCTTTTATTGTTGTCAGGTACGCCCATGTACAATAGCTACAAAGAGATTGTATGGTTGATAAATCTGATGAACTTGAATGACCGCCGGGCAACAATCGATATTGCAGATGTATTCGATGATCGTGGAAATTTTCGCTTGGATGCGACTGGTCGAGAGATTGGCAAAGATCTTCTCATTCGAAAGGCAACGGGATATGTTTCATTTGTACGCGGTGAAAACCCGTATACATTTCCATACCGTATATTCCCGAGAGAACATACACCCGAGCATTCACTCTTGATGCAAACACGAGGTGGTCTCGGGTATCCACGAACACAGTTGAACGGACGTCATATTGAGCAACCCATCGAACATATCGACGTCTATATGACACCAGTTGGAGATATTCAAGAAGCAGCGTATCGGTTTGTTGTGAATGATATGAAGGCAATGTACATTTACAAAAAAACTGCGATGGTGCGTAGGAAAAAGGCGGTGGCGGCAGCAGCAGCTGCATCAGATGAAGCAAGTGGAAAAGGCAAGGGCAAAGGCAAGGGCAAAGGCAAGGGTAAAGCCGCCGCCGCCGCTGGTCCCGCTTCTCCTGGCGCTGAAGTCATTGATGAAAGAACAATCGTCGAATCAGTTGATTTTCCATCATTCGAGAATATGGATACAATCGGTTATGCAGCCGTACAGAGACCATTAGAAGCATTGAATATTGTATACCCACACCCGTCGCTTATTGAATACATGAACAATCCAAATGATGAATTTGATATCACTGCATGCATCGGAAAGGAAGGTTTGCGGCATATTATGTCATATGAAGAAACGGGTAACCCACCAATGCGTTTGAACTTTGAGTATCGACCGGAATTTACACGCTCATTCCGATTACCGAATGGCGAAAACACGACAAAAGCATCATCGCGTATTTTTGCACCAGAAAACATTGGACGATATTCTGCCAAAATCAAGAATATATGCGATACAGTTATGCGTAGTGAAGGTATCATCCTGGCATACAGTCAGTATATCGATGGGGGGGTAGTACCAATTGCGCTTGCGTTAGAAGAGCTTGGTTTTACGCGATACAGCGCAGCTGGCGGAAACTCGTCGCTATTTCGAAATAAACCAACACCGAATATTGACGCGATTTCGATGCTTCCACAGCGTCAACACCAAGCGCAGTTTCCAAACCAACCGTTTCGTCCTGCGCGTTATTCAGTGATTACTGGCGATCCGTCGATTTCACCCGACAACCTCTATGAACTGAAAGCCCTTACGAGTGACGACAACACTCACGGTGAAAATGTAAAAGTGGTTATTATTTCCGTAGCAGGAAGTGAAGGTCTCGATTTTAAAAACATTCGTCAAGTGCATATTCTGGAGCCGTGGTACAACATGAATCTCCTCGAACAAATTATCGGACGCGCTATCCGTAACTGTAGCCATAAGCGGTTGCCTTATTCGCAACGGAACGTTGAACTTTATTTGTACGGAAGTCGTTTAACGAACCCGGAAATTGAAGCGATTGATCTCTATTTGTATCGTCTCTCGGAATTCAAAGCAGTAAAGATTGGCGTAGTCTCTCGTGTTCTGCGAACATCTGCGGTAGACTGCCTGTTGAATGTACAGCATAATACACAAACCGCCGCACAACTGAACCAAGTTGTAAGACAAAATCTCTCGTCACGTAAACAGATCGACTACCAAGTCGGCGCACGCCCATATTCCGCATTATGCGATTATATGGAACGGTGTGAGTATACGTGTCGTCCGACATTTTCAAATGGTCGCCCCATTCAAGAACAGAATGAGCTGTATGGAATGGGAGATGACAGCGACAGTGAGGGTGACAACGTAGATGGCCAGGGCGGACAAGGACGCCGTGGAGGTGATGTTCGTTTAGATACATTCAATGAGAAGTTTATGTCGATGAACTTGGATAAAATTATTCACAAAATCCGAGACTTATACAAGAATAGATTTTTTTACAAAAAGACGGGACCAAACGGAATCATCGCGAATGTGAACGCGATTCGACAGTATCCAATTGCACAAATTAATCTTGCATTGACAACGATGGTGAGCGATCCGAATGAATATGTAAATGATAGATATGGACGTCTTGGACGCGTGATTAATGTCGGTGATTACTACCTCTTTCAACCGATCGAAATCACAGATAAACGTATCAGCATTCATGAACGAAGCACGCCTGTACCATTCAAACATTCCGCAATAGAATATCCTCTTCAACAAGAAGTAACAGAAGATTACCTCGGTATGAAGTTAAGCGAACCGAGTGTTTCGAATAAAAAAGTCGCAGAGAGAGTGAATAAAATGCTCGGGTCTGATGCTGCATCATCTTCTTCTGGGATGGCAGCAGAAGTGTCGGAAGCACCAGACGCGGTCGAAGCGCCAGAAGAAGTACCTCCATCGGATGTATCCGAAGTGGAAGAAGAACCGGAAGCACAACCCGCCAATGAAATCGAGGACCTAATTACAACAATTGAAAATACATTTGAAACATGTAAAACTGTTTATGAAAAGCCAACCAAGGATCAGGATGAATGGTATTATTATTGTGGAAAGGTGCTAGAACAAATCTCTCAAACAGAAGAGTTTCAAATTACAAAAGAACAACTGCACGAGCTCGTGATTTCAAACCTGTTAGAGCATCTATTCTTCAATGATAGTTTACGACTACTGAACTATCTGTATCAAAAAAATAACTATTCGATGACGGTTGCTGCTGGTGGTGATAGTAGCACTGGCGCCGGTGGCGGTGTTGCGATGATACAGCCATTAACACAATTCGAGAGAATGCTTTTTGGGTATTATACGCGACAGGTAATCTCTCGACCATTGGTTGGACGCCGGGCATTGGCAGCCGCCGGGGGAGGAGGAGCTGCAGGGATACAAGATCAAGGAATACTTTTATTTCATGAGAAGAAAGACCCGTCCTTCGCGCTGGTTGTCTTACCCTATGAAACGAGAGAATGGCATTTGGCAGAGCCGGAAGATGAACGCGACTATGAACTTCTTTTAGGCAAACTCCAGACATCTCACATTCAAAATATTAATATGGTGATCGGTTTCATCTCTTTTTTCAAGAAAGAGTACTTGATTTTCAAGGTGAAAACCATGTCGAAGAAACGAGATAAAGGTGCAAGATGTGACCAGTCGGGTAAGACCGATACTGTTACAACGATCAATACCATTCTCTCATTAAACCCTGCAACATCTGGCGAAGACTATAAGCTTACGATTGAAAATACGAAATTTCGAACCCAGCGCGAACTTTGCGTGTTTCAAGAGTTTTTATTGCGGACTTTTCATCACAATCGGGTCAATGGTCGTAAATGGTTTTTCACGCCATGCGAAGCGTTATTGTGTAATGTCGAAAAAGAATATATCGAGAAATAAAGTATAATGCTATAATAGCTATATACCAATGAGTATTGCAAGTGTTTCAAAGAATGCAGTAACTCTATCTGCTGCACCGCAAATGCCGCCGACTGGAGGAGTTCAAGCCAAACCCAAATTAGGTATCTATACGACGATTCTATTGACACGAAAACTACAAGTCCCTTTTCGAATCATTGGCCAGAATGTGAAAGATACACTCGAACATATTCTCTCGAAAATCGTGGAAGGAAAGTGCATGGCGGAGGGATTTATCCGACCAGGTAGTGTGAAAATATTGACGTACTCCAACGGGTATTTATACGGAAAGTACGCAATATTTGATGTTGTTTATGAATGCCTCGCTTGTTCTCTTGTCGAAGGCGTTGTGTTTTCGTGTGTGATCAAGAATATTAGTCTCGCAGGTATTCGCGCCACACTAAATGAACCGAAGACACCAGTTGTCGTATTTGTTGCACGAGACCACCATTACGACCGCGCAGACTTTACACGTCTTCAGGAGGAAGAGGAAATTCGTGTTCGCGTGATTGGACAACGGTACGAAATCGGCGACGAATCGATATCGGTCATTGGGGAGTTGGTCTAATAAATTCATTGAATACAATATTGTAAAAATATAAACAGTATTGTATAATTGTAATATTCATATGGATCACATATTTACTTGTCTTCATTGTCAACAACCGTTCGTGGTGAAGCATAGTGAGTTTAACTGCCGTATATTACGTCACGGTGTATTCAAAGACACGCTGCAACCGATGCCACCCCACGCGACAAAAGAGGAATGCGATACCCTTGTACAATCCGGTAAAATCTATGGATGCGCAGGTCCGCTTCAAATTGTCGCAAACACGAATGCGTTAAATGGATACGATCTCGTCATTTGCGACTATATCTGAATAAAATTGATAAAGATATAAATGTAAAACTAGAATTCATATAGCTATCATTCATTCGTTGTAATGGCATCTGTCGCGTGCGTGTCATCTTCGTCTGTAAAAAAAACCACGATTCGGCCAAAAAAGAAGAAAGAAACCCATGAACCAGCCCCTTCTGCGGCAGCCGCGTTCATTCCAGAACCACCACTGCCCGCAGCCGTCAACGACACCACACCATCGCCTCAGCCCGCCGTCAAACAACATTATTGCGATCCGTCTCTCTTTACCCACCAACAAGTGAAGCGGAAACTGACCGTCCCGTTTTATAAAATAAAACATGGCGTGGATGTGAAACAACTTCTTACGACGGAACTCGCAAAACAGCTGGAAGGACGTTGTTCAATTGAAGGATACATATGCCCTTATTCTATCTCGATTTACTCGCACTCATGCGGCACATTGGCCGGGGCAAATATCGTCTTTGATATCATAGCAGATTGTCTTATTTGCTTTCCAGATGAACACAGTGTGATTAAATGTGTTGCGCGCACGATCACGCAAGCAGGTATTCGCGCAGGAGCAATGGATTTACTTCCTGGACGCATCTCACCGATTGAGGTGTTTCTTTCGCGTGATATGAATATCAAGAAGAATGAATTATTTACTCGGATTGAAGAAAATGATATTCTCACGGTCGAAATTATCGGGCGTCGCTTTGTACTTCATGATACACATGTTACCGTGATTGCAATGTTGATCGACGCCGAGTCTCCTCCATCTTGAAGAGTCAGCGAAAGGGTATAAAGTTTTATTACGTTTTATTTGTAAACTACATTCGCAGGAGCAATGACGAATACGTTGACTGAAGGTGATACGGCGACGACACCAATGATCGCAAGTCTATCTACGATGAATGAACTGCAAAGTATCGCGCAACAAGTAGAAACAAAAACGAACTACTTGATGGCACTCAAGGATGGCATTGAAAATATGCCAGTGGTGCATCAGACAGAAATCTTGCGAATTCTTCACAGCAAACAAACTCAAATCAACGAGAACAAAAATGGTGTATTTGTAAATATTTCCAAATTAAGTGATACTACGTTACGTGAATTGGAAGGATACATGAAATACGTCATCCAACAAGAGAAACAACTCAACGAGATTGAAGAACAGAAACAACTTCTCGCGAAGGAATACTTTGAGAATAAGACGCATAAAGATAATTAGATATATTATATAATCATGACGCAAATGTCGTCGTTGTCAGTGGTGATTCCATGCTTATATAACTCTTTTTCATTTACACCTGAAAATATGAATGAAAGAATGATGTACTATGATACACATTCTTTTCGACCAACACGTGTTGTTCCTGCGGCACCGGCGCCGATGCATGTGCCGGTTATGGTGACTAAACCAGAACCAGAACCAGAACCCGCGATTGATCTGGTTCAGGAATCATCAACGGATGACGACGACTCGTCATCGGTGTCATCGGCGTCATCGGCGTCATCGGCGTCATCGGCGTCATCGGCGTCATCGGCGTCATCGGTGTCGGTAGCGTCGACATCCGAAATAGCGCCGCCGACATTTCACCCCGACAGCATGAAACAGTATGAAGTATCTCCATCTAGTATTTCACCTGCTGCATCTACAGATTCGCTTCTTTGGATCGCCTACATTATGCTTTATGGACAGGAAAAATTCGAAACAATTGAGAATCACTACACAGAGGCAAATACATTTAAATTCATGTTGGTTGAACTGTTACGTAAATCCAAGCCGATCTTAAAAGCAAATAAGATCAAGCTTACTGGTGTAGAGGAGAATCTCGTTCATAAACCGTTTATTCAACTGGAAACATTGCAAGCGATCGCTCTTTGTAAAAATCTGTCACTGTGCATTGTACAAAACAGAAAATATTATGAAGTACATGCAGGAGGATCAGGTAGTGGCGGAGGCATCATTGAAAAAAACAAAGGAAGTTACGTCTACTACGCTTGCCCAGAGAATGTAACCAGCAAGTATCTACAATACATTCGAGAAAATTACTGGTTGATGGAAAGTATATCTGCGCCAATTCGTCCTATGTCTGCATATAAGCTACAAGACCTCGTGGATATTGCAACCAAACTGAGATTACCGGTTGTCAATGTCATTCCAGGTAGATTTGGATCGATGGGTACAGAAAAAAGAAAGACAAAGCCTGAACTGTACGAAGCAATCTGTAAATGCGTTTAAGTATAAAATTGAAGTATATATATGAATTAATGTATAAATAATATCCGTTTCATATATATACAAATGCCGAGAAACCGCGGTGTGCCATCTTCGGCGATGTCCGCATCTGCGAAGCAGTCTGAGTTTGAAAGTATTGTATCCTATTATTTAGAAGGCTTACTTGATAAATCAGAAGGTATTCCGGAGTTAGAGGTCCGTTTTGGAACAAGAGGAAATCCGGCGACCACAAGAGAAAACTTCGACGGAGTCATTCAAAAACTATTATCTTCCGGGTTTACGTTTACCAAAAAGAACGGATACTCTCTTAAAATCCAGAACGAGTTTATCGACCAAAAAACAGGACAAACCAAACTTTCGCTTATTCGCGCAGAGATCCACGGAATCAATGATGTGCAGAATTATTGCAAGACGAATATGCCGGATGAGAAGTACGTTCTCTTTACGCAAAAAATGTACGCAAAGACAGGTAGTCGCGCAGGAGGCGAACAGGAGGGAATGGGAGTCGGAAGCGGTGGCGGTACCACAATACATCCCGTCATCTTTGATGACTTTAATTTCAAGGTGAGTTACCAGCGTGAAAAGCGAATTGCAAATACATCAACACTTGCGAGATCAATCTTGAAAACATGGAATGACAACAAAAAGACGTTCCGGTATATCAACCGAAGCACACTGAGACACCCAGATTTCCCATTTCAAATTGACATGAGCGTTGTTAAGGAGTCATTGAAAGATCAAACTGGTTATATTTCTGCGTCAACATTTGATGCGGCCAGAGTACTTGACAGTCCAGTTCGATATGAAATGGAAATCGAGGTGATCAATGACCTTGTTGGCCCAGGAACTTCATTCAATCATCCGAAACACTTGTTGGATAATCTGCGCAAGATGATTAAAATCATGATGTCGGGAATGCAAGGAACCAACTATCCGATCTCAACCATAGAAATACGCGGTATTCAGCGCAAGTATTATGACCTACTTTACCCCGATGAACGTCACAGCCATCAGCATCCGGAGCGACTAGACCGTGACGGCGACAACAGCGACAGTGATCGTAGCGACGAGAGCGACAGTGAAGATCGTGAGAGCGACCGTCAAAAAAAGAGAGACGACAAATATGACGAAGAACGCGCGCGTCGTATTTTTGAACGTGAACGCCAGCGTGACCGTGAAGCCGCTCCTGTACTATTACGCCCAAAACATTTCATCGGTCCAGCCTCGTATACACTTCAAATGCAAAATATTCGGCCAATTGATCCTGATTCCAAAGTTCCGAATATTCGCATCAACTATTCTGTCACGGAGAAAGCCGATGGTCAGCGAAAGCTCCTATTTATCGCGCCGAAAACCGGACACGTGTATCTTATTGATATGAACATGAATGTTCAATTTACCGGCGCAGTTTCGTTGAATTCCAAATTATATAACTCACTCTTGGATGGTGAGCACATTCTTCACAGCAAAAACGGCGACTTCATCAATGTATTCTTGGCATTTGATGTATACTTCGTGCATAAGGCCGATATTCGGTCACGACTCTTCTATCCACCAATCGACGAAGACCAAGTTCTCACGAATTTTCGGCTTCCATTGATGGAAAGTCTTGTCAAGAATCTTCAGTTGAAATGTGTGTCCGGTGGACCAGATTCGCTACCACCGATTCGAATTGAAACCAAGAAGTTCGAAATCGCATCTCAGTCCACCGGTAAAACCATATTTGATTGCTGTGCGTTGATACTTCGTAAGTGCGCGGAACATCATTTCGAGTATCATACGGACGGTCTCATCTTCACTCCCATTGATTTTGGTGTTGGTAGTAATATACGCAACGACAATACAGACGCAGGACCATTGTACAAAACAACCTGGGAATATTCGTTCAAATGGAAGCCGGCGCATATGAATACAATCGATTTCCTTGTTACTACAAAGAAAGGCGATGACAACGAGGATCTTGTTAGCAATGTATTCAAGTCTGGTATGGATATGTCGCGTTGTGTTCAGATTCAGCAGTATAAAACACTTGTATTACGCGTTGGATATGACGAGCGAAAACACGGACATTTGAATCCATGCGTCGCAATGATTGAAGGATCGGGTGAAGAGGGCGGCCGGCGACACCGAGGAGATCGTGGTGGTGCTGGCGAAGAAGCATTGGAAGCGGTAGCGGCAGCGGCAGCGACGGATGCATACAAACCAGCACCATTCTTTCCAACCTATCCTTATGATAACGACGCCCATATTTGTCATATTATGATGCGTGCGGATGAAGCCGGTGTAAATCAAATGATGACAACGGAAAACGACATCATTCAAGATGAAACAATTGTGGAGTTCAGTTATGATCCTACACAACCGGTTCATTGGAGGTGGTCTCCACTGCGTGTTCGCCATGACAAGACAGCCGAGTATCGTGCTGGCGGAAAAAATTATGGAAACGCCTACCATGTTGCGAACAATAACTGGCATTCAATTCATAATCAAATCACAGAGGAAATGATCATGACCGGTGAAGGTATCCCAGATGAGCTATCAAATGACGATGTCTACTACAATCATGCAGAGTCGGGTGGTGGTGGCAGCGGAATTGATATTGGACGCGGGACAAAGGTTCGTACACTAACAAAAGGAATGCGCGACTTCCACAATTTATACATCAAGCGTAAGTTGATCATGAGTGTCGCGCGTCCCGGAAATACGCTTATTGATTTAGCTGTTGGAAAAGGCGGCGATTTACCGAAATGGATCGCTGCAAAGCTCGGATTCGTATTTGGAATCGATTATTCGAAAGATAATCTCGAGCATAAATTCGACGGTGTATGTGCGCGGTATTTGGATATCAAGAAAGCCAAACGAAACATTCCCGATGCAATCTTCATTCACGGTGATAGCAGCAAAGAGGTTCGTGGTGGTCAAGCCGCTATTAGCGAACGATACCGGATCATCACCCGCGCTATTTTCGGAGAAGGCGCGAAAGATGCGAGTTTATTAGGGCGTGGCGTATATCCTCATTACGGCCGTGGATCGGACGGGTTTGATATCTGTTCTGTCCAGTTCGCGATCCATTACTTCTTTGAAAATATTATGAAACTTCATACCTTTCTTCAGAATGTCTCCGAGTGTACGAAATTAGGCGGCTACTTCATTGGAACATGCTTTGATGGTGCACGTATTTTCCAGGCACTCGCGCGATTAGAGAGCGGTGACGAAATAAGTGTAATGAGTGCGAGTGGTAGCGTAGGAAGCGACCCACAACGTATGTGGTCTGTCCGAAAGAAATATCATCAATCCGAGTTTGAACCGGACAGCAGTAGTATTGGGTATGAAATCGAAGTATACCAAGATTCGATCAACAAGGCAACGCGCGAATATCTCGTCAATTTTGACTATTTGACTCAGTTATTGGAGAATTATGGGTTTGATTTGGTTTCACCGGAAGAAGCGGCGACAACGCTTGTATTTCCTATGCCAGATGGTACGTCGACATTTGATGGAATGTATCATCAGATGGAGTTGGATTGCAAGAAGAAACGTGAAGAAGAAGGTGGTGGAAGTGGCAATCGTAATACGGATGAAGACAACTGGTCTCGACAGTGTCGTCAAGAGTACGGGTCTGCTTTGTATATGACACCGGAAGAAAAACAGGTTTCGTTCTATAACCGGTATTTCATATTCCGAAAGAACCGCAATATCAATGCAAAGCAACTGAAGAGTAGTTTCTTGAGTTATGCGGGATTACAAGAAGAACAAGACCGGGCAGGGGCTGGCGCTGGTGGAGACGATGAAACTACTGCAATCGCACTGGAGAAGATTGCAAAAGCATCACGGCCGATTGATGTCGCATCGAAACCGGCGATTGCTGCACATATTTTAGAAGAACGAAAGACTGAAAAACAACTTGCAGCGATATCAGAACCAGTAGTCGCATCTTCTGCAAAGGCGAGTACGATGAAGATCAAACCAAAGCCGAAAAAGACGGCAGCAACGACTGCAAAAGCATCGGCAGCGGCAGCGGCACCGGCGGCAGAAGCACCCGAAATTCTCGTCGAAGAAGCTGCATCTGCGCCAATTGAACAGATTGAGAAAAAGATACAAAAACGAACAAAGAAAGTCAAAGCTTCTGTATCTGAAGAAGGCGCCGGTGCGGCAGCAGCAGCAGATGCAGCACCGGCACCCAAAGCCAAACGTCAAACAAAGAAAAAAAGTGACTTATAAAGATTTATATAATAACTATAACGGATAATACATGTTTAAAAAATCGCCCAAGAATTGCTTTAAACCTGTATTGCATACAAATACAGGAGCATCGGGGGGTGGTCTTGCGCAATCTTCAGAAACCGATAGTCAAAAACAATTCACAGGACCATTCCTTACGTACTATAATCATTTTTTATTACCACAAGTCAGTATCAAAGAAGACACGCCGAATAATTATGTCCCACTGGCGATCTCAATAGAGACGTCAACAGCAGTCTCAGAAGACGCAGGGGATGAACATCGAGACAAGGTGTATGTCTCTTCTTCTGTGTATTCTCATTTGTGCGATGTAAAAGCTCAAATTGAAAAATACCAAGATGCATGGGACAATATCAAAAAATTCACAAACCCATACGAATACATCCATACAAACATATCTGGCAATAAAACCAACATAAGCAAATTGCGTCCATTATCCCGTTCATTTTATAAAATGATTGAGATTATGAAAAATCATACGATTCTTTCGCCGTTACATCATACGATCATATCCAAACCGGATACCAAAGCAAATATCAATACGTTTCATCTTGCAGAAGGACCTGGCGGTTTTATTGAAGCGACTTCCTATTTGCGTGGATTAGAGTATCAACGTATCGCAAAACATGAAAATAGTATCACCGTTACCGGCATGGGCGGCATCGGCGGAGATGCCGGTGATACAAGTATGAGTTCATCGTGTATTCCAACAACAATTCTACCAGAATCGAGTATTCAGATTTTGAAACGCAACACTGAATTACATGATGAAGTGATGAAAGACCTAGAACAGCTGCGACTTTCACGCCGTATTTTTGAAACCCAGAAAGGAATGCATGACATCGGAAATACAAACACGAATGTCACCTATGGAAATGACAGATATTATGGGATGACATTGATCAATGATGACCCAATATGCCCTGGTTGGAAGAAAACACGTTCATTTCTTGAAAACCACCCCAACGTGATTATTGAAACTGGTGCGGATAAAACGGGGAACTTGATATCTCTTGATAATTTCATGCATTGTGCGTCAAAATACAAGAATCGCATGAATATTATTACTGCGGATGGAGGGTTTGATTTTTCAGTTGACTTCAATAACCAAGAGACGATGGCAACACAGTTGATTTTGTGTGAAGTGTTCTATGCACTCGCAATGCAAAAACACGGAGGTACCTTCATATTGAAAATATTTGATGTGTTTCATAAACCAACTGTCGATATATTGTATTTATTATGTTACTATTACAATAGTGTATCGGTTATGAAACCACATACGAGCCGGGTTGCAAACTCTGAAAAGTATGTTATTTGTCAGGGGTTCAAGTTGACCGACTCGAGTAAAATCATCGAACAGTTTTCAGAATTATTTTCCACGATCTCGTGTAAAGAAAGTATTGTATCGATTCTTCCTACCAATCATGACCTCTATTTTTTGAACAAGATAGAAGAAATGAATGCGATGGTGAGCTTTCAACAGATCGAAAACATTACATCCACCTTGTCGATTATAACCAATCACCGTAATACTGAAAAATTGGATCATTACAAGAAATCGAATGTAAATAAGTGTATTGCGTGGTGTGAACATTACGAAATCCCATATCATATTCATCATGCGTCGATTCAGTCTACAAATATATTTTTGAACAGGTCATCTTTCGTTGGAACATTGCCATCTGTTCCTCCGGCGATTGCTACTGTTGCACCATCTGCTGTATTGGTTGGATCAACTGGTGCAACGGGTAGTGTTACTGTGGCAATGTAGTAAAACAGTCTAAATATATATCAAAATGTATGGTAATATACTAAGAATGCAAAGTACATTACAGTTTATCGCAGGTCAAATGAAGAAACCGAGAGAACGATTTGAAACGATATTGGAACCACTTCAAGCATTACTTCAAATCGGATTTCTTGCGTTTTATCCAATCGGGAGTAAATTAGCCATTCATAATAACATATTGACAATCCAAGAACCAGGATACACCCAGAATGTCCGCCGGTGGTACAATAACGACAAGAAAGAGGATGTGTTTTATTTATACAATGTATTTTCGCGGTTCAACAAATTTTATAAGACGGTTCTTTCGAGTGGAGGAGGCAGCGGCAGCGGCATCGGCGGAGAAAATGCCGCATTGTTTTCACTATTGAATGAGTTGGCAAAAACAGGTATCAATAACCTTACGCGCACGTATAACCAGACGGATAAAATCCATATTCTGCATACTTTGCAAATGTATAAAGGCATGTTGGATAACCCAGAATTGGTTCGAAGGTTGGCGAAATCCGATGACACGCGCGAACAAGATGAGGAACTGCCGCCTCAATTTCCACCCAAGATTAAAAGTTCGAACTCATCACCACCATTACGCCCGCTTCCTTCTTCTGGGGCGGGAAGCAATGTCCCGATTGATAGTATTGTCGACACAAATGTCGATTTGATATTCATAAAAATCACTGAGCTTTACACACAAGATGATTATACGATCATCTATCATACACTTCTCAAAATTCAGAATGACACACAGTATTATATGAATTATGTCGAAGGGTTGAATAAAATCCTGGAACCAGTGAATATTCGCATCAAAAAATGGATCGATGACAATATTGTATTTTAGTGTTACTCCATCTCCAACTTCACCCAGCATGGAATATAAGGTGCATTTGATAATTCACCTTTTATTTTACGAGAGAATTCTGGGAAAGGAATCTTGATTTTCGCATCTTCGCCAGTTTTTACGAACTGGTTCAACTGTTTATATAATTCACGAATCGCGGAATAAGAGACGTTCATTTGAAGCTCGGTGAGCTTATCGATGATTGGGCGGATCTGCTCGCGGCGTTGTTCTATCGTACGTTCCGTTGCTTTCATTGCTGCCGCCGCCTGTTTCTTTTTCATATTCCGCTTCCAGTGTTTTCCGCGGCCATAATTTCCCTGGTTGGTGGGGAGGTTTGTGTCAATAATAGGGGTTTCCTCCGTTGTCACGGAAGTTTCATGCGAAGAAGCTTCACATTGGATATGAATATCTTCCATGTCTTCCGGAATAAGAATCGATTCTTGGCGAAGCTTGTCTTCAAACGACAGTGTTGTTACTTCTCCAGCAGGTATAGTTGTATCAATCGCATCAAGGGTTTCGGTAAGTGTAACGCCGCTTACATCCACTGACATCGTTGATCCCATTTATTACAATAAGATACAATAAAGTCGAATTTTTATACCGATTTTATTGCCATAAATAACGCCTAAAACACTGTATCAAAATCGTCATTGTACATTTTGTCGCCTTTCTTGATTTCGATGACATCACGAAAGGTCTCACTTCGCATGAGTGGTACATTGGTTCTGATTTTTAGGTTCAGATGTGGATTGGTGAGAACCTGAACGAGAATTTCGCGCCGATTTGCATACTGACGACTCTGGATTGCGTAATATGTATAAAAGCTATTAAACGACAATTTACGCAGATGATCATTCATCGTGTCGGATGTCGCATCTTTTAATATTGTGCTATCATGAAAACGAGTAAGCGCATCTTCACATACAGCAATCCCTGTAACATCCGCCAGATTTTCAGATAACGAGAGATTTCCGTCAATGACAAACCCGTCTTTTCTGGAAATCTCTTCGTATTGTCGTCGAATTGCCGCGATTTTACGTTCATATGTTGCAATATCGTCACGTGACCACCAGTTTTTAATGACGCCACGATAATCATACAGTCGTGATGAAATATGAAGTGAGTGAGAGATTTCATGCCCGAAAGTGAACCCTACGGACGCAAGGTCGTATTCATAACCTCGCCCAAACTGGACATTCATACCATGCATATACGCGGTTGGTATGTAAATACTATTCGTGTTTGGTGTATAATATGCATTCACAACGTAGGATTGGTATCCGATAAGTTTCATTGTCCCCCAATTCATAAGATCCAAGTCATTCGTGGAAAGTTTACTGTGGTTACCGGAATGATGTTTTGCAAGATACAATGTACGCTGCAAACTTCTCTTTTTCAAGTTACCCCATGCATCTTTGGGATCATAATCTAGGTTTGAAGGATCAGGTGCGGAGATATTTGCTTCTCCAATATTGAGTTGGATCGTATTCAGTTTCTTCAGTGCGCCTTTCTTGGTATACGCCGACATCCATTTATTCTTTTGGATACGGTCCTTATAACATTCTAAGATCGTGTTTCCAATCTCTCGAACTTTCGATATCATTTCTTCATTTTTGAACTTGCGCGTGAATTCATCCGTCATTGTCTTTGGAAATGTATACGCGAGTCCGAGAATCGGGAAATATTCTCTCGGAAAGTGCGTATCTTTACCTCGAATAAGTGTATCATTGAAGTCGAGGTAGATATCGCGCCACTTGTCATGAAAACAGATGAGCTGGCGCATATAAATAAAGTGCCAGTAGCTCTTCCATTTATCGGACGCCCATTCCTTCTTGAGGCACGTCATAATCGATCGAATGTATCCAACTTGATATGCGATGAAATAGGGAGGAGTGTTCCCGTCTGGGTAACCGATCCAATGTGCAAGTTCGTCCCAATTCAGTTCGGTAAGACACATTGCATCGCGTGCAAGCACCCGGGTTGCCCCGCGAATATTATGGCGATAATGCGGGGACTTCAGCCGGTCTTCCAATGTGTCGCCGTGCGTATCCGTGACGCACCCGGTTCCACAGTCGCAGTTACGGTGCTTCTTGTTCTCTTTTTTATTTTCCGAGAGATGTGGTGGCTTATCTGGATGTTTTGCAGAGTTATAGATATTTGCGTAACTTTCGTCAAAACGCCCATCAAGGTTATTGAAGTGTTCCATAATACAGCACTCCGTATCATATACATCTTGTGCCTTGATATTGTGCGTTTTTTCATAGTCGCGCCCAAGACATTTCACAAAGACGTTATCAATGAACTTCATGAACGCAGTTGTAATACGGTGTTTGTATTTGATGTATTCAATCGTATTCGTTTCTGGACCGTCGTGGGTCGAAGGAGTCGTGGTATGATCCTCTACATGTTTTTTACCGCCGCCCGATTGTTCTTCGCGAACAACCGACGTATTGCTTACGTTGAGTTGTACTCCTTTCATCTTTTTTTTAAGAACTGAATCATGCAAATAAAACCGATAGTCATATAATGAGAGTGATGGACCGCAAATATGCGCGGATAACTTGCCTGGGCTATATTCATCGGGATACACGTTCCATACAATCGGAAGTGCCCAACTTACCATCTCACACTGGTTCATGATACCAAGAAACTTGAATAGGTTATTTTCTTGAATGAGTTCGTTGTATAATTTACAAAAATCGGAAATGTGTCGAAGAATGGGCTCTGGACGTAAATCGCGAAAAGACGTAATAATATGTTTCATTTGACGGGCGGTTGGAGATGACGCGTGACTACGTGTATATTCATCTACCATGGTAAGCACATTACGGTAGATGTCATCTTGTATAAGCTTGAAGTTGTCTAAAGGACGAATGTACTTCAATTCTCTCGGAAGCGTCTTTGGAACTTCATTCAACCACTTTTGGTTCGCCCATAAATAGAAGTTATTTACACGGAGAGCGGACGGATCCGTATGTTTCTTTTTTCTGGTATGGTGTGTATGGTGCCGACGTTTGCGCGTATTGATATGACGCGTCATAACACGAGTATATACTGCTATATATTCGTGAGAAAAATTCGATCAACATTTTAGATGAGGACGCTTGACCGCCCGATTGTACAAATTACAATCCGGTTTGAATATCTTACTCTTGATGAAGTAAGGTGCGCCCATAGAAGCGCCGTGGTATTGACCCGCATTTCCAGCAGCAACCCCGTATGCACTCTTGAAAGAAGCGCCGTTCTTTGTGATGGTGTCCAGTTTCAATCTCTCGAGACGTGTTCCCGCGCTTACCGCACCTTGCACTCCGTATTTTGTATTATTTGGTTTATGAATCACAGTTACCCGGCATTTGGCACGGTCCGCTGCATCTGGATAAATTCTCTCAGCATTCCCGCAATTCGTAGAATAATATACCTGGGAACCAGTCTTGGAATTACTTGGGTTGGCAGGTGTTCCGTCGGCAAGAACATACTGGTTCGGTGTTCCTGTCATCTTCGAGAATGTTTGTTTCTGTTGATATGTACGACATCTGGCTTGAAGGTAGGACGAAGTGTTCGTATGATATGCGCGACTTACATTCGTATTTCCGCTTCTCACAATACGTTTTTTCGAGTTGAACGAGAGATTCTTTGTCTCATAAATTCCGGTATTGATTTGATAGGACCCTGGCTGACCAGGAACGCCCACCTGTTTATAACCGGGATTCTGTACAATTTCATCTGGCATACATTCACGCAAAAAAGGGCGCTTGATATCCTCAACAACGTAATTCTGTTTTGAACCAGTTCTTGCATCACATCCACAGTTAGTGCCTCTAAATATGATACCACCAGGTCGGTCAATAAACCCAATCGTGGGGCGAGACTTGTTCGAGGAGGAAGGCATGAGACTCTTGCGCCAATGTTTGATTGGGCGAGGGTTGAATTTAAATGTCTTGATAACTGCTTTGGTCGCTGGAAAAGAACAGCATTTCGTCTCTCTTCCGAAGTCGTTTGATGGATTTGCTTCTGAAGAAGGGCCATTTTCTGCTGGTCGAGTGAAACCGGCAAATACACTTCGGGTGGTTGACTGTTTTGTCGAGCGTATTGCAACACGGATTGTTCTAAAATTAAGAGGCCATGAAACAAATGAATTACTCATCGGTTATATATGTATACAACACATACAATTAATATAGATAGTTTATAGGAATCATGTTTGAATACATCGAGTTTTACACAAAGAATCTTTCGAACTTCACAATATTATTATTGATTGGAGCTGTTATTGCGATCTTGGATATTACGTTTCGAAATGTAGTGAAAGATGTTTATCTAAATGTGCGAGACAATATACGAAAACGACACGGGATCAATATCGGCGGCGGCGACGGCAGCGACGGCGGCAAAGAAGGAATGTCAAACAAAGAACAAAGCGAATGCCCGACGGAATGTAATGCAGTAGCGTCTCTTCAAAAACGGTTGTCGAGTCTCATCGAAAGTGCTGCCAAACTTCAGAAAGACATCCAGAACAATAATGAAACAATTAAGAAACAGCAAAAAACGATTGAAAATATGAAAAAAAGTGTAGATAATATGTCGAAGAAATAGTAATTCAGTATAAAATAATACTACATTGTAAAGGCGACCATGATTTTTCATCATTTTATACACGCCGACGGAGACGATATCAATGAATCCATATTTAGGTCAAATGTATTACAATTCGTGAATGATACAGAAACACACCCGATCGTGAAATACCAGGCATTCATTGTAGCATCGTTATTGATCGTTGCTGGACTATTGATTTTGCTATTATTGAACGGTGAAAGAATATTTGGTCATTCCTACTGGAAACATCTTTTTTCACCAGTTACACTAAAAAATGATACTGACCCAGAGTATATGTCGGACGCTGAAATATTTCGAAAAGCGATTGAAGGAATGAATTCATCAAAAAATGATGACAAAACGGCGGGAACAAAAGACGGCAAAGCGAAAAATAAATCAGGCCAGTATACGAGTTCAGATAAGGATGGTTATGAAAAAAGTAAAAAATCGGCATGTGGTACAGATTGTGGGCAGTATATCGAATTGAAACGTAAAATAAATGACCTCTCTAAATACGTTGATGCTGTAAAAGAACAAACCGACGCCATAAAAGAAACTGACAATAAATTAGCAGAATTAGCAAAAAAGATAGAAGATTTGAATAAATCTCTTTCACCAGGAGGGCAATTGAATATCGAAATTTGATACATACCATGGAATATATAATCTCATGAATAAGTAGTAGATACGAAACAATGTCGTCGTTATTAGGGCCATCATATGATTACTGGAAAAGTATTAAACAGCCATCCGATATGGGAATGTCGCCGGGATTTTCACTCGGTGCATTGGCTACAAATGTAGATGGTCTTCTCTCGTATGTTGAAGTTCTTATTTCCGGGACAGGAAATGCAAGTAAAACTGGGAAACCGCTTGGTAATAAATTCTTTTTGAAAACATTGGGTCAATGTAGCGAAACAACCGCGGAAAAGTGGAAGAAAGAGCGTGACGAAGACGAAGCATGGGAAAAAGCATACGAAGAAGTGGAAAACAAAGAGGGCGCGAAACAAATTACCGCGGATCAAGCAACGAAACAAAAGAACGCATTGAATCAACAAAAAGAAGAACGTCAAAAAAAACGCGAAGGGGATAAAAAAAGAGTCCAACGATGGATTTACGTGAATAATATTCCGGATGGAACCATCCCGTTTATTGCTAGTGGATCGGATGGTCAGACATTCGATGATCTTAGAGGTCTTATTCCTGGTGCACTTGGAAATTTAGGTGCATTGAATCCCGTGCAATTATTCAAAGGCTTTACAGCAGGAACTTACCCCGATTGTGCAGAAGTCACGTTGACAACTATCAATAATGATAATGTACGTAGTAGTGAGCGACGGCATATTGCGCTTGTTGAAATGGTAGAAATGAATCCGTGTTGGTTTCCGAATAAATACAATCCTGCTTCTGGAAGAAGCTGCCCAAAAGCGAATCGTGATGGGTTTAATGGTATGGCGAGTTTAGCAGGATCTTCCGGGGTAGCGTATGATAATTCACATCGTAGTCCGATGAGTTTCAACATGAAGTCGTCATCCATGTCAGGTTTACAGTATGATAAATTTCAAAGATACAAGTCAACTGTCAACGATAAAAATCAACCGAAAGGGCCAGAAGAAGAGGACGAACTATTGAATGCAAACGAGATTCTTCAACGACACAATAATAATGTTGGTTCATTTTATAGCCGTCCGATGTTAGTTGAAGCCGACGATGAACCGTCATTATATGATGAAATGATCCAAAAATTATCGAAGTTAATGGAACCGAACGAAAATAGCACTGGGGAAGACCTTTCTGATATTAGCGATGATCCGTTAGCGCAAGTATATTATTACAGTTTGTCTGTAATTCTTCTTTATTTATTATACCGGATGTTGTATAAAAAAAAGTAATTATATGAACACACGGCGTGTGATGTCGTGTATTCATAGTACGATCTATTACTTACGAAGTGTTTGATGACGATTACGTCGCTTGTGATGACGGTGGGTCTTGTTCTTCTTTATACTTTGAATGTAGTGGTTCTTTCCACCGCTGAATAATGCGGTAGGATCTGCTGGGGCTGCTGGGGCTGCTGGGGCTGCTGGGGCTGCTGGGGATGCTGGGGATGCTGGGGATGCTGGGGCTGCTGGGGCTGCCGGTGCGGCGGCTGTGGCGTCCGGATTGACTTCTTCACCCGGAACAGGTGCATTCAGTTCTGTAGTTGCTCCTGCGAGTCCTGCCTCTGCCCCTGCCTCTGCCCCTGCCACCGGCTCTGCCGGTACTTGTGATCCGGCTTCTTCATTCACAGGAATTTCATCCAAGTCAGATTCATCTGATTCAGAACCACTGGATTCTAATTCCTCTATCGGAGGTGCAACCTCAGGTGCATTCACCGGCTGTTCGGCATTTTCTGTTTCAGCAGATGCTTCTTCTCCGGGTGTCGCTGCTGCTGCTGCTGCACCAATACCTGCCGCTCCGAGAGCAGCAGCAGCACCAAAAGGAGCTGCCATCGAATCGGGTGCGGGCTCCGGTGCTGCTGGTGCTGCTGGTTCAGTAGATGCAGGCATTTCTGGTTGGGATTGAATCGCATCATCTAATCCTAGACCGTCGACTGGAAATCCGTTTTGATCAGCGTGCTTTTTCAATGAAAGTTTCAACTGCGCCACAGAACCTTCAATCGCGAAAAAAGATGCAATAATCTTTGAAAATTCACTATTGTCTTTCTTTCCATTCGATTCATCTTTCTTTTCGGCTTTCAACTGGCGATTTTCTTCTTTCAACCGATCATATTTTTCACGTAAAGTTTGAATTTCTTGTGCAAACTTTTCAAACTCTGCACTGTCATCATCGTCACTTGAACTGCTTTCGCTATCGCTTGGAAGACCGCTTGCCGCTGCTGCTGTCGCGGTTGCTGCTGCCGCTGCTAGAGGTGCTGCAACCGTTGCAGCAGCGTTTGTGTTGTCTTCAGTATCGCTTTCGCTCTCTTCGCTACCGCTGTCACCACTTTCACTTCCAGTCTCACTTGCATCAGTCTCGCTTTCTTCAGTCTCACTATCTTCACCTTCTTTTTTATCAGATGAAAAAAATCCTTTAATTCGTTCCATCGCGGATTTTTCTTTTTCTGGAGATTCTTCGGTACTTGCTGCAGGAACGGCATCCTGAGCAGGAGCAGGAGCAGCAGCGGCAGCAGTAGTAGGATCGACTTGGTCGGCAGTCGCATCCTCTGGTCCTTCAGGTTTCCCTTTTAGTGCACTTGCAAATTTATCAAATATTGATTCTTCTTTTGGAGCTGTTTCAGCTGCACCGACCTCTGTTGCTGCGGCAGGTGCTGCCGGTGCTGCTGATGCTGGTGTTTGTCCTTTCGATTGTTGTTCAGCAGGTTCATCGTCACCAATACCAAAAAGCCCACCGCCTCTCTGTTTTGTTTTCGCGTATCGTTGCGTTATATTAGAAATACTCGGCATATTACTGCTAAATTGTATCCTATTCTATTATTATATACAAATATTAAACTATTTATCACTATTTATAATAGCACATATGGCAAGGTGATATTATAACAATATGCAATCGGGTTTTAAAACTTGATGCGCTTGTGGAGCTCCAGGGCAACAAGACCACCGGCAACCTGGGCAAGGATATAAGGAAGAGCGTCCGACATGGTGATCTTACCAGCAACAGCCATCATGACAGACACAGCAGGGTTGAAGTGTCCACCGGAGATGTGGCCTCCTAGCATGATCGCGACGGCTAAAGCAGCACCGATAGCGATGGCGTTACCAGTGGCGATGATTACATAAAGGAAAAAGACGGTTCCAAGGAACTCGACTAAGTACTTGTTCAACATAATTGAGTTTGTGTGTTATACAATAATTTAACAAAAAATAATTTATCCTAAATGGGTCAATTACTAACGACCCGAATGAAACGAATGGTTCGCAGCTTTTTTTGCTGGAGCCACACATCCGCCAGAACGACAACGACGAAGTGCTTCTTTTTGAACCTGTAAAACAGGGCTTTTAAACGTTAATGTATCGCCTAAAGGCGCGCGCGTAGAACTAAATCCGATGGATTGAATACGACGAGATTGAATATATGAAGATGAATCCGTAGACGTATAAATCTTCGTCTTTTTGTTGAGGATCGCGTTATATTTGGTATCATCCGCGCCAACCGCTCCAGCTGTGCGTAAAAAAGATGCACGATTCATTGCGAATAATGTATCGGCGGATGAGGGACCGAACTGTTCCGGCATATTGATTGTACGAGGGTTCGCCATGAGAGTATGCGTATTAGTATATTCTTATATAATATTACGCATCATGTATGTTCATGATATATGCAATTGCGGTGTTACATTACCTGCGACGAATCGCACGAATGGCAGACTGAGCAGCATTGTTGGCACCGCCAAATCCGGCGTCATTGTAGTTGCGGTTGACGGCCATTTGCTTACGGAAACGAGTGTAGTCGGAACCGTCATAAACAAACTTGGTGTTACATGTGGCGGAGGGGATGCCAGTGCCGTCGCTAGTGGAATGAACTCCACCTGCTAAACCGCGCCAACCGGAAGTGATACTTTGTTTGGCGCTAGTAACCTGATTCGATCCACCAGATGTATAATACTCACGAGAAAGATAGTCGCCGGCATTGTTGACAACACGAAAAGGGGTGGCGGCAGGAAGAAGGCCTCCATAATTTCGGGCGGCAGAAGGACCGTTCCATGCCTTACGAAGAGTGAAACGTAACGTCTCTAATTCTGAACTGCCTTTCAAGGTTCCGTTTGTAACAGGACGAGGGGCAATACCTTTCACACCACCTCCTAAAGTAAAATTCATGACCATTTTTGATTGATATGTATATATTATTAGTAATAATTTAAAAATAATATAATGTTTATTTTCTAGAAGGAAAACGGTTATCGAGAACACGATTTACACCCCATGAAGTAGCCCCACCAACGATACCGCCAACTGCAGCCCGTCCTACAAAAGCTGCGCCAGCAACAACAATGGGCGCAATCTTAGCGTCAGGTGCAACCATAACAGTTTGTGAAGAAAAATCCATTTTATTCTATATGATATACAATTATTATTTAATATTTAATATTTATTATTTATTATTGTTATTACGTCATAATCCTCGGTGCTACATTCATTGTCGCCAGTTCTTGAAAGAGCAACTTACATGCATACGGGATCTGTACCAGCGCAAAGTCCGCCCGATTCTCACACGTCTTACAGTAATGAATACTGCGCTCATCATTATACGACGCAATGATCCCGCACTTGCGACATACGTGAACTTCGTATTTGTCTGAACAGTCATACATACGCCCACGTGTAAAGCGCGAAGCACCGTGACCTACCATTGCATCACGCTCCATCTCACCAAAACGCAGACCACCATCCCTGCTACGTCCTTCCGCTGGCTGGTGTGTGAAATTCACCATCGGTCCAATCGAACGACTATGTTGCTTGTCATTCACCATATGTTTCAAACGCTGGTAAAACACCGGACCAATGAAGATATCCGATTTGATTTGCTCGCCAGTGAGTCCGTTATAGAGAAGTTCATTTCCATTCATTTCAAAACCGACCTTCAGTAATTCCTTGCTAATATCCTTAATATCGTATTCACCGAACGATGTTCCGTCGCCGAATAATCCTAAATTCACGAGAACCTTCCCGAGTAATGTTTCCTTGAGTTGTCCGATTGTCATACGAGACGGAATGGCATGAGGATTGATAATGATATCGGGGCGAATCCCGTCCTTCGTGAACGGCATATCACGCTCTGGAATGATATTGCCAATCGTACCTTTCTGTCCCATCCTACTCGACACTTTATCACCAATCACTGGCTTCCTGAATGCACGGACGCGGACTTTACAGAAGCAGTATCCTTCTCCGTTGCTGTCGATGTAACTCTTGTCGACATAGCACTCCTCCGAGGTGTGATAAACACGGCTAATATCTTCGTATTTCACGATTTTCGTCGGGTCATTGCGGTTGTCTTTGATGGGAATGACCTTCCCCATAATGATATCACGATTCTCGATGAATGTGTTCGCTGGCATGACTCCGCGTTGATTCAACTTGTCGTAATTCCCGAACTTCATTCCCTTCGTCTTGGAAATGTCGGGGTGGCATCGGATCTCTTCATCACCATTGATCTTCTTGTCTTCGTCTTTCTCTGTATGGTAAATCGTGGCGGAGAACATTCCGCGGTCGATCGCGCCTTGATTCACGAGAACGGAGTCTTCCTGATTGTAGCCGGTATACGACATAATTGCGACGATCAATGGCGCGCCAGAGGGGATTTCTGCAAGCTGAATCATCTGCATCAGACGTGTATCCACAAGAGGACGGTGCGGGTAGGTGAGAACATATGCTGTCTTGTCCATACGGCGCTGGTAGTTCGTGACGTAGATGCCGATGGCTTGCTTACCCATGGCGCATTGATACGTATTCCTAGGCGCCTGGTTGTGCTCTGGGAATGGAATACATGACGCCAAAATCCCGAAAATCGTACTTGGATGAATCTCGCAGTGGGAATACTTGTAAATGTACGGCGACAACGACTCAGTTTCATTGCGCAAAAGGTGTTTTGGGCGCATTGCAATCATACTGAACGCTTGTTCATCCGGGTCGATATATTCGATCACTCCGTGGGCGTTATCATCCGCGTCGACGGCGGCGTCACTCCCGGTGCTTACGGTGCTGACGCACATATGCGTCAACAAGTCGTCCCAACCAATATCATTATCCGCCACGCGTTGAATTATGTCTCGCGTAATATAAAGGTTATTTGTCTCCTGATTGACTAGAAGCAAGGGTCGCATCATTCTTCCAGCATCATTGCATATCCTGATCTCGGCATTCGGGTAGTCGAACACGATCGACGTGTAAATGTTGATGATTCCGCGCCATTTCTTCAGCTTGAACTCCCGATACAAACGCAGTGGATCGCGCGTGATTCCTACCCATATTCCGTTGACAAAGACTTTCACTTGACGATACGTATCTCGAGGAGTCAGTGTCTCTACACGCTCAATGTATTCATCAATATACGTATGAAGCGACGCGGGATTGCTGTGAATGGTCACGTGACTCAGGTAGCTAATATTCTTGACAACACCAATACTGCCACCTTCTGGAGTTTCCGCGGGGCAAATGAACCCCCATGAAGTGTTGTGTAACTTACGAGGAGGGACAAGTTTACCGCTTTTGTCAATCGGTGTATTGATACGGCGAAGATGACTGAGACTCGACGAGTATGTCAAACGGTTCAGAACTTGTGCAACACCGACTTTATTGCTTGTCATGCTCTTAATTCCGAAATCACCGGTTGAAAGTGCGCGTTTCAGACCGTTTTCAATGGTGGTCGACTTGATGATCTTGTACATGTTTGTATCGTTGATGATATTCAGGTAGTCTTCTGTAGATCGCCACGATCCCGTATTGATTTCGCGGACAACTTGCTTCGACATGTCCTTCACGAGCTTATTGAAATAATTCCGGAAGAGATTGTTCAGAAGTGCACCGGTGAGGTCAACGCGTTTGTTGAGGTAAGAGTCACGGTCGTCCTGTTTGTTGATTTCGAAGAATGCACAGAGAAGTTTGTGCGCCATGTATCCAAGGAAGAATATGCGTTGCTGGTCCGTATTGCAATGTGGAAAGAGATCATTGTGAAGTACCTCCTGCGCGAATTCGCGTTTCTTCACTGCGCCGGTTTCTTTGTCCATGTTGATCGGCGTAAAGATGACTTGAGATGTGAAATAGCGGACTGCTTCTTCTTGGGTCATGATACCGTTTGCGTCAATAATCGACGCTTGAAGCGCTTTCAGTAATTTATCTGCAACCCCTGCTCCGTGGTCGGTGGTATTAGACATGAGACCTTTTGTCTGTGTGCTCGCGGCCGCCGCCCCTGACCCCGACACAGATTCAAAGTCAGACGTATTGCCGGTGATGTTGTAGACAATGTATTCGCAAATCTCACGATCGGAAAGCACGCCAAGTGCGCGAAACACCACGAAGAGTGGAATGGGTTGCTTCATTCGTGGAATCTGGATGACGAGTGGGTGTCCAAACCCGTTTTGTTTTGCGGTCACCATCATATTAATCTGTTTGGGTGATATACATTTTGAATCTGGAATGGACTTGATCTCTGCGACGTAGAGAAACTTGGTATTGTTCTTGGCGACGTTGTAGCAAAGTACCTTGTTTTCTGCAGCGCGTTCTTGTCCAAGCACCGTTTTTTCACTTCCATTGATGATGAAGTAACCACCGGCGTCATAAGGACACTCACCCGTGACATTGTGATCAAGATGCTTGTGTTGCGATAGGACGCAAATGCAGGATTTCAACATGATTGGCAGTTTTCCGATTTGGATTTTAGGGAACACTTTGTGATGGATTGTCACGTCACCGCCAAGTGCAGCACTAGAAGAAGCGCTGTTACCGCCGCCGTTGGCGCTTGAGCCTGATCCCGATGTTCCGCGAACGATATACTTCACGGCCATATCCACCGTCATCATCGACGCGTAGGTAAAGTTTCGAAGTCGTGCCTCTTGTGGAAAGAGGATCTTGGTTGCACCCGTATTTTCGTGAATTTGTGGACGAGACAGGTACAAGTTTGCGAATGAAACTTCAATTTCGAGACGGTAAGTGTGCGATGTTTTGTCGTAGTCTTGGTCGGATACGATTCGTACTGGATTGAACATATCCACGGTTCGCTTGAGTTGCACATTGACCATGTCGTTATATGACTCGATCTGATGACGAACGAGCTGGTCAAGATGTTTACCTTCAAAATAGGATCCGATGATTGTCCATGGTTCTTCGATATAACTTCCAATACGGTTTTTCAGTTTATTTGTTGGATCTTCTTCTTCGATCGTTTCTGGCGGGGATCCTCCGATTGCATATCGTGGATTCAACATTTCATACGTAGGTGTAGGTTGTTGGTCTTCATTGTTGTTATTTATTTCGTATTTTGATTCTGGTCCAGGCGTAGTAGGCGCAGGCGCAGGTGCAGGTGCAAGCGCAGTAATTGTCTGTTTACGTACAAGTTTCGGCATCACTTCGAATAACAATAATGAAATGAATTGACCCTGATTGTTATATATCGGGGTAAACTATATTGTATTTTCAATTTATTTTTATGTTGTTTTCAAATGATAATACGTGTCATAAAATGAAATGGAATACGATATAAACCGTTTTATAGATATCTATTACCCGATAGCTGTCTGACAGTAATATTCATGAGTAATACTAACAATCGTAATTCTTCATCTCCTCCGCGAAAAAAACGTCGTTGGTATTATCATCATCCGCCAGCAAATAAGCAAGACAATCATGCGCAGCAGCCCGTCTCGCTCCCGCCCCCTCCACAAGCAAAACCAGAAATGTCAAAACAAGAAAAACTCAAACAACATGAACGGGAGCGTATTGAAAACAAGAAACAGGTTGAGAAAATGGAACAACAACTTCATCAATATTTTCATACAACAAACACCCCATATTCTTATGTAGATAATAATGGTATTTTCAAGTTTACGCCTGCTCCTCCAGTTCCCCCTGCTGCTTCTGCAGTGCCTGCAGTGCCTGCGGCGAATGCGAATACGACCGCGACAAACGAGAAAAGTACCAACCCCTTTATGAACATGACCTATACACCATTTGTTTCATCGAATGTCTCATTGTTTTCGGCACAACCATTCGTTCCGAATTTATGGACGTCGATCTTTCCTTTTCAAATTAAACCAGCGATGTTACCGCATGAAGAAAAAGTATCGTCGAGCGCGACTGCGGCGACTGTTCCGGTAGTTCCGCCTGAACCGGAATGGATCGAGGTTCGTGAAAATATTCAACACATCAACGATCTCATCGCTCTTTGCGACAAATATCCTTTGTCTGAAACAAAGAAATACAATATCAATATGGCAGCGATTCATGCAATTCGCAAACCATTAACCGATTTATCAAACATGATTGGAATGGATACAATCAAAAGTACGATTGTGGATCAGATTTTGTATTACTTACAAGAACTACATATTCCAGAAACGAAGGAACCTGAAGCGAAAGAACCAGAGACGACGAAACCTCCAGTAGCAGACGTGTGTAGTGATAAACCAATGTTTAACCCATTCGCGTCGGCTACTCCGACGCCATTCCCAGGATTACAAGCATCCGCACCAGAATTTAAACCATTGAGTTCAAAATTTCCTCCATGGCCGCCAGCAGGATCCAGTGTAGATGACTTCTCTTTACCAACCAAGGGGGATTTCATGCATACAGTTATATATGGTCCGCCCGGTTCAGGGAAAACAGAAGTCGCAAAAATCATAGGCCGAATTTTTAGTAACCTTGGTATTCTCAACAAGAAAATCTTCAAAAAAGTAAGCCGAAATGATCTTGTTGCGGGGTATTTAGGACAAACCGCGATGAAAACGAAGGATATGATTAAAGCGTCGCTTGGAGGTGTTCTCTTTATTGACGAGGCGTATTCTCTTGGAAACTCGGAAAAACGCGACAGTTTTGCCAAGGAATGTATCGATACGCTTTGTGAAGCGTTGAGTGAACATAAGCATAACTGGATGGTGATCATCGCTGGCTATGAGAAGGAACTCAACGACTGTTTTTTCAGTTTGAATGAAGGATTGAATTCACGATTTACGTGGCGATTCAAACTTGATCCGTACAAAGCGAATGAATTGAAATCCATCTATGAAAAACAAGTGCGAGACTACGGATGGACAATTGCGACTGCGGCGGCGGCGGCGGCGGCATCCGAACCTGGGAATGTTCTCCCCGAGTCTTGGTTTGCTACACGAATGGACTACTTCACGACATATGGCCGTGATATGGAAACATTATTCACGAAAACAAAAATCGCGCACAGCCGTCGAGTATTTTGTCTTCCTGTATCTGAAAAGAAGATTATTACCCTAGACGATTTAGAAAATGGCTACAAATTATTCATTGAAAATCCGGAAGTGAAAGATCGAAAAGAACGAGGAATCGGACCATATATCAAGACGTTATATTTATAAATATTATATATTCGTAGTATCTTATAAGTTATATATAAGATATTACACCGTAAAAGAGAATGAGCAATGAAAGAAAAAGTATTACCATTGATTCTGCATCGTTGTTAAGTAGTGGTGGGATTGGAGGATCAAAACGACGTACGAAACGTACTAGCGGGAGTGGTGAGCGTAAGATCAGACCAAGCTCGATTGTTCAGCCAAGTACTCTCAAAAAGACATTGCTCGAGAGAATAAAACAACATCAACGTACACGTGAACGTTCAAGAGAACGTGACAGCGAAAATACATCTCTTTTTGCTGCGCCGGCGACTTCAGCGGCGACAACAAATGCTCCGGATGTCAAAGGCGGCGATAATTTTTCTCAGTCGATGGATTTCTTACGAAAACTTGCAATGAAACGACGTGAACTACAACGCACGTTGAAAAAAAGCCGAAGTGACATTATACCAGAAGCAAAAACACCGGAAGCAAAACTATTAAACCAGGTTTCCGAAACATTGACAAATGGTGAAATACTTACGAATACAGGGTTATTAGGATTACCGGTGGTTCCAATGGCCGTGCCGCAAATTCAAGAACCAACAATTCATCTTGGAGCTATGCCGATGCCGATGATGCCGGAAATATCAACGACGGGGACGGCAAACGCAATAAATATACCAGAAACACCGCCGAACATAACAGATCTTGCGGAGATGTATAATAATACAATTGCGGCCGCTTCATCCACGCCGGATATGGGCACGAAACCTAACGAAAACAGCGACACCGCTGGGTTGACGACGACGACAGAACCGCCATTGCATATTCCTCAAAAACCAGAAGACTTTTTGCCTTCTATTTTTATAAAAGATGACCCTCCTCATGGATGTCTTAAAAACGGGTCGAAACCTACATTCCGAGAATGGGCGACGAAAATGTTGAATAAACCGGTGGATGCGATTAAAAATATGTTAGGTGGTGGTGGTGATTCGTCGTCGACACCGGGAACGACGGAGGCAGCCACGGGCGCTATTACGACCGCGACCGCGACCGCGAACGAAGGAATGTCAGAAGGCATGAATTCTAAACTCGACCCATCTCAAGTTGCAGGTATGCGTGTTAAAATCAGAAAAACCAAAAGAAAACGGTTTCGTATTGGAAAACATGATGACGTTGTCGGTGTGTTGTTGAAAAATAAACATACACAACGACATATTCAAAAAGAGCATTTATCACTGAAACAGAAAACAATAGGAGAAATCCGGAAATATTTATATGACCATCACCTCTTGAAAATCGGTTCCAATGCTCCGCCAGATGTACTTCGTAGAATGTATGAAGATTCAATCTTGACGGGGGATGTCAAAAATACGAACAAGGATGTATTGTTACATAATTTCATGTCAGGCGGCGGCGGTGGGGAGTAATTCATATCGTTCCATTCCATCAGCAATGTGTGCATATATACACGATATTTTCCGGATTCATGTGGTCATTCGTACTATTGGCTGGAAAGAGCAAGTCTTCCAGTGTTCGCCCGTGAATATGAAACTTCCGCGCCTTTTTCAAGAGGATTGGAATATGATTTTGTTGACGTTTTTGTACAAGGTCATCGTAAATGTGTTGAATCACGTATTCGACAAGATGCTCTTCTAAGCGAAGAAACGCCGGATCGCTTCGTCCTACATTACCAATTTCACATGTGTTACTTCTATGATCACCGTCATTGATATTTATCGTGTTCCTTTGATTTTGGTTATAGTAATCATGAATCCGAATCGGAATATTAAACTGATAATCCCAGAAGGTGTCACACGAAATACGCACATCCAATGTGGTCATGTGAATATTGTTCTTACGCAGTTGGTTCATGGTATCTGTTATCGTACATGATATATGATTTTATTGTTTATATCGGTTTGTTTATAACCAGTCGATGGACAAAGAACATAAACCTATTCTGATATATTCTGATAATTAGAATATTATTATGAATATTTGTATTCGTCTTCCAGGAACGGATGACTGGACGTCATCAACTCTACACATAACACCAAGTATGCGTGATGCTTATGCTGACTATAAAGAAGATCCAGAGCATATTCATCATCGTGAAAAACCGTATGTTACGGAAGAATGGATTGTATATCGTCCAGACAATGACCTTTATTATCCTACCTATATTGCCAGATTGAGTGATGCGAGTGTTGAACGGTTTCCTGCGATGAACAATTTATGCGTGACAACCGAAGTGCATGAGTTACTGGAAAATAATCGAGTCGCCATTCCGATCATCGACATCAATGATATCTATGTCTTTCTAACCGACCATCCTCCGAATGACCCAGATTGGCTTCCGGCACGTTCCTATCAAATATGGGCGTACCGTGATTTTATGTATGACCGAAATCGAACCGTGAGAAAGTCATATAAGACACGGGACACATTCGGTTTTGTCTATGAAAACGACCCGCACATTCTCGTCAATCAAATTGTCACCATCGATGTCGCAAATGTGCCGTCAAATATCGTGTTCAATATCTCGCGTAACCAGAACAATAGTGTATATTATGAAAAAAATAACCAAATTATACCAATGCGAACACGTGTACGAATTTGCGACAATCAATTTGCGAGAATCGGTTATCTAGGATACTATCGTCGAATTACTATGGATCCAGGCATGGTTATCTACATTCCGCCGGAACTTCCGGCCATCCCATCGGCATCGCCGAATCTTCTATCCGTATCACACCTCCCGCCCCTCGAAGAAACGGACGATGAAGAACGACAGTGCATATTATGTATTCGGTATCGCGTCAACGCGCGTTTTTCCCCGTGTGAACATCAGGTGTGTTGCTCTGACTGTTATTCTAAGATGTCGAAAAATGTGTGCCCGGTATGTCGTGCGGAGATTACGCGCATCATGAATATATAATAAAGGCATAACGCGAGAGATATATAACCTAGTTCATTAATAAGTCATTGATATTGTGTGATGGCACTTATTAAAGAATATTTTGCACTTACCAAAAAATACACTGAAGAATATGGGGAAAATACAGTTGTTCTTCTTCAGGTGGGGGCGTTTTTCGAAGTATACGGACAAATAATTACTCCGACGGAGGGAGGTCAGACATCATGCACCGGAAGTCGAATCGATGATTTCTGCTCGATCTGCGAACTTGCGAAGGCGAATAAAACGCCTGGTTTTCTCATGGCGGGGTTTCGTGATTACGGACTCGATAAATACTTGAAGAAATTACAGGATGCCGGATATACAGCGGTTGTTTACGTGCAAGATGGACTAAAAACTCCGCCTGTGCGCGTGCTTCAAGGCATTTATTCGCCAGGTACCTACTTTTCAACTGACATTGTGCCGGGTGGTGGCGGCGGCGGCGGGGGAAGATCGGAGAGCGGCGCAGCATTGTCGAATAACATCGCTTGTATCTGGATCGAGAAAATCTCTCGAACACTCATTATGGGAATGACGAACATTGACATTTATACTGGTCGCGCAACAATCTTTGAAACAGAGAATAAGGACTCACATAATCCAACTACGTATGATGAAGTCGAGAGATTTATTTCGTCGTATATGCCATCGGAGGTGATTCTGATCACCAATCTCTCGACAAGAGAAGTCGAAGACATCATTCATTATACAAATATCCAGGCAAAAATGATCCACCGGGTGGCGACGGGGGCGGGGACGGCGGTGGCGACGGCGACAGCGACGGCGACAGCGACGGCGACAGCGACGGCAACGAAAGCCGAGAGATGCACCAAACAAATCTACCAAATGGAAGTATTGAATACGTTTTACCCTGAAGGTCGCGCCAAATCTCTCGAACAATCATTTATGAATTATACTATTGCGACTCAATCCCTCGTTTATTTGTTAAACTTCATCTACGAACATAATCCGAGTCTAGTTTCTAAGATCCAAGAGCCGTTATTTGAAAACATGTCCGAGAGATTGATCCTTGCCAATCATTCACTGCGTCAGTTGAATATCATCGATGACGGGAATGTGGGTGGGGGTGGTGCAGGAACCGGGCGTTTTAGTTCGGTGCTCTCCCTTCTGAATCATACTGTTACTCCGATGGGATCGAGAGCATACAAGTACGCGCTGTTACATCCAACATTCAATGAAACACAGCTGGAACAGGACTACGCAATCACGGATTATATACTCTCGGTGTCGTCTCTCGAACACGAACTTTCCTATCAGGCATTTCGAGAGAAACTGGCCTTCATGAAAGATATCGAGAAACTTCATCGACATATTATTTTACGCAAGATCGCACCATGTCATACATTCAATCTCTTTCATAACCTGCGCCATATTCGCGAATTGTATTCGATGTGTTTGAGAGATTCGACATTTACACGGCATCTTTCCGAGAGATGGAATATCCGCGATGACATCGTCGGAAAAAGCACGCTTCTCTTGGATCTATTTGAAAAAACGTTGAATATGGATCTGTGTCGCGATATTACTGACACTCAGTTTGAAACCAATATTATTCAGCGCGGAATATCCGCGGAATTGGATAAACTCACCGATGAATACAGGTACGTCCAGAAATCTCTCGAAGAGGTCCAACGTGTATTGAATGAATTGATCATGGCGGGCGAACAAAAATCGGTGAACGCGGGTGCCGAGCCAGATTATGTCAAACTCCATGAAACAGATAAGATGGGGATTTCGCTTCAGGCGACCAAGCGCCGCACAAAACTCTTAGAAGACCGGATCAAAAAACTCCCATTGGGGTCCAGAGTCATTTCTATCCAGATCCCAGATAGTGACCGTGCATATGCATTCGATACATCTACATTGTCCTACCCGGCTGCATCCGGTAGTAACAACACAATCCATAGCCAACAAATCTACGAATTATGCGCGTCCGTTGTTTCGCTGCGTGTGAAAATATCCGATATGGTCTCGGTCCTGTATTATCAGTTTATCGGGTCACTGCATCAATACTACCATGATTTCGAGAATATGATCGCGTTTGTGAGCGCAGTGGATATGATACAGAATCGGTGCTACGTTGCACGGAAATATCGGTATTGCCGACCGGAGATTGCCAAGGCGGGGGGTGAGGGTGAAGGTGGGGACGCGGCCAGCGTCCGCGCAACCGGGCTTCGTCATTGCTTGATCGAGAGAATCAACGAAGATGAGTGTTACATCACAAACGACATCGAATTAGGATGTGGGGTCGATGGTATGCTTTTATACGGTACGAACGCAGTCGGTAAAACCAGTCTCATCCGCGCGATTGGTGTCGCCGTCATTATGGCGCAGGCCGGGTTTTATGTCCCTGCGTCCGGCTTCGTCTACCGTCCCTACCGCGCGATTATGACACGAATTCTCGGTAACGATAATCTATTTAAGGGGCTTTCGACATTCGTCGTGGAAATGTCGGAACTTCGCGTCATCCTCCGCATGGCGGACCAGTGTACACTCGTACTCGGCGATGAATTGTGCTCAGGAACCGAGATGGATTCAGCAATCAGTATTTTTGTCGCTGGATTACAACACCTTTATCATGCAGGCGCGTCGTTTATCTTCGCGACCCATCTTCACGAGATCGCGGGTTATAGCGAAATCCGAGAGATGGCCCCACGCCTCCGGCTTGCACATATGCGCGTCTTCTACGACAAGTCACGTGACACATTGGTATACGACCGTAAACTTCAAGAGGGAGCTGGCGAAAGTATGTACGGCTTAGAAGTATGTAAATCGCTGCATTTGCCGGGCGATTTCTTGGAAAATGCGAACCAGATCCGCGTGAAGTATCGCGGGGTGAGCACGAAGACCCCGACGGCGAGTATTTTAGACGACTCGGTGCAGTCACGGTATAATGCGGCGAAGTTGCGTCGATTATGTGAAATGTGCGAAAAAGCACGCGGGACAGAGATTCACCATCTTCAGCATCAAGAAAGCGCGGATGCGGATAACTTTATCGGCCACATGCATAAGAATCATCCGGCGAACTTGGCGTCGATTTGTGAGGACTGTCACCGAGAGATTCATACGACGGGGGTGGAACACGTGAAGGTGAAGACGGGGAAGGGGGTGCGGATAGTGGCGAAGCGAACTGCATCAAGCGCCGGATTGTAATTCACCTTATTATCTATACGTAATGTAACTGGATTCGATAAACGTAAACAAATCATGGAAAGAGTAACAACTGCATTGACCGCGATCAAAGATGCTGGCGAGTCAGGCGCAAACAGTCTCGGCGGTGTCATCTCATCATCCACCGAAAGCGGTTTATCTGCATTCAAAGGAACCAGTTTAGGTGAGTCATTTTTCAAGAATATCGGCGCAATTATGGTTGTTGTATTTATTTTATTGGGAGGCATTATCTATGTTGATTTAGCCAAAGCGTCGAAAAAAGCGGCGGATGATAAAGAAGCAGAAGAAGCAAAACAACGCGAGAAAGACGCGAAAGGGTTGATCATTGGCGCAGATAGTAAAGCAAATACAACTGCGAAGTCCGACACGTCAACGACGATCAACCGAAAGGTGTTTATTGAACCGAATACAGAAATGGAACGTGTGATTGCGACCGATGTGGCGTATACTGCACCGGTTATCAGTATTCGAAACGAACTGAAAGAGGCATTCGGCACCCCTTATACAGAGAATGAACTCGAAAAATATCATACCAAGTGTAGCGACTCTTTTTGCGTGATGCATCAGAAATCGCCGGAAAGCTTGGAACGCGCGTGCAACTCGATAAGCACAAAACAAATGTGCGGGACGAAATGCTGTTGTGGATGGACGAAATACGGCGGGTTTGAAGGCGATAATGATCCGGTGGTACTTATGAATACTGCAGAAGCGAACGCGAAAGCCCCGAATGGAATTTCTGAAAATTCGAAAACACCGGGAAAATGCGTGGCGGGAAATTCGAAGCGTCCGTATGATATTAAGGATGAACATAATCGCGAAAAGGATATCGCGTATTATTACTATTTAGGTCAATGCGTCGGAGGACGCGGATGCATGAAAAAAGGAGCGGTTAAGGCATGAAATGGAATGGAATATATTATATCTCTATTGTATAAAAATGTTTTCAAATAAAGGACAGAATCAACAGCAGCAAAAGCAGAGCGGAGGATATCGCATTACGCCGTCGAGACAATCAACGAAACGTAACAGCAAGTCCCGAACTTCTACTCATGACCCATTACAAAACCCGGCCGAACTTCAACGAGTGATGGCGCTTTTTCAGTAAGTTAAGGAATAAAATACGCGGAATGGCGGTAGTTTTGAACCGCGTATTTTATTATATGTGTTTATAGTATAAAATGCCTTACCAAAAGTCGAAGAATTCGAAGAATTCGAAGAATTCGAAGAACTCGAAGAGTGGTGGACGTCATAGGAAGCACACGATGAAGAAGTATCGCCGTGGGAGAAAGGTGATGAGGGGAGGGGGCAGGATTGATAACGTTAGTGATCTTCAAAAACTTTTTCCACAGGATGATGCCGCAAAATTTCAGATATTTGATGCATTTGCGTTGGACTACGGACTTAATAATTTTGATGAGTTGTATAAAGAGATCCTCAAAAGAACCGGTCAAAATTTTATTAATACAAACGAGGTTGCAACTAGATTTTTATCAAACTCAAACTATTCTGCGGCGAAAGCAGTGATTCAAACAGTACAATAATCGAAAAATTGATATATAAAAACAATATGTATTCATATATCAATAACCCAATCCCACACCATCCAACAATGATCATCCCCGTCAAATGCTTCACATGCGGCAAGGTCCTCGCCGACAAATACCGATACTATTTAGCCGAAGTGCGTAAAATCAAGCTTTCCCGCGATCTCGACGTCGACAAGGTTATCTACCTCACCGCGGAATATATCGACAAGACGCCGGAAGGCGAGGTCATGGACACGCTTGGTTT
>Ga0194133_10001661_pt1 | contig 37546 bp, 21 predicted proteins | sample TA2KigOf40mmetaG_FD_155448 | JGI IMG/M metagenome (GOLD analysis project Ga0194133, IMG submission 155448) | Freshwater microbial communities from Lake Tanganyika, Tanzania - TA2015055 Kigoma Offshore 40m | ecosystem: Environmental > Aquatic > Freshwater > Lake | place: Tanzania: Lake...
TTTTTATTAGGGGCAATAAAAATTGGTATGACCTTTATCTAAAAAAAGCTGCCCAAATTCTCAATTTGAAGTTGAGTGATAATTTACTGATTTGATTCTCACCTTTGACAAATAGATTTTTTTGTCCAGAAAATGTCACTTTTAACTATATCCTCACTTACTGATGGCTTCTGTTTAACTGGCAAACAACACTGCCGGCAGACTTTTTGCTGTTGCTTGAATACTTCCGACTCAGATGACTTGTTTCTCACTCTCACACACAACTACCACCCCCACCCCCACCCCCACACCCACACCTATCATGTTCAAAATTGATTCTGGAAATTTTCAAAAGAGACAAGAATAGGAATTTGGTTTGAAGTAAAGTGGCTGAGATCTTTTATTGGTCTAAAAATAATCAAATATTGAATATCTTAATTATTTGATTGATTTTTAATCAAATTTCAGTCTTGATGTCTTAGAAGAAAACTCTCTTTCTTTGAGAATCAATCTTTTTGACTTATTCCCTTTTACTTTTCTCTCTCACCCATTGTCTTAATGAAACAAAGTGTAACATAAAAATAGCTTTATTTACCTTTTTGACAAGATGCAGATCAAATGCAACAGGTAAACAAACAGATGAGGTTCGAAAAGCAGTCTGTCAGAGAACACATATCCGGTATGGGTGTTACTGCAGGAATGTTTGATTTAAACGCTTGATCTAAAGGATCGAGAGTTGGACTTTTATACTTTTTGTGTTCAGGCTGGCTAGCTTGGGCTTATGGTCACTGTATATGGAAATTACTTTTTAGGAGATGAGGGTTTTTGTGGGTTCAGCTGGGTTTGATGCTATAGTAGGGAATGAAGTATTTTGTGGTTTGATTGAAAGAAACAGGTGGAAATTTCATGTTGTTTCACTTATCATATATTTTTCAAAATTAAACCTGTTTGGTCAAAAGCTGTTTGAACCCATAATGCTTGTGAATGATCATTCCTATGATCATAGCAAGTGCTCAATTCAATTGATATACTTTACAAGCCAGGTTTTTTTCCCATGACAAAAATACCCGTCAACTTAATTATTATTTAAGAGACTGAATGATAGATCATCGCCTTGCCAAATATCTATATATATAAAAATGGGAGTACAGATGTTTGTCTGTCTGTTGGTATGTGGAAGGCTAATGGAAATCCAAACCCCTGTACCAATCTTGATGAAATTTTGTACGCACCTACCTGTCAAAGGAAGGTTTTAATGCAGGTTTGACCCCTCCCCCCTCCCCCCTGGGCCTGGGGGGCCTGAAACTCTAAAACTTGAAGGATAAAGAAGTTCAGCAGGTTGCATATTAACCCGGGCAGTGCCGGGTACCTCATCTAGTATATAAATAAAATTCAAAGTGTGTCAGGATGTCAGAACCTTATAGTCTCCCAAACTGCTGGAACAATATCAGTGAAATTTGGCAGAAAGGCTCAGCTGAACCATGTGGGTAAAATAGCGATAGTTTTGTATCTCTAACCCTGCCCCTGCCCCCAGGGGCGTGGGAGGCTAAAACAATAAAAGCTGAAGGAAACACCAAACAAAACTGTTTCAATTTCATCCGGGCAATGCCGGCTAACCCCAGCTAGTACTAAATAAACATTCTAAACCTAGATCAAACTTTGACGTTCCCAAGTGCCCATTTTATTAATGGCAGAGCAAGGTCCCATTGGGCTTTAACATAAACTTCTTCTTAGTTATGATTCATCTCATATCTCTATAAGGGTCCCTGTCAAAATATATGTGTCCTCAGTGATTCCCCTTACTGTTCTTAGAATGGGCACGTACATTCTCTTTCATTCTTCGCATTCATTTACCTGATGAAACAATTGCATTGTAATTGGGAAGTCAGTTATGAAATAGATTCAGAATTGAGGATAAAAAGATTTTATGGATTTTCAAACAATGGCAAAATGTAGATTTAGCTCTGCAAAACACACTCCTAACAACATGAGTGGTAGTTTAATAAAAAAATTACTAATAAATTTTGAAAAGCATTGACATTTCAAATAGGGTGTAGTTTGTTAGTTTTCAGAGCAAATTGAGGGTCAGAAGACACTGAATTATTGATTTTTTTTGTTTCAAGGCTTACTTTCATTAAAGCCACATTAAAGTAAGTACTTAAAAAATTGAAAATGAAATTGACCTTTAAAAACATTTCTAATTAAAAAAAGTCTGATTGGCATTTCCTCACCACAATCATTCAATCATTCATCACCCAAATGGGAATTTCAGATGACAAACCAAGCCTCACAGTTTAATGATAGGATCAGAAAGATTTTTCTTCTATTATCCTCATCGTTTTTGCTGATTGCCAGATTCTGCCATAGGCATTAAAATTTTTTTTTATTTGCTTTGCAAATTTTTTTCATTACAGAAACACTTTTGCTAGGAATAATTTGTTAATTTTTTGGCAGCCCGGGGTCAAAGGTTGCCTGGAGCCGCTGGGTTTGAAATCCTCGACCCTAAGATTCCCAGCTTGATGCTTTGAGCACTCGGCCACTACGACATATTTTACCTTATTCTTATTGTTTATGGGACTGATTGCACTTATGATTGAGATCTTAAATTCCATAGAGATGCTCCTGTACCTGCATTCTGGGCAGACAAAATACAGAGTTAACGCACTGGCACAGACTCAGCAGTTGAAAGTTTACGCTAATGGCAAATAAGACTTTTTTCACTTAAAATTTTGTTTTGTTTGTTTTTGAGAGCCAATGGTGACCTAGAGTTATGAAAAAAGAATAAATCTTTGACTTTGAGTCAAAAACCCTCAACATATGCTATGGTAATCCCCAAATGCTGTTTTCAACTCTTTGATCAATTTTATCCTGGATTGCAAAAAAGCTTAGAAGGTTCCCTCAGGTACAAAAATATCCTAAAATCAAATTTCAATGAACAAAAATATATTTAAAAAGTCTTGGACTTCAAGTATTTGGAGTAAGACAAACCACAAAGTGTTATAAACAACACGTTTGAATGTGGTTTTCCTTCACAAAAATTCCAGAAATTCTTAGTTTTTTTCATAGGAAAGAAAAACCACATGGTTGAGTTAAATTCTAAAGCAATAAAATAGCTTCTTACTCAATGGTGGTTCCTTGTTATGAATTTAGCCAAAATGTCTTGGAAGAATTCACAAGGACTGAAACAAAGTGGTCTATTCAATCATCTTCAGACTAATTTGACATAGAATTGTAAAATGTTTTGTTTATTAAGCACATTTTTTGAAAAAAGTTTATTCATTTTAAAAGTTAGATAGCAAATGGTCCTTATCTCTGCTTTTGTCAATTCACCTAATGTAAGTTCGCTTAAAGTCAGTTTGCCAAATGACGTATTGTCTAATGACCTGTTTGCTTAATGTCAGTTAATCTAATATAGGGTTGGGCGAGGATGGTCAAGACTAGTTTGCCAAGGGGCCAGGCGCGGACCTCACTCGGGCCTCTCTGGCGTGATGTGCTGCAATGTGCATTTTCTCACCTATCCAAACCTTACATAACCTAACCTAACTTAACACCCCTTCCACCCTCCTTCACTTTTCACTCATTCCCCCTCAAACTTTCCTGAAGATGTCACACTTTTTAGGCAAACTGGTACATTAGGCGAACCGTCTGTAATTTAGCAAACTGACGTTTGGCAAATCAACTTGAGGCAAAGCAACAATTCCCCTCTTATATTTACTTTTACACCTAATCTTATTGTTGCCCTAAAAGTCTATTATTAACTCATCATCATTTACAAGTTGTTTTGCAAATGGTTGGTGCCATTTGCCTGCAGTGCCTCCAGAATACACTATCGTAAATGATTGCCCTCCTTGCACTCTCATGGGCTAAATGGCCTGGAGAAAGAAGTCTTTTTCCCATACACAAATTTTCCAAATGTACTTTTCCCACATTCCCCCTCAAACTCTCTTGAAGATGTCACACTTTTTAGGCAAACTGGTAATTAGGCAAATCGTCTGTCGGCAAACTAACATTTGGCAAATCTACTTAAGACAAATCAACAATTCCCCTCTTATATTAAATTTTATACTTAATCTTATTTTTGCCTTAAAAGTCTATTATTAACTTATCATCATTTACAAGATGTTTCGCAAATGGTTGGTGCCATTTGCCTGCAGTGTGTCCAGAATACATTATCGTATATGACTGCCCTCCTTGCACTCTCATTATTTTATTGCTAAACTAACCTAAATCAACCTTCCCGGCCGCCTAAACCTGTCTGGCTTATGATCTTGCCCTAATCCTGCAGTGCTTTTCATCACATCAACCAGGGCTCAATCCCAATCTCAGAGTCAGAAAGACCCTGTCACAGTCAAAGAGCTTTACCTATGTACCTCTTGCTCACTTCTTATAATTCAATTTCAGATACTAGTTTTATGTACATAGACACCACAAACTCTTGAACACAGGCAAACAATCTTTGATAGCAATTATAGTATCTTATTTTTTGCTCAAAATCCTAACCCTCCAAAATTATACCTAGCCCCATTTCAGACCCCGATTGGCAAAATTCATATCCCATAGAGCACAAGTAAAGTGCCTTTCCTCAATTACAATTAGCATATCGTTATCATGACAGTTAACCCAATAGTCATAATGCAAAAGTATAAAAGCACACCCCTTTTCTTACTGGTTACGTAGTTTAACATCAGACATTGCCAAAGCAACATCTAAACAAAATGTGTACCCTGACTGAATGGCTATCAGCCCTCTGTTGTTTCTTTCAGCTGTTGTTTTTGATATTACCATCATTGAATCAAAGGTAAATAAAGTATTTCTATATTACCTTTGTATTTTCCTTTTAACCGGTGAGATAGAAAACTCAGAGTTATGGTCAGCCTGATTTATTCTCAGGCAGTGAGATTGCGCACGTAAAACCACTCTCTACATGTATCATTTCTAGATGCTGCGATCTGAAAGCGTGTAAGTAAAGATGCGAAACCCAATCAAGAAAAGAATCAATAGTGTTTATTGATAGAACGGCAGCCATTTATGTACAAAATGGCCGGATCAAGAATATGGTGAGGGCGGTCAACCATTGTTACTGGTGACAATTGATCCGCAGATGGAGTAACCTGTATGCTTATGATGCGGGAATGAGAAACCAGGTAGCAGTCTGTTTTGAAATGACTTAATAGGGAATGTAAAAGAGATTGCAAATATATATTAAATTATCATAAAGAGAACATGAAATGAATAACTTAAATTGAGAGCATACTTTGATATTTCTGATAATCAGGATAAATCAGCAAAATGCATTGAATGATTGATGGATTAAACATCCAGCCACCAAAATCTGAGGTGGTAACAAGTCTTATTTTAAAAGATTCATTCAAACTAATTTTATTGTCAAATAAATTCAAATTTTCAGGTCTGTTTGTTTCCAAAAATCCAATCATCTGTTTGGCAACATTTGACTTATTTAATTTCAAATTGCATCTACTTCAGTAAAATAAGTCCTTGAAATGCCATTTATCTAACTTAGAGCTGAAATCAATAATAAAAATAGATAAAATAAAAACTTTTTAAAAATGTAATTTCACATTAAAGAATATTGCTGGGATTAATTTTAAAATAATAAATTTAGTAAACAATAAATCATTTTTTTTGTTCAAAATTGTTTGATAAATATTCTCATTTATTTGCATTTGCTAACAAGATCTATTCATTCTAAGTATTTTCACATTCCAGCAGGATATTTTTGCACACAATTTTTGAATTTTTTAAACATGTGAGAACTTTTTTGGATATGTTTGAACAGAAATTCCCACAGTGTTATATTCAGACAAAATTTCTTCCTTCTAAGTCTGGCACAGATTTAAAAAAAATTTATTTCATTTTTCACTGAAAATTATAAAAATCAAGTAATATATAAATGCAATGATGACTGACCTATTGACAACATTTTTTAAATATTGATATTTTATCAGTGATCTATGTATTTTTTTCATTCTATTTTCTCTTACAAATCATTGGCCACTTTTCACAGAAGCTGCATTCAGGCCTAGGAACATTTGTTATTGGCACTTCAGTTTCCTGTTCCATTTCACTATGAATAGGCTTTTTGAAGGACCAATTGAATATTTCTTTATTTAAAGACTTTCATGATCTAATTTTAAATATCTTCTCACAATCTCTTGTTTTGACATGGGTTGTTTATAGGCTAAGATTTTTTAAATGGAGGTTTAAGAAGTTTATGAGATTTTGAGTTCTGCATTTCTTCAAGGAAAAATAGGTTGTTGTAGTTGAAGCTAATGGCTATGACAAGTGCCTGTGGACTGGGAGACTGGGGTTCAATCCCTGGTCCGGGCAAATCTTTGACCCCTGGATTTGCCTTAAAGTAATCATCATATATGATGGTTACGATTGTCAGGATTGATGGTTGTGCAGATCACATGAACAAAAAAAACCCTGATTTAATTATAAAAAAAGACAAAATAATTACATCAGTAAAATACCATTCCTAAAATTTAACCAAGGATAGTTCAGGTGACTGTAAGACACAATAGCAGTGTAGGGAATTGTTGTAAAGTCTAATATTTCGGTATTAGAAGAATCAGTTTCTCAACCGACTCTAAGCTGTCAAACAATCAATCATTTAGAGGCTGTTTCACCAGCATGTTAAAGATAGGCTGGAGCCAAAAATATGTGGACGGGTTGGGTTGGCTAATTTTTTAAAGTTTGGGTCAGGTCAGCCTCTCTCTAGTTTATCCAGGTCTGGAAAATTTTCTCCAAAAATGGCAAATTTTTAAATTTTTATATTGTCGATCAAAAAATCTCTTTTGATATAATTAAGTTGACAGGCACTTTTTGTGCATGGGAAAATCCTAACCCTCCACTGATAAATTTGAAAAACAGCAACTTATTGAAAATTTTGTTTCTACATCCATTTTTAACTTAACTTTTTTTTATTCATTTCTATAAAATTAAGCAGACGGGTATTTTTGCCTGAGGAAAAATAACAAACCCTCACGAGCGAACGATGTCACCCCAAACTATGTTATCAAGTTCTCACTCTTCTGTCCCAACCAAAACCCCATCCTTCCATCCTTTTAACACAAATGCATTTATTCCTAAGCGAACCTAACCTTACCTGTCCCAAACAAGTCATGAAACTTATTTTAAGATGCAAAGACTAATTTAGCCATATTTTATTGAAATCTATACCATCTAGTCCTCGTAACATGAATTATTTAGCAATTTTTTGTCCACCACAATTCCAAGATCCTCAGATTGGACCCCCGTCAAATAATGGAAGGGCGGTGCAAGTTGAAAAAAACATCCCAGGGTTTCAGACTTCAGTGTTCCTGATGTTGATAAGCATAAATCTTCTTTTCAGCACAATTGGTTCTAAAATAACAAATGATTTTCTCTGGAAAGCACAAGCTAGGTTCACTCATTCACCTTAAATTTTGTCCAGCAACTTTATCTCGTAATTTGAGAGGCAAGGACTAATTTGATCAGATTTTATTGGAATCTGCACCATATAGAACACCTTACATGAATTAGTGAACAATTTTTTGTCCACCACAATTCTAAGATCCTCAGGGTGGACCCCGAGGTCAAATAATGGAAGGGCAGTGCAGGTTTTTTCCATTCTTACATCTTGATTGTAGAAATTGTTTTCTTTGTAATTTATTTATTTTTGAAAGGTAAACCTAGATCCATTAATTTTTTTAGACTTGATCGATAGCAATCTGAGCTCCGCCAATATATGCACAAAGAAAAATTACGATTACAAAAGAGAATAGAATGAAGAAGATACGGTCAATCGTGTGGGATATAAGAGTCCAGCCTCGTAATGCTAAAATCGGTCTCGATGCAGCCTCATCATCATCACGACTCTTGGGAGAATGCTGCAACTCAGCAACATCAATATGGATAACCTACATTGTGGTCAGAAAAAAATTATTTAGGTCGCTAGCTTATTCGTAATACAAATGATGTGAAAAGTCACCGGTCCTATCAGGGGCACATCTGAGACACAAAGAATTTTTCCAAGAATTCCTTCCAGAGGTCGAACAAGGAGGACCGGAGGGTCATCTGTTCTTCTTAGTAAGTTGGACTGAATCAGTGTCAAAACAAATTGAATGGCCACAAGAACAGTCAAAGATCCAGTGAAGCTAACTGTAATACAGAAAGGGAATTATTTGCCACTTATGTAGACTAATCCTGACGACGCATGCAAGCTAGCTTTATGCAATCTCATTATCAGAATAGCGCTGACCCAGTATAACCACACATGCTATCTCGTAGAAATTAAAGTCTAAGGAAATGTACTGAAATACTTTATTGAGAATAATGGTGAAAACTTGCATACAAAAACTAAGGGGCTTAACTATCCTACACAATCTTACGTCTGAGAAGAGTGGAAAATAATGGGTTAACATGTTTGGGTACACAAGTGTTTTATCGACATCAGAAGCAGGAGCGCAGTGATCAAGTTTGCTCAGTAATCAAACGTGGATGAATAATAATAAAGTAATGGAAATAGTGAAAAAGTACCGAGATTCTTATGGGCTATCTACATTTACTTACTGCCAGATTTGGAATTCAAATATTAAAATTCTGAGAGCCTATTTTTCAAATTTGTTAATGAATTTAATAATTACCAATCAATGGAATTTGTGCTCCTCCTTTAGGAAGTCTGCTCCTCAAATAAAAGCTGGTTAACACCTACAGAATGATAATTCAAAGTAAAAGTATAATTTTCACTTAATTTCAATGTTATAAGGGTTACACAAGTAAAGGGATTCAAGTAATCCAGTATAGTGTAATTGTAAAGTATTCCATTACTAGATTTTCATGATACTAGTAGAGTTCACTTACTCGCGTACCGCTAGTTTGCCTATCATCAGTTTGCCTGTTTGACAAGTTCACTCGACATTAGTTTGCCTTTTACAACTTAAAAAATACTAGTTTGGCTATCTTTTGGGCGCAGGTTTGGCCCCACAGGATAAGGCCCTGATGATAAGCCACTTAAGTTTAGGCCAAGAAGGTTATATTAGGTTAGTTTGGCTAATTTTATGTAACCTTCCTGGCCCAGGCCCAGGTTAGGAGAAATAGGTCAGTAGGCAAACTAGTACTTTTATGCAGTGGAAGGCAAACTAGTATAACCTTATGGGGCTTATTATCCGGGCTTAAACCTGCGGTCCATATCTGTGGCCAAAAGTAGGCAAACTGGTATTTTTTATTAAGTGGTAGGGGGACTAGTCTTTGGCAAACTATCCAGGTAGGCAAACTTGTGAAAGACAAACTAGCGTTAGGCGAACCAGTTGTAGGCAAACTTGTAATAATAATCTATCTATCTAATAATAATGATAGTAATAATCTGGTGCAGTTAAGACTTAGGCAATGTTGATGCGTGACCAACACCTTTTTAAAAGTTCCGCCATAGAAGTTTTATGGTCACTGCAGATTACTGTTACCCTGACTGAGGGTGCCTAGTTGATTTTTTTTGCAATGCAGGGTAGAAAATTTGCGGCTGGGGATTAGTAAGGTGCCTATGACCTCTCAGTCACAGTGACTCCTGTAAGGTAAGCAAACTCTATTTTATTACCAGTATTGATATGTTCATGCACATGATAAAAATCCGAGTCCTGTTTAAGGGATGAATCCAGAAAGAAGCCAAGCAGAAGAATGTTACAACTTAAAAAAAAGTCTTTTTACTTTTCATTGAAAAAATGTTCCAAATAAATCTTACTCATGGGAGGAAGAAGGGAAATTTTCTTGTCAACCTCAGAGTCTCTTTTGATTATGAATCTAAATGTTAAGAAAAATTACCCTTCAAAATGGTCAAAAAATGTGAATCAGTTATTTCCATCCTACCTTGATCGTATGTCTGAAAAATAAAAGTGTGACAAAGTACAGATTTGATTTTCAAAACTATTTTAGTTTAAGGAATACCAGGCCATGGTTGGCTGACACCAGAAAAGAATCTGACCATGCGTCTTGAGGTGGCATTCATCAGCACCCAATTGGCTTTCGAAAAGTTTCTGACCATTATTTTACTGACCTAATTAAAAATATCTTCCTTGTTCATTGAAACCTATGACAAATGAATTACTCTAAAATCCTACATTTCTTTGGTTGGCGTTGACTACATCAATATCCCAGCCATGCCTGGTCCAGGATCCAATCACCAAGTCACAAGTCTAAAATGAAAAAATACTTTGTCTGTTTTCTTACATTCACCAAAACCTGTAAAGTTGCTACCAGTAGTGTTCGCCTACGCACGAGTTTGCCTACCCACCTGTTCGCCTACCTACCAGTTTGCCTACCTCTGAATAAAGGCCCAGGCCTCACCCTGGCCTTTATTTTTACTAATATAACCTAATCTAATTTAACCCTCTGGGCCAAATCTAACCCTGCTAGGCTTAACACCCGTGCCTAGAACCCTGCAGGGCTCATCATCCTGAGCCCAGGTTAGGCAAACTAGTAATCTTTTGTACTTGATAGGTGAACTGGTGAGTAGGCAAGCTGGTAGTTAGGCGAACTGGGGTAGGCGAACAAGTAGGTAGGTGAACCAGTGGGTAGGCGAACCAGTAGGTAGGCCAACCAGTAGAAAGGCAAACCTGTAGGTAAGCGAACTATCTTAAACCCTGTAAGGTTGACTTAACCTGCACATCCCATGGCCAATAAGTGAAGTCAAGTTTGCATGATGTGCGCGTTGTTGTTGGGGGAATCCAGTAAGCAGTGCCTGATTGATCAACCAAAACATCAGTGTCTTCATAATCTTCATGCTGAATACTGTGTGTGAAAATCAAAGTTTATTCATGTTTCTTTGACATTCAAATTGATTCAATAGAAATACAGTCTTTTGCATGGTTTTTTTAAAGGCAGTCATGTTTAACTAAGCCACCTGGGCCATGAACTTAATGGGAAAAATGCTGCCCTGGAAATTTGTATTGCATTTGTTTAGTTCTCATATTGCCACACTCCCTGAACCGCTCACCCAATCAGATTTGTTTGAACATCATATTGCCACACCCATGATCAGCTCGACTAATCAGATTCATTCAAACACACTCTTCATCTTTATAATGGTTAATTTTTTATTGCTCGAGCATCTTGCGTTATCAATCATGACAGACGCATTTGAATCCTGGCTGGGAATCATTTTTGGGGAATTTTGTGGCACCCCAGGGTAAAAGTTTACCAGAGGTACTTGGGTTCAAACCCGTGACCCTAAGATCCCCCGCCAAAAGTCATGATCTTTATGCCACAGCGACCCCTGCCAACCTTAGTCTCAAACTCAGTGAACTATTCTGTAATCCAAAAGGGTATTGATCAAAACATAACCTCCAAACAGTTGTTGATATTTGGCTCTGAGGCTAAAGAGCAAAATATTTTTTCAGGTAATTTGAGTCACACGATTACCAGTTCACACGTGCCCAGAAGCTACCAAAAGATTTTTATTGCCAACCTTTCCTATTCTAAACTTAACTTCCAGGCCCATCCCTGCAAGGCTTATCATCCAGGGCTGCCTTCCAGGCCCGGGCCCGAAAGGTAAGCAAACCAGTAACCTTATGTACTAGGTAGGCAAACTAAGAGTAGACGAAGTAGTGGTAAGCGAACTGAGGGTAAGCAAACTCTTGTAGTACCAAGGATCTCACAAAAATATATAGTTCACCGCTGGCTTGGGGTCACTGCGACGGAGAAGTCAACGGCCTTTGACTTAGAACTAAAATTGTCGTTGTTATGATCCCCAGCCAGGCCAGCTATTTTCCATCCCCAGATTGCAAAAAAAATCAACAAGGTACCCTCAGTCAGGGACTGCAGTGACCTTAAATGATTATAAAAAGTGTACTTTGGCTAGGAATTTTGATGCAATCTGGGATCAAAGATTGCCCTGTAGGTTCCAGCCAGAGCTCGAGCCCCCAACCCTCAGGATGAAAAAATGGTGAATACTTATTGAATATTCTCATGTCTGGCTTCCACACTCTTTCATTTGACAAATGGATCAGGGTCACATTGGAGTACTGAGTTGGATCCCAAGAAAGTCGAGCATCTGTCCAACTCTAAAATTTTGTCTATTTTGTTAAAACCTGCATAACTTGTGAAAAATTTCAACCCATACCAGGCCAAACCAAAAGTGCAAAATGAAAACCGAGTTGGATTCATCCTGGAAGATAGAGATATCAAAACTTTTTAAAAGAGGGGTATACATATAATATAAGAAAATAAATACCACATCGATGAAGAGAGGAGTTACTGTGATCCGGACGGTTATTGCACCATCTAAAAAAGCTTTATAGTCATTTTGTAGTTTAGTGTAATGATATATGTGAATTTTGTAGTATCATAGTTCAATTTAATAGAGTCAATATTTCTATGCTTTTCATAAAACTGTTACTCAATTTAAGTTCTTTTGTTTATTTCACTTCATGATATATTTTAACGACACTGTCAAGTTTCTTTTACATTTCGGTTAAACTCATTTCAAGACAGGTTCACTTCGATCTCTCATTCCCACGCCTTTTGATATCAAGATAGCATTTCTGCGCAAGTTATACTCCAACCAGCTAGAGCCCCTAGTTGATAAGCTTCAACGGTCGTAACTCTGATCTGAGTCTCTCGTATTTAAAGGGGCTCACGTTCCATCAATAAATAGTTCAGTATTGGTTCTTTTCTTGATTAGGGAGGTGACCACTGAGTTTTCACACATCCTTTAAGGCAACTCACATACACTCTCTCCAGACCACATCACTGCCTTTGCAGGTACATAAGATACATTCCATAACATGCATTGCTATCATTAAACAGCTAGTTCAGGCTCTCTAAGCCTTTTATTTGGAAAGGACTGTAGTCCTCCTACCAAAAATAAGCCCAACTTTTAGGGTCATAAGTGACAAAACAAGTGCGATCTGACAAAAGATGCAGTAAAAAGTGTACCTTGAAAGGTAATTCTAGAAATAATTTTTATGAAAGGTGAAAAAAATGCAAAACCTTCCATTAGATGTATTGAATTGTCGTTTCTTTCTATGAAGTAAAAAATTTTTATAGGGCCATCATCACAGATTTCTTAAAATTTTATTTTGAAACTAGCATATTCATAGGAGCGGCTAAGCCGCCCCCCCCTTTCACCTTTTTTGTTTTTATTTTTTTCGCCATGCCCCTTTCCGCCCCCGTGACGGGACAGACGTTAGGGTTTTATATATATTAATTACTAATATGAAATTGCTCAGGAAACTCAGCTTAAAAAGAATATTTTTCTGTGTCTATATGTGATCTCTTTTGGGTGTATTTTGGGGGAAAATTTTGCTTTGGAAGAAGGTAGTCAGTGTGGTCAAGTAGGTTTTGGGCTGGATTTCCATCCCTGCAGCCTGGGTTTGACTCCTGCCTGGGATAACCTTCACACTGAATAAAATTATAAAATGAAAATGTGTCTTACAGGATCTCAAATTGCTAGGTGTACCCTACCAAAAATAAGACACACTGTATGCCAACTTTCAGGTGTATCCACCCGCTTTCAGATGTATCACCCCTGTTTACACATGGCATACTAAATTACACATGTTAATGGTGCAAATTTCATTGCAAATCACCGTAAAACAGGTGTAAACACCTTAACATTATAGTACTCCATTCAAACGCGCGTACACAGCCTTATTTTTGGTAGGGTACTCTGAAATTTGAAAAAACACTGCTTTTCTCGTAGTAGCTCATTGCTGTGACAACTCGCTGATAACTGGGAGGCTGGGGTTCAATCACTCATCTGGGCAAAATCTTTTATCCCCTGGATTTACCTTAATTAATCATTTCTATGGAACGACTATCTCAGTCAGGATTAATTGTAGAGCAGAAACTCGATTAGAATTATCTCTAACTCATTTATTCACATTTATCAAAAAATCAAGCAAACTCGTGAAACGTTAACACTATTCTCATTCACTTGATTTGGTATTAGATTAATCAGTTCTTAACACAAGCTCTCTCCTTTTTTTGTTCCAATTAATCCCCAAAAATCGTGATTTCAGCCTAAGCTTCCACTTCTCTTATTTTGAAGGATCCTCATCTGACTGATTAAGTCTCACAACCACTTCTCTTTCTTCATCGACTTTTTACCTTCACGATTTGTTGATGGGTGAATTTCTTTTTTGTAGTCTGTCATTATTCTATTTTGAATCCTGTCCACTTCATCTGCCTTTGAGGCTCCATGAACAATGCCAAATAGACCTTAAAGTGTTCAGTATCTGGAGAAGAGAATCCTTTTTTAAAAGTTAAATCATCTCACCCTTTAAGCAAATAATAATGATGAATAAATTCTTGAGATGCTTTAAAGGCATCATTTTGATAGAACAAGCACTAAATCTGATCTCTTTTTGTTATGACTGTTTATTCACCCTTGTTGTTTTGAGTACTACCAATAAGTTCTAATTTCAGATAAACATTCTACCTAGATTGTAGTAGATGGGCTATCAAATTTCTAGGAAAATAAGTTGGGTGTGCAAAGCCCCTTCCCATCTCTCTGACTTTGGCCAAACTGCCTTTAACAATATGGCTTGCAATCAAATTTTTGTAAATATTCATTTTCTAATGTGCAGTTATTTCAGATTTTAAAGAAGTTTTTTTTTGGTACCAAAAACTTCCATAACAATGTAGGAGGGTAGAGCCAGAATTTTTTCGGGTCATGCTGGGCCAGCTCATTTGAAATTTGACTGGGGTTACTACCAGCCAGGTCAGTATTTCAGTTAGAGTAAATTCACTTTACTATATTTTGTCTTAGTATTTCCTTTAAAATACTTTATGATTTCCCTCCCCGTAAGTCCAATACTACTTTTTGTATTATTTATTTACATTGTCCTTATTAATGTCAGTATTTCCTATGAAATACTATCACCTTTTGTGATAATAATCGTTCATAAAAGACACCTCTCTTTGATCACCTTTTCTTACCAAAAATGTGACCATCCGTCACAGAGGAAGCCCCTTTCTTGGAAATACCAATATTGACTGTTGCCCTACCAATGTTGGTTGCTAGGTAAACTATCGATGGATGTTTTCCCTCCATTATTCCCAATCCAGATCCTTAATGACCTGATCCGTTTCTCAACGATCCTGATCTGTCCATCAAAATATCCTGATCCACCCTTAAGGTGTAAAAACCACCGGCTCCTTAAAATAAACAGTTAGTATCTCAAGTATATCTTGAGTATATTAAAATGCATTTGCTGTACAACTTATGACTTTGATGGTGCTTTGAAGAGTTTAAATCCAAGAACCTTAGTAAAATTTTATTAACTTCATACTTTTGCAACTAAAATACCTGTCTTCGTGAAAGTATAGACTCTGGAAGAAAACACAGATTATTTGCTTTTAATATATGTTTTTACTTTATTTGCTTTAGATAGCAAATGTTATTTAAAATTTCAGAGCTTTGCCAGCGACTGCAGGGCACAAGCAGGCAAATTCTATTTGCTAAGTGGGCCAAAAAGGGTTGTCGAGCTGGGTTGGTAAATACCTTGATTTGAACCGGGTAAGTTTTTTTGATGTAAAACAGGTCAATTAATGCAGTAAGCCAAACCATTACCTATACCTCTAACTAATTCAGCCTGTAAATGCAAATATAAAATTCAATTGCTTGAAGACTTCAAATAAATTTTACTGTTTTTTGAATATTCATTACTTTAAATGAATCCTTGACATGATTTTGATATTAATGAGAGAATTCTTTGATCCAGACTGTAATTTTAGAGGTAAAACTCCCAGCCATTTATTGATTACAACGCCTACTAAATAATTCTGAGAGTAATTATTTTCAAATGAATTTAAATTTGAAAACATTCTTTGAACCACAAATTAAAAAATATTTCAACTTTTTTTCAATTGGTCTGGATCAGGAACAAGATAACTTTTGATGCATGTGAAAAATAATCAAAATTATTGTCAAGCAGGAACTTCCTTGATTTCATCATTTCAGAGGATTATTTGGATTTTGTGCAATTAAATTTCACAGTTTTTAAAGTAAAATTTCATGTATTGTCATATTATTATGTTCCAATTGGGGTTGGTGTGGCTGAGTGGTCATAGGCACCTGACTTATATCTAAGATCTCAGGCTGTCGATTCAATCCACAGCCCATGCCAGCAAATTTTTGACCCCAGATTAAAAAAAAATCAGCCAGGGCACCCTCAGTCAGGGCAATATAGTAATCTGCAGTGACTGTGGACATTATGAAACGGCTATATCAGGACTATGTTTTATATATTAACATTGTCTGAGTCTAGGCTGCACCAGATTATTGTGACAGTAATACCATGTTAATCCCTGTTTTGGTCCCAAACATGGTGAAAAATGGGGGAATAATTAATCAAGATTGCTGAAGAGGCAAAGGAGTAGTAAAAATAGAAATAAAATAGATTCTTCTAAATTAAAGAGGATCAAATTTCCTGCATGTTTAGAGGGGATCAGCAGGGGAAAATGTAGTCTGTCCATCCATCCTGTCCATTAGCTCCAACTCCTCCCACAGTTTGGAAGCTAGAGAGCTGAAATTTGGCATATGGACTCCTCGTAAAAATGCCAAAAGAGTTTTCCAGGGAATTTTTGAAATTTTGTTTAGAGGCTTAGACATGGAAGATTTCAGAGGATAAGCCACACAAGGGAATTGGCCATGTCACCGTCCGCCAGGCAAACAGGCCCTGTGGGCTCTCCCTAATGCCATTTCTGAGGAGTCTGTATGCAAAGTTTCAGCTCTCTAGCTTCAAGACTGATGGAGGAGAGAAAGGTAACAGACAGAAGGATACGCAGATGATACAAAAATTTACTGTATTTGTAAAAAATTTGTAACGTCATAAAAAGAATAGTAAAAAATTCATCTTGCTTGTGCTCAGCATGTGTTCGAGATCATGGAGGGCATGCATTTTTCACATTAAAAAAACTGCACATCTACTTTACTAGATAAGCACTTACAACTCTATGATGCATGACTTGAGATTGTTGAAACTATTCTGAATAAATTTAAGAGTCTTGTCCTTCCCTGAGTTCTTCATGCCCCACATAGATTAATCTTATCTGTAAAAGTAAACAGGCTTTTCTTGCTTTTCCCCCAAAAAATAGTAGTAAGGTGGCCCATCCTTTTGGATCAATTTTTGAGGTGTTGGTGTTTAATCTTGAACTAATATTTATTCCCTATTGGATACAAATAATCTTTATCAGTGTTACAGATTACACCGGAAAATATGATACTTGGAGAGTTCGCCTACCTACGAGTTTGCATACCCCCAATTCGCCCCACTGACTAGTTCGCCTTTCATATGAGTTTTCCTAAGATTACCAGTCTGCCTACTACCATTTTTATCTGACCAGTTACATACTGGCATTGCTTCGCTCGCTTGCAGAAATAAACAGAAAAGTTTTTATTGCTAACCTAGAACTTACCTAACCTAATCCAACTTCTGGGCCTAACCCTGTGGGGCTCATCATACGCCGTGCGGGCCTTTGCATCCAGGCCTAACCCTGAGGAACTTACTAGCCGGGCCTTCCTTCCTGGCCCAGGTTGGGCCTGGGCTTAGGCCAGGAAGGAGGGAAACTAGTAATCTTATGTAGTAGGTAGGCAAGCTAGTCAGGTAAGCAAACCAGTGGGAAGGTGAACTATCCTAGTATCAGATTTAAAATTGACGGTTCCAATCCTAGCCGCATCAGCAATTTTTCAAACCCAGATTGCAAAAAAAATCAACAAATCTGCCTCAGTCAAGGTAATAGTAATCTGCAGTGTGCATTAACATAATTCTATGTTTATGGCGGAGCTCTTATAGAGGTGTTGAATGCGGAGCTCTAAACGAATAGAGGTTGGTGGAAATTTTGTCAGCTGTCTGTCCGTTACCTCAAACTCTCAGTTTTGAAGTTAGTGGGTTGATATTCTTTTAAATGAGATATTTTTGCCTTGCAAATAAATTTATGAACCTGCTTTTTGAATTTTTGTCCAAGAGCTGAGATATGAGAGGAGTTTTTCTTTTTCAAATATTAAGGCTTGAAAATCTCTGACTATCTGTTTTCAATAGTGATGGGTCCGGGTCAAAAAAAATTGCTTCGGGTCGGGTCGGAAAGTACCAGAGCCGGGGTGGCCTCTTATTTACTGCGGGTCAAAAATAAGCTCAGGTCGGGTCAGGGCCCATCTCTAGTTTTCAATACCTAAATATGTAAAGCAATGTAGTCAAAAATGAATCTGAAAAAAGCAAATCATTAAACAGCTTCTGCAGAAAAATTTTGAAATATAAATATTTAAAAAAGGTTTATATTATAATCATTTCAAAAAATGGAAGGCACAATAACATTTTTGATGTATATCCAACATTTTTTAAAAAAAATAAACAGTTGGATATTCAAGGTTCGATGGCTTCTTGGTTTTCAAAATCAGCTCCATAAAATAGACTATTTCAATAATGTAGCAAAGAATGTTTTGGACACACTCTGGTGAAGATTGTTTCCTCTCTCTCCAAAGCGCTCTCATATTCAGGAATAAAGTATAGAATGGCTTTACTTGTAGATTTAAGGCAGGTGAATTTGTCCACACTTTGGCTAAATTATTGTCAAACTGGATATTTCTTTCTGACTTGTTTTCACTTAGTTCAAGTGTCAAGTCACATTGAAAATGGGACTCTTTGGGTCAAAATTCAAGCTGCCAGAGGAAGAGATCACACTGATATCTGAAGACACTGGATGTAAGAAAATTATCAATTATTAGAAAATCACCTCTTTAATACAAAATTTGTTGACAACACATTATTTCATACATAAAAACTGATCATTCTTGCTCACCTGATTTGTATAGAACCCTTTAAACTAAAGTGCTTCAAATTTTAACAACCAAAAAAATTGACCCGTATTTTCCACAATATTTAAAGTAAATAGCATCATTCGTGAAGTTTGGGATTTCATGGTCTGATTGGTCGACAAATATTGGGGAAATTAACCAACGTTTGAAAGACTTTTAAAAAATACTGTTTGCAAACATTACACATTTGACAAAGATTTTTCTGTTTATACCACAAATGTGGAATCTTGCTGCAAAACCGTGGGACACGTTTTGTGTCGGATAAGACCGAACAAAACTCACAACATGCTGATCAAAAGTAACTAGCCTAATATTCCTTTCAATCAATTATTTCTTATATGCATCATTTTGCCACTTTCCATCCCAACCGAAAAAGCGTCCCTTGGATTTTGGCTAACATTAGACAATACAGGTATTTTGCCCAAAAAATTTGTAATGTAGATGTATCTTAAAATGGTGTAAGTTCACATGTTTGCTAGTTAGCAGCTAACCAGGCAAAATTTTTACCACAATTGGGCCATAATATCCGTTCACTCATGAATATGGTTATTTCATGGAAACATTCGTGTAAATACTGCCCTTTTTCCAGTCCTAGTTTATATTTGTCTTGAATAAGTCAAAAATTCAGTTGACTTTATCTTTGTAAATTAGTAACTATCTCAGTTTGATTACTTTTCCTTCTCAAAAGGTCAAAATTTAGTGTCTGTCCTCTTTTAGTTTCAAAGGCTCAAATAAAGCGTCTTTGGAATCGATTTCAAAATCTTGACAAAAATGGCAAAGGTCATTTAACTAGGTGAGTAAGTCAAAATTAAAAGTTCATTCAAATACATTCAACTCAGTTTTTGGCCATAAGAATTAAACTCACTTGAAGACACCAAATAAAGTTCTAGAACTTGACCTCGCTTGCAATTAGGGTCAAAGATAAGGGGGATGGGTTATTTAATACATTTTATTCCAATTTTTTATAAATTGTTATTTTTATCCGTCACAAGCAAGCGAGACAAGCAAGGAGAGAGTTAAAGGTTTTATTATAGGTTGAATTTTTAAGCATGTCATTCACACTTCCCTCTGTCTGCCTGACCATTGCCTCTAACTCCTACCCCAGTTTTGAAGCTGAAATTTTGCACAGAGACTCCTCATATTAATACCAAAGAAGTAACTAATGAGATTTTTGAAACTTGAACGGAATCTGAGATATGGAGTATTTTCAAGGTTGGGTTAGGCTAGCAAGGTTCTGTTTGTCTCCTGGTCACCCACTCGCACTCATATATTAGGAGTCTGTACAAAATTTCAGCTCTCCTCACTTCAAAACTGAGGGAAGAGGTAAAGGTGACAGAAGGCTGGACAGACTGATGCGTATGTGGTCTAATTCGTTGGTTCGTAAAATGGGTGCATTCTTAAACATCGTGGTGTTTGATAGTTAATAAAATGGCCTAAAACAACTTCGTAGATATTACCTTAGACCTTATTTCATTTAAATTAAAATGGCATTTTTGTAGCAAAAAATGCCCATCTCTTTAATTTATTTTTGGTAAAATTATTTTCAGGAGTTTATATTTTGGAAAAACTCAGAGCCCTATTTTTGTTGACTGAGAAATTTCAATGTTTCAGATCAGATTTTTTGGCCATTCCAGAGCTTGAAAATAACCCTCTAGGTGAGAGAATTGTTCAAGCATTCTTTCAGGACAGTCAAGAAGTGAGGTATGCAAAAGTTCATCTTGGGAAATGATTTTGTAATGATTTGATCTATATTAGAGAGTACCTTCTGAACAACAGTGACATACCTTATGCTGCAGATCAAGTGAGTTTGTGATAAGTGCAAAATGAATTTACTTTATAAACAATTATTGTATTGAGTTTTTCAGGATGTTGTTGTCTATTTCTATGACTTTGTCCGCGTTTTTGCACATTTTCTGCCAGTTAAGATAAATCCAGAAAGAAATCTTATGAATTCCAGAGAGGATAAGCTGAGATGTGAGTGGAACCTTTTTTCATTTCAGAGACACTTCACTGTAATTAAAAAAAATAAAGAAATTGAGACCTTCCCTACTGAAAATAAGACAAACTGTATGCTAACTTTCAGGTGTATCCACCTGCTTTCAGGTGTACCGCCCCTGGTTACACATGGCACACTGGAATACACTTGTTAATGGTTCAAATTTTGTCGTAAACCGACATAGTTAATGCCTTAAAATCACAGTACTCTATTCAAATGTGCTTGCACAGACTTATTTTTGGTAGAGTTCCTTTTAGTTTTCTTGAAAATGAGTATTTATCAAACTTGGAGTTGGTCATTTGAGAAGTTTTTCTTTAATGTTTGCTCAAGAAGGGGAGATAAATCTAAATTTAAACTTCAATCTTTCCATGTGTTGCAGGTTATCAGACTTATTCCTTGCAGAGATAGCGTAAATAATCTCTTGATAGTTTAGGTTTCCATCCCATACTATATTGGGTGTTTATTGTTGTGTCCCGTCATCCTTGAGGTCCTCTTTTGGAAGTCGTCTTATGCCCCACCACCCTTTTGACCTTGTATTTTCCTTCTGTGTGAGGCTTGCATGTATAAATGCAATGTATTGTTGAGTCAGTAATGAAATAGATTTGCTCAACCAAACACGTTTGAGAAAGAGGTAGGAATACTCTGCATCATTTTTCAACAAACTCTCTTCTGTGAACTATTTGCTGCTGTTTCTTACCATACTATTCTAAATTGTTACACGTGGCCTCAGAAATGGAGCCTTTAGGTACTTTGGATGGAAAATGTCAGTGCCCACCAACATTTTCTATGTTTAGTACCCTTGTGAACTAAAATCAAGGTGTGCCTATATACCAGCATTTTCAATGTTTAATACTCTTTTGAGGGTTGAGCTGAAATCCAGGTGTGCCTACTAACATTTTCCATTTTTTATACCTTTTTCTGCTGAAATCAAGGTGTGCTTACCAATATTTTCCATGTTTCATACCCTTGTGAGCTCAAATCTAGGTGTGCCTACCAACATTTTCCACTTATTAAACCCTTATCTGATGAAATCCAGGTGTGCCTCCTAGCATATCCATGTGTGTCAAACCAACTTGTGCCTGCTCTAGGGTTTAAAATAATTTTTTATAACAAATTTTCTTGTTGGGCCTACTTCAATTTTTCAAATTATAATCATATATGTTGTAATACTGTAAAATTTTTACTTAGATTGGGATTTTCACAATGTAGAAAAAGTAGGCACAAATAGTCAGCACTTGAGGGGTAAATTACTCAGGCCTGATTTTGGGTGGTAGTTTGTCAAAATTAACCCTTTTAATAAAATAATTAAATGAAAGCAAGAATAACTAGAGATTCTCTTTAGTTGCTTTCAAGATGTATGATATGGACAATGATGGTGTCATTTCAAAGAATGAACTACTTGCCTTTTTAACACTAATGGTTGGAGATAATATCTCTCAGGTACATTTAAATCTTTACAGCATCATTTTTAGAATAAAAATAACACTTTCATTATTTTCAGGAAGAATTGGAGCCAATAGTAGACCGGATGGTCTTAGAAGCAGATCTAGATGGAGATGATTTGGTAAAAATTGTCCATAATTAATGACAAAAGTTTAAACATATAGCAGTTTTATATCTTAGATATCGTTTGATGAGTTCTGTAAAGTTCTCCAAAGAATTGATGTAGAGAAAAAGATGTCAATTAGATTTTTAAGCTGAGCAAAGAAAGCCTATTCAAATGTCAATTTTTTTAATACATTTAAAAAAAATATTATTTCAATAATAATTTTGATTGAATGTTTTTTGCTAAATATTTAAAAAAAAATCAGAACACAATAAGGATGGGCCCTGATCTGACCTGACCCGAGCATACTTTTGACCTGCAATAAATAAGAGGCCTACTGGCCTTTGACCTGGGTACTGTTTGACCCAACCCGAAGAGATTTTTTTGACCTTGAAAAGAAAAAAATTGAAAAAATTGACATTTTATTGGGAAATTTTCCAAACCTGGCTGACCCGATATGAGCCACAAAAAATTGACCTGACCCGACCTGGGTCAAAAAAATTTGACCTGGACCAATCACTAATTTTTAACACAAATAGATAAAAATACACCTTTGAAATGGATATGATGTCATTTTGCCATATGCCAGTTTGCCATATGCCGATTCGCCACAGCCGACTCCCCATAGTCAGTACGCCATATGCGCCAGTTCACCATATGCCAGTGCGCCATATGACGAGCGTTTGCGCGTAAGCTAACATTGCTAACCTAACCTAAAGAGCACGCGCACGCTAACCTAACCCTGCTGGACTAACAACTAAGTAATATTTAGAGGTACTATAGTGACTATTTGCAACAACTTTCAGAATTTTTTGGTCAACTATTGGCTTGAAATCCAGTTGCAGACAGGGAACAACTGAAAGTCCACTACACTAGAAGAAATAGAAAAAGCTCCCCCTCCTCCTTGGATTTGATTTGGAGTTGATACATATGGGATGGGAATCATATTTGCTTGTAAATATTTAACTTCCCGACTGAAAATAAGGCAGCATATTCACTATAATTTTATTAATAAAAAAATGTGTTTACAAGTGTATTTTGGCAATTTACAACACAAAAGACTGTGCAAACACGTGTTAAACCTCGTTTACACGTGTATACACATGTAAACACTGGAAAAATGAAAAAATGCAGGTGGTTACATCTGAATTATGGCATTCGTGTGTCTTATTTTTGGTCGGGTTAGGTAATTTATTCCATGCTCAAGTTCTTTTAGAATAATCTTGATAACTTTCAGTGAAAAGAAACATGATTGTGACATTTTTGATATTTTTTCCCTGACAATAAACTATTGTGTTATGATGAACAAATGAAAAAAATCAATTAAGGAACAATCGCTGGAAGCAGTGGTGTTAATATCTTCCAACACAAAAGTTTTCCCCAAGTGAATAGAAAGAAATGAGAATTTTCAAGTATGAATAATAAGAGATGTCATATTTGATATTGAGGGAACATGATTCAAGGAGAACTTGTTTCGTTCATTAATCTAGACTTGAGCCTTAAAACTATATGTCCTAAAATTAGTGATGGGTTCGGGTCAAAAATTTTTGGTTTGGGTTTGGATTAGGAAAATTTCCCCTAAAAATGTAAAATTTTTCAATTTTTTACCCTTCGGGTCATAAAAAACTTCTTCGGTTCGGGTCAAAGGTGGGTCAGCCCCTTATTTACTGCGGTTCAAAAGTATGCTTTGGTAAGGGCCCATCTCTAACTAAAATTATGTCACATTATATACCAAAAATATCCATTTGAAAATAAAATATCAATTGAAATTCAACTTATCTTTCAAGAAAACACGTAAGCCATCATCAGTCATGGTTCGCTCTAACCAGGGTGATAGTTCATTCATTTCATTGAGTCTATGGCAAAGTCTGTGTTTCCTTATCTTCCCTTTCGAGTTGTCTTAGAACTTAGCCTTGTCAGGTTGCCTTCTGCTTGTGTAAATGTTTTATGTATTACTTCACGTATGTAAGTTGAGCATCTGGACTGGAAGTCTGCCATTTTTAGATGCGGTGTTCCTGAGTTGCGTTGACAAAGGAGGGCGATTTTCATAGTTGTGAAGCAAGATTGCAACCTTTGCACTTGAGTATGCAATCAACTAAACAGGAATGGCCTTAGTGAAGATTTGATTTAGCTCATTTTTTGATATTTAATATCTATGGTATCCGATTACAACGGGGAGCGGCTTATAATACAGCCAGTTAATTGTCTTCCATATGCATGCTGGTTTTAAGCTCATTTAGCCAAACTTGGCTAGAATTGTGAAATATGCCAAAAAAGAGCGGTAATTACCTTTCTCATGGCATCGCAATTGACTAGCCTCTGAAGATACCTAAGTTTTTCAAAAACTATTCTTGCCCTTCTTTTGATACATTTAGATGGCAAAAACAAACAAAAAATACCAAGATGTGAACTTTTTCCACTAAAAGCTTTTTCCCAAAATCTACATTTAAATTTAACCATCAATCAAAACCCTATCTCATCCTTTAACAAGGAACTACCTTTTTTTATCCAAAGCTGCCTCTTTTCAATTTAGAATAGCCACAGGTGCTGCCCTATCTCAAAGCAATTTCCAATAGGAAGGCAGCAGGCGCAATCCTATTTTTTATGCAAATAAATAATAATAATAATAATCTTGTGCAGTATAGACTCATCCGGTGTTAATGCGCGATCAACACCTTAATAAGAGTCCCGCCATAGAAGTCTATGGTCACTACAGATTACTATTACCCTGACTGAGGGTGCCTTGTTGATTTTTTTTTGCAATCCGGGGTTGAAAAATTGCGGGCATGGGCTGAGGGGATTGAACCGACAACCCTTTAGGTCTTTGTTCTCAGTCAGGTGCCTATGACCTCTCAGCCACGGCAGCCCTTTTTTTCTATTTCAACCCTTTCTCCTAACCAGCAAGCAGAATGCCTGAATATGAAAAGTATCAAAGCAAGACCTCTCTTAGACTGGTTATGAGAGTTCCATACCAATCTTTACAGAACCAACATCAAGTATACCACGTGTTCACTGTTTGACTGCCTATCCATTTTCTGTTGTTTGTTCACCTGTTGTTTTTTATCTTGCCATTATTGTCAAGTAAGCATTTTTATATTACTTCCTTGTTTTATTTACTTCGGGTGAGATAGAGGCTCAGAATACAGTCAGACCTCTCGAGTCTCAGGGTATGAGATTGTTCTCATAAAGCATCTCTACATACATACTTGACTAGAATGATATATTAAACCAAAGAGTTGTGATCTTGCAATTTTAAGAAACTGCTGAAGGTCTAGATTTTTTGTACTGTTTTTAGGCATCCTTAACTTTGACTGAAAATTTGAAACACTTTTTTGAAATAAAACACTTTAAGTTCAGATGTTGATGTATTTTCATCTAAATGATGTTACTTTAATGGTTTCTTCTCTCTTTTTTTTAGATGTCGTCTCTCTTTCTTTCTCTCTTTTAATTTGGAAATGTGAAAATCATCAAATACAAAAAAATAATCTAGTTTCATGAATTTTGAGACAAAAATGTTCGGGTATAGCTTAAAAGTGAATTTATCAAAATTTGGTAAGAATTTAGCCAAGTCAAATGTAATTTTTGGTACACATAATGAAGGAGTTTTGAAGATTATGTTGGAAACCCTTTTTCACACACTTGACTCATCAGTTGATTTCCAGACCTCGGCCCTTTCGGGGCCTTTATATCAAAAGGGCTGTTATTCCGGAAAGGCTTCAAACCTAAATTGGAAACCTTGCCACAATGGTCAAGATCTGGCACCCCAGCAGCCATCCCGGGTTGACATTTTCTCACAGCTACAAAGTTCTTGTTTTAAATATAGTACTGTGAAAAAAGTCTGGCCACTTGTCAAATGCTTTTTAAAGTTATCCATCACAATCAATCAAATCATTCACCTTATGATTTTGTTTGGGTATTTTATGGGCCATATCTTAAAACTTTTGTGACATTTGCAATATAAAAACTAAAGATGGGTCAAAATTTAGCTTAAAGATTTTCTACAAGCTTCTCCTTTTGCTTGAAGATGTTCTTGAGTTCTCCAAGTGTGGATTCCATCTTTTCGAGTGAGAATTGTTGCTCGCCTTCTGCACCCCGGTCCTTAGCAACCCATGAGTTAAGCTCATTGACAGTATTGTCCAAAAGTTTCCATTCTTTGACTAGAGTGTCCACCTTTTTGACCCATTCATCTGATACAGCCTTGACCTTCTCATACCTTTCTTTAAGCTCCTTGACCTCTGTGTCTGCCTCCTAGAATAAAGACAAATGATATGTTATAAGATATTGGATGGTCCTTTCAAACTCAAAATAGAAAGTAACCTTGTGAGTGGTCATCTTGTTAGCTGCTGTTGCAGCATCATTGAGGATCTTAAGATGCTTCAAGCACGACTGATCAAACTCATTGACACTAGCAAACATTGCATTAGCCTCATCAAGAGTCTGGGGTTTGCTCAATCCCTCATGTGACTTCTTCTCAGCACTTTCCAGCCATGGTCTGAATTCCTTGATACCAGTCTTGTACTCAGCCCAGAATTTGACATCCTCAGAAAAGTTGTCACATTCCTTCATGACGCGCTTGTGGAGATCATTGACATAATCCTGAACTCTCTTGAGCTCATCTTTGTAATCTTGGGCATCTTTTGGTACATTGTCTCCTTAACAGAAAAATGAAATAGAGAAACAATTGCTCATTGAACAGAATGAGTAAAAAATGTACCTTGTGGCAAAAGTTCAGACTCAGTTCCAATGGCTTTTTTGATGATATCAACCTTAGCTGCAACATCCTCTTGCAACTCCATTGTGTGGGATACTCTGTCTTCAGGTGTCATCTTGTCAGACTCATTCTTAATGTGATTGAGCTAGAAACAAAATGCCTTTCAAAAACAAAATCTAATGTTTTATATTTCAATCATTTACTTGTCCATCTGCATCTTTCATCCAAGCATCAATCATCTTGATTGTTTTGTCAAAATCATTGAGGGCTGCGCAGAAGTCTTCGATCTTTTTGACCTTTTCTTCAAATCTTCCAACAACCTCAAGTTTTTCCTGCATTTTGAATTATAAATCAATTGATTGCTGGACTACTTCAATATTAAACATCCTTTCACACCTGGACAGCCTTAACCTCCTTCTTGACAAAGTCTTTTTTGTCTTCTGGAAGAGTCATGGTCATAACATCATAGTTATGTTGAATGTTTGCAAACATTGTCTCGATAGTATTTTTGCTGTCATTAAAGATCTTCTGGCGTTTCTCAAGATCTTCAAAAGCGGCCTGGAGGTTGAAGCGTTTCTTAACCTTCTTCATTTCTTCCTCAGCCTTTTCAAACTCAACAGCAATGCTCTCAAGTCCTTCAGCATAGCCTTCCCATGCAGCTTTAGTGTTCTTAAATGCAGAATATGATACTGAAATATTTGAAAAAATTTTGAGGGAATCATCAGTAAGGTACCTGGAGGAGTTGCAGGCGGGCCTGAGCTTTGTCCTTTGTCTCATCCCAGCCCTCTTCAATACGCTTGACATGACCATCCAAGAACTTTGGTTTGCTTATTATTACAAAAAGATAGATTTTAAAATGGGTAAATAAAACAACCAAGAAATTGAACATACTCTGGATTCTCAAGAAGTTGTTTACCCTTGGTGATGAGTTCTCTGACAACTGCCCTTCTTGTCTCCAATTGGTTGAGAGACTTCTCTTGCCTTTCAATCAATTCTTCAACATTTTCTATACAGCTAGGAGCAATGTCTCTTGTAGAGCTCAACATGATTCCATCAAGGAACTCAATGTGAGGCTTCAGCTCATCACCATAAGCATAACATTTCCAGTAAAGATCTACTTTGACCTAAAATTTATGGTGCTTTTAAATCCTGAGCCCATAAAGATTTCAATAAGATTTAGAGACCTGAGTCTTCAAAACAGTGGGAATGAGTTCTACATGCTTATTTATCATAGCATCAAGTTTTGAGATCTAGAAGACCATCAAGCCTTTTTAAAAAAACTATAAATCACAAATTTTTGAGGCTCATTTACCTGTTCAGTTCTTTCTTCTTTTCCTCTTTCTGCCATGAGAATCTCAAGGATCTGCTTCAACCATTTTTTGACTTCACCTCTTTCCAGATCTTTGCACAAAGCCTTCAAAAAATTGCAAATATTTGAAAAATTGCAAAGTCATGTAAAACTCAAAAAAACCTTGGATTCTTGATTTGAAAACTTTATTGAATCCAATTAATTAACAGAATCATAAAGAAAAACACAAATGTGGGTTTAACAACAATTATGAGAGCTAGTGGAAGAACCTTTAAAGTGAAAGAAAACAATGATAAATAACTTCACATGAACTCATTTATTAGTGTCACATGTAACATCCCGACTGGAAAAAGGTCCACGTTTGGCACAATTTTTATAGTAAATAGCAGTATTAGTAAATTGTGGGATTTATTGGGACATTTCGACGAAAAAGATAAGGTTGATTTTGACAAATACTTTGAAAGATACTGTATCTTGAAATGAAGGGATGGAATCATTAGAGCAAAAATTTCAAAAGCTAAAAAATGTTCATTATTTCAGGTCAAAAAAAATCTTAATTTATATGGCATTTTCTCGACACTTTTAGGAACTTTGTTGCCTTACATGAAAGTTATCCCTCTCGCGCTTGAACTCAGCAGATGTATAAACTTTGTCAGCCATGATCCTGAAAAGCTTTATTGTTAAAAACAGTGATTGCTTTGTATTCAAAATGGTCATCAATCTAAGCTTTACACTTGTGCATCAAACAGGATCTACAGCTTGAGCAGGGCATTAGTAAAAGAGTCCTGGAGGGTCACTCCTGTACCTGGAAATAGCCTTTTCAACGTTTTCCATCCACTCAATCATTTTTGTCTGCCTCATAAGGTAGACATCCTTGATGAAAGGATAGTTTTCTTGCCAGAACGTCATTTTGGTGGATTGTTGTTAGATCTGAAAGATTGAAATGGGATTCAGACCAAGCTTTAGAAAATAAAATTCAGAGTTCAGTTCAATAATCCATTTGCACCATATAGACTATTTGAAGATTGGGCAAACTTAATAAAGCATTTTCAGCTGAAATGTGCAAAACCCTCAACAAGCACCTAAGCTACCCTGAAAGCGATATGAAAAAGGTCCAAGGTAATGTCTGCGAATTAGGTTTTTAGACATTTTTAATGGAAATAAGGTCTATGATGTAGTTTTTGGCCATTTTATTAACTAACAAACATGGCGACGTCTAAGGATGTACCCACTTTACGAACTAATGAATTAGACCATGGAAGCATCGTTCTTTCACCTCTACCTCCTACCTCACTTTTGAAGCGAGGATCACTCCTCATATATGAGCGTGAGAGGGGGACTGGGAGACAGACGGAACCTTGCTTGCCTAAATTAACCTTGAAAATACTCCATATCTCAGCTTACGATAAAGTTTCGAAAATCTCCTAAGTAACTCATTTGGTATTAATATGAGGAGTCTTTATGCAAAATTTCAGCTCTCTTGCTTTAAAGCTGAGAGAGGAGTTTAAGGTGACAAATAAACGGATGACATGTCGATGCCCTATTCTTGCACATTTGCGAGGCAAAAATCTAGCGTAATGAAAATTCCATATTCTCCACTCGCACCGCTCGTGAAAGAAAATTTGATAATTAAAAATTTGAGTAACATCTTTTAGACAAAAACAAGAAATTTATCACTTACCCTGGCTGGCTGAGAATGATTGGCCTGTGATTCTCAAGAAGCTGAATGGATCTGGGCAAGTTTCAAACATTTTTTTTCCTTCTCAACTTCAGCCTGCCCTTTCCGGCCAGCCAGTCAATTTTCAGGTATGCTTGAAACACTTTTACAGAGGCCAGATCTAAAGCTTGTCCTAAAACATGTCACAGTGAAAGAAAGAATGTCAAAGTTTGTCCAAGAATCTTTAAATTATGGGGATATGACTTTCTCCTCTCTCATTTTCTAAATTTCATTCTTGACTTAGACAATGTTTCATGTAAATAATCTTTGATCCTTTATCAATGCATGGTTAGAAACAAAAACTTGATCCACTTCTGAGCAAAGGGGTCAATGTCAACTGTGAATTAATGACTTGCTTGGGCCGGGGTTTTTCACAGGTCATTTTCCAATTCTTCACTCACTTCAAGCTTCAAGAATAAGAGTAGAAAGCATCCTTGCATGAACTTTTTCCAAATCTATATGAAACTTTTTCCACCTTCTGGAATTTCGAATTCTACACCTAACAATTGGTCAAATTACAATTTGAACAATAATGAAATGGGTCCGCCATCACATAAAATAATATGGAAATTTTAACATTGCATTTATAACTATTTTTTTTACTCTGGGTGTCTATGAAAATTTAATGATAATATAAGGAAAGTGGCCTTGAATGGCCCTGATAGTTTTAATACATTAAGGTCAAATGCAACAAACTGTAAGAAAAAAACTCTGAATATAAGCTTTCAAATTTCTTTTAGCCTATTTTGATCACAAAAATTATGACATTTGATTGATTTTGGTCAGTTTTTTTGCAATTTTTACAAGAAGGTAAGAAAGTAATGTTTAATGCAGACTTAAAGGTATCTTTTTTAGCTTTCCCATTAAGAGTATATAAAGTTGTAATTGTCTATATATAAAACAGACTGTTTGTACCTATGCACCTACCTATGTCCCTCTTTCACGCCCGAACCGCCGGACCAATCTCCACCAAATTTTGCACAGACCTCCCCACCAGCTCGGGGAAGGTTCTTAACACAAGTATGACCCCGCCAACCCAACCCTGGGATCCTGGGGTACCCCAAACTCCAAAACCCAAACGGGTCACGGGAAAGAAAACTTTGTGCAACGTAAGCTCATCAAATTTTTTCCGGGCAGCGCCGGGGCCCGGTTGGCTAGTGTTAAATGAATCTGGGCTTTTTCTTGATCTTAGAAAGCTGGGGTCAACGTCGTCTAATGGTACAGTACTTGACTAGGAATGAGATCTTAATTTCAATTTCAAAGATTTATTGTCTGGCAAAAATGGAGCATAAAAGACAAATAGACATTTAATGATGTAAGACCTGTTACTTTGGTGTGAAATAAAACACATTTTTCAATATCATTTATTCACTAGTTTTTCTCAACATATTTCACCATCTTTTATGTCATGATGAGGAGTCTAATACTTCTGAATTAGAAGAATCAGCTCCTCAACCAACTATAAGCTGTCAATCAATAGGTACATAGGTAGGTACAGTCTGTTTTATATATAGACTAGCCAACTAGGGCCAAGCGCTGCCTGGGACAACAATTTATTTTGAATGGTACCCATCCAAACATTTTACGTTATACAAACTATTTTCTCCCTTGACCTGTTTGGGTTTTGGAGTTTGGGTTACCCCAGGGTCAGGGGAGTGGGCAACGGGATCTTGAACAAAAAGAAATAAAGAAATGAAGAAAATGGTCAATCTTCAAAATGAAGAAATGTCAAACTGTTTAAAGTAAATGTATGTAGACGGGCACAAACCTTACGAAATTGAACTGCAAATGAAACAAAACTCACAAGTTCCTTTTCTTTCATTTTGACATCTCAACTCAACTCAATTTGAATATTTCCCCTCATGTCTGAGTGTAAATTACAAATATGTCAATATTTGTCTCAACAGATGTTTTGCATGTCGAGATCCAATTGTAAAAATACCCCAGCACATCCAGGAAACTCAAAATGAGAATAATGAGGATAAAAACAAGATGATTGAGAACATGTGTTCAAAAAAGCAAGATAGGCAGACACCCCTTTCCTTTCCTGTTGAAAGTAAAGTATAAAAGCATGAAAGCCTTTTGCTGGTTTAAGGAGTATAAGTTCAAACCTTGCTAGAACAACAAGTTTCACCATGTGCTGTCTACCTGATTGGCTAAGCGCCCTCTGTTGCTTGTTTTCATTTTGCTGCATTTAGAATGTTACGTCTCTGTATAAGGTAATAAAATATTTCCATATTACATCGACTTTTATTCGATAAGCAAAGGGAAAGATAGAAAGCTCAGGGATTCAGATAGACTGATTGATTCTCAGGGAGTGAGTTAGTTCGCTCAAAATCACTCACTACATTTATGTAGATAGAAGAAGATAGATAGATTTGCTTAAGTTGTAAATGGAAAGTCTGGAAGTGATACCTTTGGTAATAAAAGCTTTGAGAGATCGGAATTCTGAATGAATATATATTTAGAAGGGCAAACATAAATGATTGTCTATCATGCATCCAGACTCACCTTTGTCAAATAGCATCAATCTGTTGCTACATATATTCTGAATGAAAATTGGGTTAGCAATAAATTATGACAAGTAACAATCACAAAGATATGAAAGTAGAAAAATAGTTTACTTCAATTTTTTTTCAAAATAGCACCTTGCAAATTAAATCATTAAAGGCGCACTTTGGCTGAGAATATTTGTTGATTTAGGAAAACTGAAGTCAAAGCTTGCCTGGCGGTGCTGTGGTTTGAATCCAGACCCTCAGATTCCCAGCCTGATGCAAATAACACTCAGCCACAGCATAAAATTTTACAAAATTACAGGTTTTCACAATTACATACTTAGGCCACAGCAAAATAGTTTTGGCAATTGGCAATAAATTGGGAGGATCAAACCACTTGAGTTTCTTGAAAGAAATATGGCTGTCTATGGGGTGCTTTTAAGTACTGAAATGAACCTAATACTGACAAAGAAAAACCATCTTAAAAAGCATATATTTTAAAATTTTATTTAAGCTGAACATTTACTGATTGAAGCAAGATTGAATCATAAATATGTTACACCTTAGAGTTATCTGGATTCCCATGTCTGGGTTTCTCATCAACATTGAGTTTCTTATTTGATGTATGATGGGATAGCTAGTGAACTTTGTATTTGTATTTCAGATAAACTCATTCATTTTACATTTTAATGCTTGTAAAATTTAGTAAGAGTTTTATAAGACACACGTGTCGCAAGGCACTTCTTGAGTGTGCATTTGGCCAGGAGACTTATCAATCAAGGTGCTCGCTTCCGCTGGAAAACTGGGCTTTGAATAACTGATGCCTCACCCAGGGGAAAAACAAGCCAGCTTTGATCAATCGGCCATTTTAAAATCACCACAGGCTTGACAGTAAGAGTTGGCAACTCAGGCATCGACCAATGGAAATAATGGTTTCAGGTCTTGGAAGGTAGCCAGCTTTGAAGCTTTCGATCTAGGATAAAGGCTCACAAAATCTGTTCCCATCAACTTATAGCCTTACTGAACAATTTTTTGGTTAGTGATGTTGTTTATATTGTAACTCTACCCCTTGCTTTTGTGTAAGGTATATTTAGGTAACCCTGAGAGCCCAAAGCTGAGGTCCTAAAATATTTCCATACAAGGAACCCTGACAATTATTTATGCTTTATAACTTTTTTTGTGAGGAACCACCGTAGCATTGTCTTGAGCATATAGCTGGGGTACCCTTAATGGTCAGGGTTAGAGGGTTGCAAAAAATTGTTGCTAACTTTCAAATTTGATTCATGAATTTGCATATAAGTTATCGAATTTATAAATAACAACTATTAAGTAAACGGGTATTTTTGTGAGGGGAAAAATACCAACCCCTCCCTTGCAACCTGCCTTTTTAAAAAAGTCATGGCTCCGTCAATTTTAAAGCCAGAGAAAAGTTTATAAAGCAAGATTTATAACTAAATGTTCCAACAAAAATGTTAGTTTATAAACTTTTATCTAGCTTTAAAATTATGTCATTATAATATACAACTTTGACCTTAAATATCTCAGCTTCTAGGCAAAAAATAAAAAATCTGGTTGGTTGCTTTGGAGCTGTCCGTGTAAGGATTATGTGTGCCAATTTTCAGGTCTCTAGCTTCACTGGTGTGAGAGGAGAATGAGGTGCCATACGGATTGACACTTGACGTCACTCCGCATCCCTGTACTTCGCTCTGGAGGGACAAACTTTAAATTGACAGATTCTTTTTTCATTTTTTTAATCAAGAACTTTTCTCATCAAGTTTGCTTGAAAATCCTAAATAAACTTTTTTTCTCAAAAAACTAAAGCAAGTTGTTTTTATGCTCAAAATGAATTAGTTTAAACATGACAAAAAGTGTTTGAACTTAAGCTTAAAAGTCAAGGCCTTTTCCCCCTTCTTCTTCTTTCAAAGTGTATCAGCATTGAAATTTTGAAAAATACCTTTTTTAATAATGATACTTTTTTGAAGTTTACTAACAATTGACTAAGATCACAATTTTTGAACTGATTCAGTATTTTACATAGCTTTATGCAGAGTGCTACAATTCTGTGCAGCATTAAACAAGACATTCATGCTGTTTAGGCAAGTCTCAGGGGAACACCTAAGAGCTTTCCAAAAACAACCTATAAGAGGAGACATGAGGTTTTCATTTGAAGGGTTAGGTTCATTTTGCCGAATAGCAAAAATTTGACAATTTTTTTAAACCATTATTTTTTTCATTTACATATTTCAGTCCAGAATTTGACCAATATATTAATCTAAAAATTGGTTTCACTATGAAAATTAAATTAGAAGTTCAATCTTGCTTTCAAAACATGTTAATTTTGAAAAAGAGTGCATAAAAGTTAACTTTCCAAAGTCAAATTTTATTTTTTATACACCATGATTTGTTTCACATCAACTAGAAAGTTTCAGTAGCTTTCCTCCCAAAATAACTTAAGCTCAACTGACTTTGTCTCATCCTTCCTTGAGTTGATTTCAACTTCAACTTTTTTTTCTGAAGGTGTTTTACCCCTCTCATCAAAAGATTTTTCTTATTTGTGCAAAATCCTGATCACATTTTTGAATTTGTGTAAGTAAGATTTGACATCCATTTTACTCTTAATAATTATTTCACATAGAATTCCATCTGTGGAACAAATTCTCTCTCAAAACATTCTTTTTGAAAGCAATTACTTATTTGACCTGTTTATTGTGTGAGAAAGCTAACAGTCTACCAGTTAAATATTATCATAGAATGCACTCAATTCAAGTTATTTTCTGTATTTCCTTTTCACAATATTTTAAAGTCAATGTTAATTTTCTTTCACATTCCCGTTAAACTCATATCAAATTTCAAGACAGGTTAGCGCACTTGGTCTTTCATACCAACACCTTTTGTTATCAAGATAGCGCTTCAGCTCAAGGTATACTTGACCCTCCAACGAGCTGGTGGAAACTTACTGATCATCCTTTTTCATCACAACTAAGATCCGAGTCTCTCCTTGATAAAGAGCCACTGTTCTAGCAATAAACAGCTCAGCCTTGATTATTTTCTTGATTGGGATGGTTATTTACTGGTTATTTGTTTTCACGTACCCTCTCACGCCTGACTCTCACACTCTTCAGACCACTGCACCGCACTCTTGAATATTAAAATTTGAAAACTCATAACTTTGACTTTCAACTAAAGTTTAAATCAGTATCTACAAATCAATTTTCATTTTATGATTTCAGTGTTCTTCTGTACCTTCATTCTGTATAACAAACATGTCTCATGAATTTGCACCCACAGCCAGGCCAAATGTACAAAGGGGGCTGAAACTGAAAGACATGGATGAAAAGAAAATGCATAACTTATTCCTCAAAAATATGTCAGGACTTATTGAGGAAGCAAAGAATCCTGCGACATTCTCAAATCCGTGAGTGTTTTGGTGGAGTGCTATTATAACCAACTTTTAAATATACTTTTAAAACATATTAATAGAACCTATTTCTTTCAAATACTTAAACTAACTTCACAAAGTTCAGTCAATTTTGTCAGTGTTTTTTTGCTTGACAGTAGTTGTATTCCTTCTTCATATAAAAAATAGTTAACACATTTTGAAAGCTTGCTTACCAAAAACTTCATGACTAAATGAATGTAGATACCCCGTAAGGATCTCGGACCTTTTATTATTTTATCACACAACCCATCTATGCACATTTGATTCCCAAGCGCACTTGATCACTGAGCTCCTGCTTCTCAATTTGTTAAATAAGCTTGCTCTACTAAGCCCATTATGACTAGTTATTTTATTTAATTAGGTCTTAGATTTAGGTTTTAGTGTGTAAGTTTTTATTCTTTTATTTTCAAAAAAGTAAATTTAGCATTTTGCTTTCACTATTTTTGATAAAATTACTGTCAGAGAGGCAGGTCGTGTGATTATACTGGGTCACCGCTTATCCCCTTATGAGAGTTTAAAAGGCTGGTTTGTAGACAGTCTCAGGGAAAGTTTATATGAACTTATCAAACAATGTTTTTTGAATGTCATGCCAAAGAGCTTAAGAGGGGTATGGTAAGCTTTTCAATAAATGATGAAGGATTTTCCATTTTTTATTAATAGTGTGATCATTGCTTTTTGATTTCTGAAAGATTCTAATCAAAATGAGAATAACATATTCTTTTGGTTCAACTCTGATTTCTTCTGTTATGTCAGATCTTGATCCCAAGTAACAAGATAATGTCGTTTGCTTTATTCAACTTAACTTCAGATTCTCAACATGCTCTCTTAAATACCCTAACCTAATCAGGATACAGATAGATAGATAGTATAAGTGGTTCTCCAGACACCAAACAAGAAACTTGATGCATAATGAGAAACCCAGACATCAGATAAGAGATTATCTGATGTGACTAGTTTTCCCAGATTAAGAATCTCCTGATATGAGAAACTCAATCGTGGGAAACACAACATTCTTAGGTGTAATAAATATACGATAGTTATAATAGTGAAACACTAATAAGTCATGTTTGTTTTAATGTGATAAAACTAAAATTACATTCAAGTATTTTACAAAATGCAAGAAGATTCTAAACTCATATAATTATAAAGTCCAAGATTGAGGTATTGATAATCAGTTCAATAATTAACCATTTGGAATTTTGACCTTTTTATTACTTTGGTACAAAACTTGAAGCCATCACTATACGCCATTTGCTAAAGGATAAAATCCTGGATAAATTGCCCAAACCTTGATTTTAATTTAAGTGTAGACATGTATTTTTTGCTGAAAAATGCAGAGCCCACCACAAGCAAAGATATGACAACCATTTTAAGAACTAATGAAAAATGAATGCCTGCGACAGCGACATCTAAGGCAGCTGCCATATAGCTAACTAACGCGCAGACAGCCGCCACACACTTATAGAAGAGCGGTATGTTGTCTGTCCATCCGTTCACAGAAAAAACCCATAACTCAACCCAAAGGTTAAATTTCAAAAATCCG